>Ga0066376_10005535_pt1 | contig 10692 bp, 8 predicted proteins | sample Knorr_S15_td_Bot_FD_77009 | JGI IMG/M metagenome (GOLD analysis project Ga0066376, IMG submission 77009) | Marine microbial communities from Southern Atlantic Ocean transect - Knorr_S15_td_Bottom_ad_5009_LV_A | ecosystem: Environmental > Aquatic > Marine > Oceanic | place: Southern Atlantic... | reverse complement strand
TCTTCAATTTTCTTTAAATCCTGTGCTTCTTTCACAATGATCACCGTATTCTCCGCCATCATGGGGAATTGCTTGGCCGCAGAAATTAAAGTGCTCACTTCAACATCTCTTCCGTAAAGTATCGTTTGGTTGAAGCTTTTTTCAGACTCATCGAGAATGTTCTTCTCTATATAGTTGCTGATAAGGTCTATATAAAAAGTCTCTTCACCAGCCAGAAAGTAAACTGCTTGGTATTTTTTTGATTTAAGTTCGGAAAGTATTTGTTCGTGTGTCATGAAAAATTGATGAGAACAAACATATAATTTTTTTAGATGTGTAAGATGTTAGAAAAAGAATAATAAAATTTAAAAACCTAAGTCTATTGACAGGGCTACATTTGTGTAGTTATTCACAACAGCCGTTAATAAGATTGACTGCACAGGTGTTAATTGAATTGTAATAATAGATACTTTTAATTTAGAAATTATCCCTAATGCATAAATATAACCACCATGCCAAAAGAAAACGAAGAAATGTCAATGAACTCAGCTGCTGATACCCAAGAAGAATCTTTTTCTTCGTGGTTAACTGAGTTAGATGAAAAAGAACAACCTCAAGCATGTTCTATCGATAATTCCGATTGTGAGGCTTGTGGAAGCTAATGTAGCTAAGTAGTAAAAATAGTCTGAGCCCTTTTGGGCTCTTTTTTTTTGTAAAGCTTTATGCTTGTTGTTGTTGTTGTTGTTGTTGTTGTTGTTGTTGTTGTTGTTGTTTGGAAATGCTAATATTGGAACGATAGTTGCTAGTATGCAGGATAATAAAAAATGGCCTTAAAATAGTATCTTGGGCCCTTGAAAATATATTGCCATGAAGAGAAGTTTAGTCGCTTTATTTAGTTTGTTATTTATAGCTCAGTTGTGGGCCCAAGAGGGGACAATACGCGGTTTTGTTTACGAGGAGAATTCTGGTGAACCCGCTATGTTTACCAATGTGATATTGCAGGAGTCTAAGCAAGGAACTGTTACCGATGTAAATGGGTTTTTCAATATGTCAAAAGTTCCCGCCGGAGATTATACTATGGTAGTAACTTATATAGGTTACGATAGTTTAGTAGTTCCTGTAACTGTGTTGCCAGGCAAAATTGTGAACAAGAAATTATACCTTAAAGAGTCGAGTATACAATTGGATGTTGTTCAATTGTCTGCGGAGCGTCAAGAGATGAAAACTTCTGTAAACACTTCTGTGGTTAAGTTAACAGCAAAGGCGATTAAGAAATTGCCATCGATAGGTGGTGAGCCTGATTTAGCTCAATTCCTACAAGTGATTCCTGGAGTCGTTTTTACAGGTGATCAGGGAGGGCAGCTTTATATTCGCGGGGGTGCACCTATTCACAATATGGTACTTCTCGATGGGATGATACTTTACAATTCATTTCACTCTATTGGATTGTTTTCAGTTTTTGATACCGATGTGATTAAAACAGCTGATGTTTATACAGGCGGCTTCAGTGCCGAATATGGTGGACGAGTATCGTCGGTAGTTGATGTTAAAACTCGCGATGGTAATAAGAAACGTTTGGCAGGTAAAGTGGCTGCAAGTACTTTTGGGGCTAAACTTCTTTTGGAAGGACCTTTGTTTAAACAGAAGGAGAATGGGGCGAGTAGTTCTTTTATTATATCCTCAAAAGCATCCTATTTAAATCAAACATCTAAGAAGTTATATTCTTATATCGATGATAATGGATTGCCTTATAGCTTTACCGACCTTTATGGTAAAATGTCATTTACTGGTTCTGATGGAAGTAAGTTTAATCTTTTTGGATTCAATTTTAAGGATGATGTTCTTTATTCTGATATCGCTAACTTCTCATGGAATTCTACTGGTTTTGGTTCTAATTTTGTGATTATACCAGGTGGATCTACCATGTTGGTTGAAGGTAATTTTGCTTATTCTAATTATGATGTTGAGCAAACAAGTTCTAATACGAAGCCTAAAAAGAGTAGTATTGGAGGCTTTAATATGGGCTTAGATTTTACTTATTTCCTACAAGGAGATAGTAAGATAAAATATGGATTGGAGGTGTTAGGTTTTGGTAATACACTTAGTTTTTACGCTCCTAGTGGTGTCCATGTTAAGCACAACGACAATACCACGGAATTCGCAGCTTATGTGAAGTATTCCTATGTGAGTCCACGATTATTGTTAGAGCCTAGCGTTCGTCTCCATTCCTATACTTCTTTGGGGCAGTCTTCTTTTGAGCCTCGAATGGGTTTTAAATACAATATAACTGAACGTTTAAGAATAAAAGGTTCTGGAGGTATATTCTCTCAAAACCTAATTGCAGTCGCTACTGGTAGAGAGGTTGTAAGCCTTTTCCAAGGTTATATTTCTAGTGTCACTGATTTACCTGCTTTGGCAAACGGCGATAAGCGTGCAAATTATCTACAGAAAGCAAAACACGCCATTGTTGGTGTTGAATTCGATTTAACCGAAAAGATTGATGTAAATGTAGAGGTCTATTCTAAAGACTTTGGTCAGTTAATCAATTTGAATAGAAATAAATTATACGAGTCCAATCAGTCGGGAATACCCGACGAGTTAAAGAAAGATTTTATTGTAGAGACTGGCTTGGCTCAGGGTATCGATTTCCTGGTGAAGTATAACGATGTGCGCACCAGCCTTTGGGTGGTTTACTCATTGGGTAAAGTTACTCGTACGGATGCCATTGAAACCTATTCTCCAATTTATGATCGTCGTCACAACTTTAACTTTGTTGCTTCTAGGATTTTGGGAGAGGATAAATCGTGGACTGTTGATATGCGTTGGAACTATGGTTCTGGCTTACCTTTTACTATGGTTCAGGGTTCATATGAGAATCTGCAATTTGATGATGGTATAGATACCGATATTACTCAAACTAATGACGAGCTAGGGATTATCTATGCAGATTATAACACAGGAAGGTTACCGGCCTACCATCGTTTGGATGTTTCTGTAAAGAAGACGATCAAGTTTTCTAAAACGAGTATTATGGAAGCCACAATTGGGGTGAGTAATGTATACGACAGAAAGAATATTTTCTATTTTGACACCGCGAAATATACGCGTGTAAATCAACTCCCATTTCTGCCAAGTTTGGGTATAAATTGGACTTTCTAAAAAAGTACTAAAGTTCTATACAGACTTGTTGATTATTGCTAGTTTTGCAGGGTTGTTTTGAATTTATCATCAACCTTAGAAAAATTGTCCGTTTCATGGCTTCAGTGAAGTATGTGTTTGTTACCGGAGGGGTAACTTCTTCCCTTGGAAAAGGGATCATTTCAGCCTCTTTGGCGAGTTTGCTACAAAGCAGAGGTTACCGAGTAACCATTCAAAAGTTTGATCCGTATTTAAATGTGGATCCCGGAACGCTTAATCCTTATGAACATGGGGAGTGTTTTGTGACTAATGATGGTGCCGAAACCGACTTGGATTTAGGTCATTACGAACGCTTTTTAGACGTTCCTACCTCACAAGCAAACAATGTAACTACTGGCCGCGTTTATCAATCGGTAATCGAAAAAGAACGCAGAGGCGATTTTCTTGGGAAAACCGTTCAAGTTATTCCTCATATCACAAACGAGATTAAAGAGCGCATGCAAATCTTGGGTAGAACTGGAGATTATGATGTGGTGATTACAGAGATTGGTGGTACTGTTGGTGATATTGAATCATTGCCATATGTGGAAACTGTTCGTCAATTATGTTGGGAGATGCCCGACCATTGTGCCGTGGTACACTTAACCTTAGTCCCTTATTTATCTGCTGCTGGAGAGTTGAAAACAAAGCCAACTCAGCACTCTGTAAAGACATTACAACAATCGGGTGTATTCCCAGATGTATTGGTTTGTAGAACCGAACACCATATAAACGATAGTATTCGTCGTAAGTTGGCACTTTTCTGTAATGTGCGTAAAGAGGCAGTAATCGAATCGATTGATGCTGAAACAATTTACGATGTCCCTCAATTGATGAAAGAAGAAGCCCTTGATAAGGTGGTTCTCGATAAACTAGGTTTAGCTTATTCTGGTGAGGTTGATGTTACCAAATGGGAGGAGTTTGTCTTCAACCTTAAGAATCCTAAAGATTCTGTTAATATCGCTTTGGTAGGTAAATATGTAGAGCTGAAAGATGCTTATAAGTCAATTTCTGAAGCATTTATTCATGCTAGCTCGAAAGTTCGTTGTAAAGTGAATTTACATTGGATTCATTCTGAGACTTTAAAAACTACTACAGTTGCAGATGCTCTAAAAGATATGGACGGTATTTTAGTAGCACCTGGTTTTGGTCAGCGAGGTATCGATGGGAAGTTAGAAGCCGTTCGCTATGCGCGAGAAAGCAATATTCCATTCTTGGGGATTTGTTTAGGTATGCAGGCTTCGGTTATTGAATTTGCCAGAAATGTATTAAATTATGACGGTGCTCACTCTGCCGAGATGGATGAGGATACGGCTTTCCCAGTTATCGACATAATGGAGGAGCAAAAGAAAGTCACCGAAATGGGTGGTACCATGCGTTTGGGCTCCTGCGAGTGTGAGGTGCTCAAAGGTTCTATTGCACATGCCGTTTATGGTAGCGATACGATAAATGAGAGGCATAGACATCGTTATGAATTTAACAGTAAATATCTAGAAGCATACGAAGCAGCGGGAATGAAAGCAACGGGTATCAATCCTAAAACTGGATTGGTTGAGATTGTTGAGATTCCTGAGCATCCTTGGTTTGTTGGGGTTCAATTCCACCCGGAATACAAGAGTACGGTTGCCAACCCACATCCTTTGTTCGTAAACTTTGTTAAAGCTTCATTAAAGCATAAATCGTAAGCTAATGCTACAACAACAAAAAAAGACAGATTTTAATTCTATCATTGGACTAGTTCTTATCGGATTAGTCCTCTTTTGGTTTACTTTCAACCAGTCGAAGTTAGAAGACACCCAAATTGAAGAGGCTGCCTTAAAAACCTCGGAACAGGTGGTTGATACACCAGAAGGTGTACAATATCATGAGACATCTTTTGAACTTTCTGATTCACTGGCGAGCCAACAGCTTCAAGATAAGTTTGGAGCCTTTGCTTTGGCAGCTTCTGCTGTGGATAATGGAGCTAAATTTTATTTAGAAAATGATTTTATTCGTGTGGAGCTAGCTTCAAAAGCTGCTCGTATTACGAACGTTATTTCTAAAGAATATCAAACTTACGATTCACTTCCTGTTGAATTCTTAAGAGAAGATTCTTCTTTATTTAATCTGACTTTTTGGGCTCAAAACCGTCGTTTACAAACCAAGGATTTTGTCTTTACTGCTAATCAGTACCAATTAGATGGCACGGATTATATTTCATTTAAACTACCCGTTTCAGAGGGTCAGTACTTAGAGTACTTATATAGTTTGGCGCCTAACTCTTACCTAGTAGATTATACGGTTAACACTGTAGGTTTATCGGGTATTCTTCAATCGAACTCTCCATTTATAATGGATTGGTCTGTGAATATTCCTCGCAAAGAGAAGAACAAGGAAAATGAGGCGATGAACACATCGGCTTATTATTTTGCTGATGATGAGGTCGATTATTTATCGGTTACTAGTGACGATTCTGAAAAGATTATGAAGCCTTCTTGGTTGGCTTTTAAATCGCAGTATTTCTCACAGGTTTTAAATGCTGAAGGTTTATTCAAAGAAGTTGATTTGAGTACTCAAGCACATCCAGGTTCTGAGAACTACCTAAAAACAATTTCTGCTCATACAGAATTGGCTTACAATACCGGTGACAAAAGCTATGCTATGGAATGGCTTTTTGTTCCGAATAATGTAAAGACACTAAAGAAGTACGGTAATGCATATGAAGATTTAGTACCTCTTGGTTGGAGCATCATTGGATGGATTAATAAGTATATAGTAATTAATATCTTCAACACTTTTGCTGGTTGGGGCTTAGGTTACGGTTTGATTATCTTCTTATTAGCCTTGGTAATCAAAATTGTATTGTTCCCATTTACGTATAAGTCATATACCTCAATGGCTAAGATGCGTTTGTTGAAGCCACAGATTGATGCTTTGAACGAGAAGCATGAAGATCCGACGAAGCGTCAGCAAGCAACGATGGCTTTGTATCGCGAAACAGGGGTGAACCCTATGGGTGGTTGTATCCCGATGTTGTTCCAGATGCCGATTCTTTTTGCACTCTTTAAATTCTTGCCTTCGTCAATAGAATTGCGTCAACAAGGATTCCTTTGGGCTGAAGACCTTTCTACTTACGATTCTATATTCGATTTACCATTTAGCATTCCTTTTTATGGTGATCACGTAAGTTTATTCACCCTATTGATGACAGTTACTACTGTACTTCAAATGAGGATGAGTAGCAATATGCAAGGGCCTAACGCACAGATGCCTCAAATGAAGTATATGATGTACTTTATGCCGGTGATCTTCTTAGGTGTGATGAATAACTACGCTGCTGCATTGAGTTACTATTATTTCTTGGCCAACTTAATTACTTTCGCTCAACAAAAAATGATTGCTCGTCTGGTAGATGATTCTGCAATCTTAGCGAAAATGGAATCTAATAAGACGAAGCCGACTAAAGGCAAGTCGAAATTCCAAGGTCGTCTTGAAGTGATGATGAAGAAACAACAAGAAGCTCAGAAAAAGAAATAAATAAAAAAAAAGGCTATCGATTCGATAGCCTTTTTTTTGATAGAGATCCATGCGTAAGCACCGTCATTTTATATTGAACAAAGCCTACGGCTATCTGTCACTTTTTGTGTACAATCAAAAGGGACGGAAGAAAAAGCTTTTAGGCGAGCTTTATAGCTTCCCCGAAGGGACTATGGCTATTGGACGCTTGGATGAAAAGTCGGAAGGCTTATTATTGTTGACTACCGATGGTCATATGAGCGAACATATTCGCAGTAATAAGTTTGAGAAGGAATACTATGTTCAGCTTGATGGTGTAATAACTGATGAAGCTTTGAATAAGTTGAAGTCGGGGGTGGAGATTGGTGTAGAAGGGCAAAAGTATACAACAAAGCCTTGTGAAGCATTTCGTTTAATGAAGACTCCAAATTTCCCAGAGCGAAGTCGTAGAGTTCGCGACGATAGACATGGTCCAACTTCTTGGGCATCGATAATTGTCCGTGAAGGGAAGTTTAAGCAAGTGAGAAAGATGACAGCTGCAGTTGGATTTCCAACCTTACGATTGGTACGTGTTCGTATAGGAACTATTCTTTTGGGAGATTTAAAACCTAGAGAGGTGAAAGAATTGGAGTCTTTCAATGTTTAATTGAGAGTTTTCTAAGCAGTGGATTTAAACTTAGGTCTACTTAAAATAATTCTGCCTTTGCCATTCGCCTAAGACAACGGATAAAGCTTGGCTCACATTCATCGATTTGTTATGCCCCATCATTGGGATATAAACAGCCTTTTCACAATTTTTAAGTGTTTCTCTATCTAAGCCTACCATTTCATTTCCTAAAAAGAAGGCACATTTTTCTGGTAATTCTGTGCGGTATAAATTAGTGGAGGGTTCCGCTGTTTCGATGGCTAGAAGTTTATAGCCTTCGGGGATGTGTTGTTGCCATTCGTCGGTTTTACAGAAATGCCATTCAACAGCTTTATAACTACTCTGTGCCGTCTTTTTAATATTGCGTTCCCTAAAGCTAGGTTCGTCATCTACAAAGAGGACCTTTTCGCAAGCCATATTATCGGCAATGCGTAAAATGCTTCCCATATTGTTCGGAGTATTCAACTTCCAACAAATAATAATTGGATGTTTCCTGTTTTTTTGACTATCGGAATTCTCTTCGAAAAACTCTCGGGATTTAATGTATTCGGTCATGTAACGAATATAGGATAAAAAAAAGTCCTCTTGCACAACGCAAGAGGACTTCTGTATAAGATGTGAAATAGAGAATTAGTTGATTCCCATTTTCGCTTTTAATCCATTGTCAAGAGCTTCTAAGAATTCTTCAGTAGTCACATAGTGTGATTCGTTCAATTCTTTAGCGTGGATACATAATGCTAAATCTTTAGTCATAGTACCACCTTCCACGGTATCAATACATACTTTTTCAAGCGTGCTACAGAAGTCGATTAAGTCTTGGTTTCCATCTAGTTTACCACGAAACGCTAAACCACGAGTCCAAGCAAAGATAGATGCAATTGGGTTTGTAGAAGTCTTCTTTCCTTGTTGGTGCTGACGGTAGTGACGTGTAACCGTTCCGTGAGCCGCTTCAGCTTCCATCGTTTTTCCATCAGGAGTAACTAGAGTAGAAGTCATCAATCCTAAAGAACCGAATCCTTGAGCAACTGTATCAGACTGAACATCACCATCGTAGTTTTTACAAGCCCAAACAAAGTTACCATGCCATTTTAATGCAGAGGCAACCATATCATCAATCAAACGGTGCTCGTAAGTTAATCCGGCAGCGTCAAATTGAGCTTTAAATTCGTTTTGGTATACTTCCTCGAAGATATCTTTGAAACGCCCATCGTAAGCTTTCAAGATAGTGTTCTTAGTAGAAAGGTATAAAGGCCATTTTTTAGCAAGAGATTGACTGAAACATGAACGAGCAAATCCGTAGATAGATTCGTCGGTATTGTACATGCACATAGCAACACCACCAGCACCTTCGTATTCGTAAACATCCCAAGTAGTTGATGAAGTTCCATCTTCAGGAGTAAAGGTCATGGTTAATTTACCTTTTCCTTTGATCACAGTATCAGTAGCTTTGTATTGGTCACCAAAAGCGTGACGACCGATACAGATAGGGTGTGTCCAGTTAGGAACCAAACGAGGTACATTAGTACAAATGATTGGCTCACGGAAAACAGTACCACCAACAATATTACGGATGGTTCCGTTAGGCGAACGCCACATTTTCTTCAAGTCAAACTCTTCAACACGTTCTTCGTCAGGAGTAATGGTAGCACACTTAATACCTACATTGTACTGCTTAATTGCTTCGGCAGCATCAACAGTAATTTGGTCGTTAGTCTCATCACGTTTCTCAATTCCTAAATCGTAGTATTTAATATCTAGATCTAAGTATGGGTTAATCAATTTATCCTTGATAAAACTCCATATGATTCGCGTCATTTCGTCACCGTCCAACTCAACAACTGGGTTGGCTACCTTTATCTTTTCAAAGCTCATATTGATGTGTTTTTTGCTTGTTTTTCAGAATTGCATGCAAAGATAAGAAATAAGTATTAGGTAATTGTACTATGTATTAAGTACAAAGTGTTTTAGCGCTAACCATTTACTGCTTATTATTCACTTTTTACGACTTCGAAAAATCGTAGCCTTTAAAATCGGTAATTACTTTGTAGAGTGTATCTCTTTCTATAGGATGTCTTTTCACCTCTTCGATGAGCTTGCATAGCTGCTCGGTACTCAAAGCAGGGCTTTGTTCCTCGGCACCTGCCATAGAATAGATCTTAGTAGAATCGTCGATAGTACCATCGATATCGTTTACACCAAAGTTTAGGGAGAGTTGTGCCGTCTCGCGACCAATCATTGGCCAATAAGCTTTAATGTGAGGGAAGTTGTCCATATAAATTCTCGAAATAGCGTAGTTTCTCAAATCTTCAATAGTGCTTACTTCTGGCACATCCGACATCTGATTATTACCATTTCTAAACTTCAAAGGAATAAAAGTGTTGAAGCCTCCCGTTTTATCTTGAAGTTCTCTCAGTCGGTTCATATGATCAATTCGGTGAGTGAAACTCTCGTAGTGACCGTAAAGCATGGTTGCATTTGAAGGCATTCCAACTTTATGAGCAGCCTCATGAATTTCTAGCCACTCGGCAGTAGTACATTTATCATCGCAAATACGTGCTCTCATCTCTTCGTCAAATATTTCGGCACCCCCACCAGGAAGTGAATCTTGACCATGGTCTTTCAGTATTTGAAGACCCTCTTGGTAAGAAACTTTTGCCTTTCTACACATGTATTCAAGCTCTACCGCAGTAAAAGCTTTTACGTGTAATTCAGGACGGTGTTCTTTGATTTTTTTGATGAGGTCGGCAAAGTATTGTAATCCCATTTTAGGATGTACACCACCAACGATATGTACTTCTGTAATTGGTTTACCATCGTATTCTTTAACCTTATTCATGATGTCATCTTCAGATAGTTCCCATCCTTCTTGACGGTGTTTTAGTAGGCGAGAGTAAGAGCAAAATTTACAATCGAAGACACAGATGTTCGTAGGTTCAATATGGAAATTGCGATTGAAGTAGGTATAGTCGCCGTGTTTCTTTTCGCGAATATAATTGGCTAGAGTTCCTAGGTAACCTAAGTCACCATGCTCAAATAAATAGACTCCTTCTTCAAAGTCAATACGCTCATTGCACATCACTTTCACGGCAATCTTTTTTAAAGCTGCATCCAAATCGGATTGCTCTACTAACTGCGCTATTGCTTGTCCTCTCATTCCACGAAAAATTGAGCTCAAATATAAATCTATTTTAGTACAAAGTATCAAGTACGAAGTATATTAGTACAAAGTATTAGTTTTTAGTTTGCAATTCCCAGTTTGCAATTTTATTTTTTACTAACTACTAACTACTAACTACTAACTACTAACTACTAACTACTAACTACTAACTACTAACTACTAACTACTAACTACTAACTACTAACTACTAACTACTAACTACTAACTACTAACTACT
>Ga0066376_10005533_pt1 | contig 10696 bp, 10 predicted proteins | sample Knorr_S15_td_Bot_FD_77009 | JGI IMG/M metagenome (GOLD analysis project Ga0066376, IMG submission 77009) | Marine microbial communities from Southern Atlantic Ocean transect - Knorr_S15_td_Bottom_ad_5009_LV_A | ecosystem: Environmental > Aquatic > Marine > Oceanic | place: Southern Atlantic... | reverse complement strand
GAACCTAGCAATAGCATTGTATATCAGAAAATTATCTCTGAATTTGTCAAAGAATATGGTAAGAAAAAACTTGAAACTTTAGATGCCATATTATTCACTGATCCAGATTCAGATCGAATAGGTATGATATGTCAAACACCAAAAAATGAACAAAAAGTTTTTGGTAAATACAGATTTGTTACTGGGAATGAATTATGGACTGTGGTGATATGGTTTTATTTACAAAATTTATTTACGAAACATAATTTATCATTGAATACAAAAAACAACCTTTTTGTTGTAAAGAGTTTTGTTACTAGCGATTCAATTAAGGCTGTTTGCAAAAAATTTCATATCAAATGTATAGATGGGAATGTTGGATTTTCTGAATTAACTAATTTAGTTCAAAAAAACTTGAAAAAAAATCTCGTAAATATTGGAAAATTTGAAGAAAGCAATGGTTTTACTATTGCAGGTAATCCAAATTTTAAATCAAATATTTTATCTCACATTCTAGAAAAAGATGGTTTTTTAGGAATTGTTAAGATAATAGAACTTCTTGTCTACGCGAAATCTAAGAATTCTACTTTTCTTGATATTCTTAACCAATTATACACTAAGCATGAAATTGGTTATTTTCATAATTTTAGGTCACAGATTCCTGAAAACGGTTATTTTGACAGCGTTTTTGAAAATCCAGAAAAGGATCAGATTCTATTAAATGTAGAAAAATTTACAAAAATTGCAGAGAGATACTCAAAAACAAAAACCCCATTAAAGTTAGGAAACTTGTCAATTTCAAAAGTAAAAAAATATCCAATTGTAAAAAATATGCATAATACTCAAAACAAATTTCCATTTGAAGGAATAAGATTTTTCTTCAATTCTTCTGAAAATCACCTTACCATACGCTCTTCCAGTACAGAATCAAAAATAAGACTATTTATCCAATTGAAAATTATACCTGAAGGCAGAAATCTTTTAAAAACAAAATGTGATGCAGAAAAGATTTCCAAGAAAATTATTCGTGATTTTAAAAAAATATTACAAAACTAGTTAATGAAAATTCAGTAATTATCATATGGTATTCCATCTTTTTCGTTCTACTGAACGAATATTATTTGGATATGGTATATCAATTCCATAAGGTTTTCTCCAAAGCAGTTGAAATGGAATTGCTTTTAGTGCCTTCGTTTTACCTATTAGTGTATCACCATTGAAATCAATATCATCTTGAATGATTTTGTTTTGTTCCTTTGTATAGATGAAGATTAATTCTTTGCTTTTTTCCATCTCAAATAATTCTAATTTTGTGTCTGAAAGATCTTTTAGCCATTGAGTAACGTCATACGTAAAAGAATATTTTGGGTTAGTTTTCATTCTATCTGGTTTTAATGGATTATGACCTATGCCTCTACAAAAATTTGCAACATCCTCAAATTGTTTAGATATTTTATCATCCCAATCTTTCCTTTCTAATAACTTTCGACTATTTTGGATCGTATATTCTATCCAATCATCCATGAAGTCAGTCAGGATCCATGCATGGTGATACTGTATTACATTAAGACCGAGTTCACCAGATACTAATTTATTATAATTTTCATCATTCTGAATAAATTGTTTAATTTCATCTGGAGAGTTCCACAATTCATCTTTTGTTGATTTGAGAAAGTTTTCAAAAATACGTTTAATATTTTCTGGTGCATTATCATAGTCTTTTGCCATATTGTGAAATAAATCAAATACATCAACATTTTTCTCACGTAAGAACTTCAATAGTCCATCAAAGACTATTCCTTGATTTGAAATCCATAGTACAAATCCAACTAAACGTAATTCTAAAAACTCTTCAAATGATAAACTATCTGAACCAATTACAATCTCTTCAATCTCACAAACCTTCTTTCCATTACTCAAAATTCCAAAATCTCTTGGGACAATTCGAAATTTTGTCTTAAATCCAAACTTCCGCCTATCTTTGGGCGTATTCATCTCTGAGCCATCTAGTAACATACAATTATGAATTACAATAAAATCTATTTTTGCATTAATTAATTGCCGTAAACCTTCAATGTGTTTCTCATATGTTTCTCCTGGCAGACCCAAAATAACCTCTGAGGTTGTTCGTAGATCATATTCTCGTATTGTCGGTGCAAGTGCTAACATTTTATCCACACTAATATTCGGTCTTCTAATATTTTCTAATACATCTTGATCCATAGATTGTACTGACATTGAAAGAGCAATAGTGCCATTCAGTTTTTTAATTGATTTTATTATTCGTTCCTTGTTATTTTTACCTGTTGTAGAAAGTATCTTTGTTGGATAATTATACTTTTTTTGAGCATTTACAATTGAATCACACGTATCAATATCGCCTGGTAGCATTCCAAAATTTAAATCACTAATGTAAAGTGTATGTGTATTATCAGGAACTTTCTTTGCAATATAATCAATATCTGCTTTTACTCTTGCTTTACCAAATTTGTTAACTATGTTAACCTCGTCAGCACCATCTGTACAAAATGTACAATGGAATGGACAACCCCTTGTTGTTTGTAATATAGGGGCAAGCTTGCCATCAAAAAATTTATCTAATAACCCAGTTGTGTACGGTGAAGGCATCTCGTCATCAAGATGTTTTATTCTATATCCAGTGAATGTATTCTGTAATTTTCCTTCTTTATTTCTTGATATGCAGTGTTCTATTGGTTCACTTTTGATTTTTTGATGAATTTCTTCAGATGATTCAGCATCAATAATTCTTTGAATAGTATTTACGAATCCAACCTCTCCTTCAATCGGAACATAAACATCTACTTCAGGATGTTTTTTCATAAATTTCTCTTGCGATGGCAAATCTAAAGGAAAGTTTGGTCCACCCCAAATTGTTACGGCTGTAGGCTTGCTATTTTTAAATATCTTAAATATTTCTGAACTTAAATTATAGGACCAAATGTAATTACTTAATGCTAATACATCAGGTGGAGATTCTTTTATTGCATTTTCAATATCATGAATATATTTAAAAAGTGAAATTTCAACACGATCACCAAATTTTTTCTTGCAATAACTTGCGACATATCCTACGTTTAGAGGCATAGCCTCAGTTGAGATTGCAACCGTGTCATAGGTTAGATCTCCTAAAAATATTCGTAAATTATCCATACTATTACTTTTTATCGATTTCGTGATATATCTTACTATTTTAAGTGATCAATTAATCGGTTTCATTTTTTATTTGTGTATTATTTACAATGGTAATCATAGACCAAGTCCTCTGTAGACTTTATTTATGGTGATTTTAAGGAAAACAATGTAAAAATGCAAAAATTTCGTTTTGATGAAATGACACGAGGCTGGTTTATTGGTGATTTTTTGCCTTCTGCATTACGTACAAAAGACTTTGAAGTCGGGTTAGTAAAACACAAAAAAGGTGATACCTGGGATAAACATTATCATGAGCACGTTACTGAAGTGAGTTTATTCTTAAAAGGCAAAGTAAGAGTTAATGATGAAGTTTTTTCAGAAGGAGATATTTTGGTTATTAAATCCAATGAAACTGTAGATCCATTATTTCTAGAAGACACAGAAGTTATCATAATTAAAACACCATCCATTATTAATGATAAAAAAATCATTCAACGATGAATTCTATTATTTCCCATAGAGGAACTTATGATTCTGAAAATACTTCACTCGAATCTATCAAAAATTGCGTTGAGAAAGATATTGGAATTGAAATTGACCTACGTCTTAACAAAGATACTGTATATGTCTCACATGATCCATGCGAGCCTTCATTATTTTTCGAAGATATCTGTTCATATCTAACGAATACCAATGTACAAATTGCATTACATATTAAAGAATTAGATGCAATTGCACCCTCATTAAAAACTCTAAAAAAGAAAAATGTTAGTAATTTTTTTCTTTTTACAATCGAAAATCATAAAATACAACAAAAAGAAGATTTTCAAATAGCATATTATGCAAATATCATGCCGCATGATGTTTCTGACCAAATTATCTGGTGTGACGAATCTATAAAAAAATGGTTTAATACTGAAACAATTTCTGAATTAAAAAATAAAAATAATCAATTGATTGCAATCTCACAAGAAATATTGACAAATTGTTTATTAGATGTTGCGCAATCATATTGGAAATTTTTATTTGAATTAGGATTTGATGGAATTTGCACAAACTTTGCAGAAGATTGTAAATCTTTCATAACGGGAATGGGTGAACGAATTTAATATCATAATGCCAATGGCTGGAAAAGGACTTAGACTTGCTGATGCGGGTTTTGAAAAGCCAAAACCATTGATCGAGATTAAAAATAAGACCATTATGGAATGGTCAATAAACTCATTAAGTCTGGATGGAACCTTCATTTTTTGTCCAAAACAGGAACATATAGAAAAATTTGGAATTGATTCAAAACTAAAAGAAATAATTAATGATTGTAAAATTGTCCCAATATCATACGATACCCATGGACCTGTTGATACAATACTGAATGCACGAGATCTAATAGATAATAATGATGAATTACTCATAACTGATGTAGATCATTATGTGGAATGGGATGCACAATTTTTTAATGAAAATATTAGAAAGCGTGACATAGATGGATGCACAATGGTATTTCCTGAACCTCAAAACAATGAGGCATACAGTTTTGTAAAACTTGATAATGATGGATTTGTTATTCAATCAGCTGAAAAAATTTCTATAAGTTCTATAGCCACAGTTGGAATTCATTATTTCAAGAGAGGTTCTGATTTTGTAAAATTTGCAGATGAAATGATTAAAAGAAAAATCAGTATAAAAAATGAATATTATGTTACACCTATCTTTAATTTATTTGTAGAAAATAATAAAAAAATAGTTACAATGCCAGTTAAACAGATGTGGCCATTAGGTAATCCCGATGAAATTCATCAATTCAAAAAATATTTTCTTAATTTAAAAACATCAAATGAAGATCCTTGATTGCTTTACTAATATCGCATTAATTTCTGTACATTCAAAGAATTAGCGTACAATTCTGATTTATCTGGTTTTTCCCATTCTATTTGAAAATCTCTGTAATAATTTATTTCATAAAAATACAAATCTTTAACACTTTTCCATTCCTGGTTGTCTTTTTTTATATTTTTTACGTAATTTTTTGTTAATGTTTTAGTTACAGAAATACTTCTTGAGCCATCAAAGTAAGGAACATAGTCCCAAAAATCATGCATTAAGTTATTTTTTGCAATCTGACAAAAATCACATATTACATATTCATATCTGTAATCATTTGGGGTGCCGTTTAAATAACTTGGAACTGAAGTTACTAGAATTTTTGTTTTTGGGCATTTATTTTTAAAGATATTGAAAATATTTTGACTGTGAATAAATTGATCAGATCTACAAACCATTACTATGTCTTTTGAAGTTTTTTTCAAACCTTCCTTTGCAAGAATAGTTTGATGATTTAGCATAGACTTATGCGGAGATGACATTTTAGGTTCTACACTCTTAACAATTTTACATGGTATGTCATCAGTATTTTCATTATTCCACGTAGAAACAATTATTTCACAATTATGAAATTTTGCTTCATATTCTCTAATAATATCTGCTGTCCATTCCGAAATCTTTCCTCTAATTACAATACCAATGTCATCACATTCAAACGAATTCATTACAAACGTTTCAATCATTAGACAATTATATATTTCGAAGAATTAGCTAAAATCATGATCCTAGATGATGCATATAAAAAACAACAAGTACGTTATGAATTTGCTACTAAATATTGTTCGGGTTTAACATTGGATTATACTTTTGCTAGTATTATGTCGTACCATGGTTCAAAGATTTTATTAGATAATGATTCTAGAGAAATTTACACATATGATATATCAGACAACATTCATCAATGTTCACGTAGATCATACGATTCTAATGGAAAAATAATTTATTCATTAGAAGAAAGCAATTTTTCTCATAAAAACAAATCAGTTGATTGTATACTTTATTCTGAAATAACAAATGAAGTAACCACTAAAGAAAAAATTAATTATTTTTATAATATTTTAAATGAAAATGGCACATTAATAATTTCTACGCTTAATGGAAATAATAAATCGTTAATATTTGACAATTCACAAAACTATGAATTTTTTTCAAAAAACGAATTTATAGAATTATTAGAAACAAAATTTTCTAAAATTGAATTATATTCTCAAAAATTAATAACACAAAAAGATGTTATTGATAAAAGACTAAATTTATTACTTTTACTGAAAATTAAGCTAAGATTTATTCTAAGTACTATTTTACTAAAATTTGATAAAAACTCTAATTTTTATGATAAATATTTAAAAGGAAAAAACACAAAATATGAAAATACGGCAGGAAAATTGAACACGGAAGAATATACTATAATTCCCTATAATGAAAAGCACAACCCTTTATTTTTCATTGCGGTTTGTCATAAAAATTAGATTTTTTTAATTAGATTGGAAAAATGTTAATGTTTTTTTAATACCAACGTCAATAGAAATTTTTGGCGTCCATCCTAATTTACATAATTTTGAATTATTTACAACAAAATTTCCGACATCAACTTTTTTTGTATATGTGGGTGTTTCTGAATATTTTACTTTGCAACCAGTGGTTTTTTCTAAAATATTACCAAATTCATAAAACCAAGTCCTCTTTCCAGATGATATCCAATACAATTCTCCAGGTTTTCCTTTTTCTAAAATAGTGTTAATTCCAGAAATTACATCATCAACATAGATAAAATCTCTGAAGATCTTTCCTTTGTTGTAAATACTTATTTCTTGTTTTTTGAATGCCTGATAGATTAAGAAATTTATTGCATTTTTTTTAGGAATCACTTGCTCACGGGGCCCATAGGAATTTGTAATTCGGAAAATATTTGTGTCTAATCCATAAACATCGTGATAAATCTTACAAAAATATTCACTTGCTAACCTATTTGTTCCATAAATCGTGGTTGGATTACAAGGTGTATTTTCATCAATAGGAAGTTTTTTTGGTTTTCCAATAACAATGAAAGTACTACCTAACAGGAATTTACATTTAAGATCTAACTCCCTAATTTTTTCTAACATAAACAAAGTAGATTTTGCATTAGAATCTACATCTTTTAGTGGTTCTTCAAATGATTTAGAGTGTGAAGTATTTCCTGCCAAATGAATAATTACATTAGGTTTAAACTGCTCAATACATTGTCCTAATTTTTTAAAATTTGTAATATCAATTTTTTTAATTTTAATTTTTTTGTTCAAAATGTTAACATTGGATTTTTTTGACAGCGTTTTTGTTAAAATCTCAACATTATGATCGTTTTTTGTTAAAGATTCAGTAAGATGGCTTCCAATAAAACCTAATCCACCAATAATTAAGAACTTCAATAATTTTTCAGTGGGGGAGTCGGTTAAAAATCCATTTACACAATTCTATGAAATATATTTTCGTTAATATCACAATAATTGATGTCTGTTGGTTTTCTAACCAAACTCAATATATTTTTGAAATCTACAAAATTGTTCAAAAATTGGTATGTTTATCCATTAGTATATTTCAAATTAACAAAAAAAGATCATGTGATATTTCAGACAAAAACTGGCTTAAAAATCAAGATTCGCGTAAATTCAACGGATCTTATGGCATTAACACATGTTTGGATGATTCAAGAATATTCTAACAGTGATTTTGAGATTAATGATAGTGATATAGTAATTGATGTTGGTGCACACATAGGACTGTTTGCACTTTTTGCATCTCAATTTTGCAAACGAGGTAAAATATTCTGCTTTGAACCAATTAAAGAAAATTACGAATTACTTGTTGAGAACATAAATTCTAATAAAATTAAAAATATTATACCTTTTAATTTTGCAGTATCCAATACATCTGATTCCGTTAAGATTTTTCTTAATGATGATTATTCTGGACATAGTATGTTCTTAGAAACTAATAATTTTGTAATCGTAAAATCAAAACCACTTCTTGATATTTTTATCGAAAATAATATCCAAGAATGTAATTTTCTTAAGCTAGATTGTGAAGGTGCTGAGTATGATATTATTAATTCCCTTTCACCTGAATTTCTAAATAAAATTAAGAAATATGCAATCGAATATCATTTAGCTGATATACACCCTGAATTATTACAACAATTAATTATGAAATTAAAGAAACTTTCCTTTATTGTTAATACAAGACCGTTATTCCCAGATATAGGGTTTCTATTTGCGATTAAAAAATAATTATTTTTTTCTTATAATTCCTAAAAATATTTCTTTATTGTGATTATCTATCATCAATATGGGAGAACTATTAACTATTGAATAAAAATCTAAAAACGCATTATTTTCTGACACATCATCTGAAATTAAAAATCCATTTTTTTTAATAAATGGCCACGATGTATGATATTCAAATAACATATTTTTGTATGTATGAAGACTGTCATGTAAGAATACATCTATTGTTTTTTTAGACTGCAAAGTTTCTTCAAGTTTCACTACACTTGAACCGGTAACTAATTTCCATCTTTTTCTTAGATTTTGTGGAATGGCATTTCCAATCATCTCTAATGATTCCCACGGTCTGAAAACATTATCAATAGAATGGAGAATTCCTTTATTGTTTTCCTTTAAGGCCTGTAGAATATATGAAGAACTTTGCCCATAAGCTACACCTGTCTCAACTATAACATCCGGTTTCATCATTTTACATAATCCATAAAGGAACAATCTAGAATCGTTTCTAATTGAGTAATCCACAGGATACGGTTTTTTCTTTGATGGGAATTTTTCGTTCTCTAACTTTTTAAAATAATTTTTAAAATGAAGTTCTAAATCTTTTGTGTTTTGGATTAATATTTCTTTTGAAAAATCATTGTGTGGAAAATATAATTCTAGGCATTTTTCTAAGTTTAATGAATTTGCTGAATGTTTCTGAATAATTTGTTTAGAATCTTTTTTTACTTGCTGTGCATTGTTCAGCATATTTATACCATTTTTTGGACTAGTAATTGCAAATTTAAACAGCGAGAAATATTCTGAAAGTTTTTTCAATTTTCTATTTTAATTGTGGCTTTAAATTTAAGTATAAAGTAGGATTATTCAGATGATTGGATTAGTAGTGTATTAACTATGATAAGTGAATACTATATATCATAAATTGGGATTTTAAATAAATGAAAATAGCTCTAAATTGTCCAGCATCATTGCCTGCAACTCAATTTGGTGGCATAATGTTCCTTTGTCTAGATATTGCTAAGGAATCATCAAAACTTGGTCATGATGTTACAATTTTTACAACTGATTTAGATTTTGCAAATAATCCAAAAACATTCAATAAAAAATTACCACGAATAGAAAAAATACAAAATTTTCTAATAAACCGTACTCATGTTTGGTTTTCAATACAATTATTTTTTGTGAATCCTGGAATGTATTTTCAAATGAGCAAACAAAATTTTGATATAATTCATACAATCGGAATAAGAAGTTTTCAATCTCTTGTGGCAGCATTTATTGCAAAAAAGAAAAAAATTCCGTTAGTTATTTCTGATCAAGGAGGTTTAACTACTCATCCAGATCTAACCTCTAGTTTAACAAAAAAATTTTTGGTAGCATTACAGAAACCATTTATAAAATATATTATTAATTCAGCAACTAAAATCATTGTTCCAAATGATTATGAAAGAAAAATATTTTTGGAGTTTTGTGATGAATCTAAAATTAAAGTTATACAAAACGGAATTAATCTAGATATTTTAACATCTAAAAATCTAAACTTCAAAAAAAAATATGATATTAATTCTGATTTTATATTATTTCTGGGCAGATTTAGTAAAATTAAGGGTCTTGACATACTATTAGAATCCATTAATATTTTGAAGGATAAAATAGATAGTTCAAAAATTAAATTTGTTATTATGGGGGTAGATTTCGGATTTGAATCAGAAATGTTGAAAATGATTATGAGATTTGAGTTAGGAAATATGATTAAAGTTATTAAAAATCCTCCGCGAGAAGATGTAATTCAGGCGTATCGTGAAAGTAAATTCCTTGTATATCCTTCAAGATGGGAGCTATCTCCACTTACTCCTCTTGAGGCATTTGCATTTAAAAAAACTACAATTAGTACAACTGCTCACGGTATACCACATACTATACGTAACAACCAAAATTGCATTCTTGTGGAACCTGACAATCCAAGTTTATTGTCAGAATCAATTCTAGAATTGATAAATGATGAAAAAAAATGTGAGAGGCTTGGAATTTCAGGCTATCAAACTGTTCTTAAAACTTGTAACTCAGAAAACATGGTCAAAAATATATTAACAATATATGAGCAACTGATAAAAGAAAAATCAAAATCAGGAATAATGTAAAATGAGAAATAATTCAATTAAAATTCCCTTCTTTTTACCGTATGTAGATAGTAAGGATATAACAGAAATTAAGAAAGCCGCATCAGCACAGTTTCTTACTAACGGTCCTAAATTAGATATATTTGAACAAAAATTCAAAAAATTTACAAAATCTAAGTATGCAATAGGCGTTTCTAATGCAACTGCTGCCCTATACCTATCTCTTAAAGCGTTAGGAATCAAGAAAAATGATGAGGTAATAGTACCTGATTTGACATTTGTGGCAACTGCTAATGTTGT
>Ga0066376_10005532_pt1 | contig 10697 bp, 10 predicted proteins | sample Knorr_S15_td_Bot_FD_77009 | JGI IMG/M metagenome (GOLD analysis project Ga0066376, IMG submission 77009) | Marine microbial communities from Southern Atlantic Ocean transect - Knorr_S15_td_Bottom_ad_5009_LV_A | ecosystem: Environmental > Aquatic > Marine > Oceanic | place: Southern Atlantic... | reverse complement strand
TTCGGCTCGAGTGACCACTCGCCGGACTCCCACGTCTGACCCAAGGCGACCCCGTCCCGTCGCGGAATCGTGGACAAGCCCGTCGTGCCCATGATGTAGTCCACCTCCGGCTGCGGCAGGAGGACGATCATCTGACCCTTGGCGGGCGTCAACGCATCATCGTTGAACAGAGCTTTCGCCCCTAGCCCCGTGCAATTCATGATCAATCTCTCCGGCACAGCCAGAAGAGCCTCCAAGGTACCGAATTCGCGCACCACCAGTCTCCCGCCCGCCAACAGAAAATCCCGGACAATCGCATCGAGGTAGATCGTGGGCTCGATCAGCATCGTCCAGGTATGCTGTGCGTAGCGCCGCGGAAACGCATGCTCGTTCGGAGCCAACGGCACGTTCTCCGGCACCAAGTCCGCGAGGGGGTTGGGACTCGTAGGCCCCGCCGGCGGACTCTCTGACAAAGCGTACCGCTCGATCCAACGGACACCGTAGTGGTCGCCGATGAGATCCTGGTAATAGCGGTGGGAGAGGCGTGCGGCACGGCCGTGTTGCCTCATGTACTCCGGAGTCAGCAAGGCCGGGTCGCTGCCGCCCAACCCTACGGAGAACCATGCCGCCGACATATTCGAGGTCGTCCTCGGGGGAACGTCTTTGGCATAGATCGTCACATCGAGACCTCGTCTCTGGAGGAGCCGCGCCGTCGCGAGTCCAACAGCACCGGAGCCGATGACCGCAGCCGTGGTCTCGCCCGTCTTGAGCGCTTCCTCCATCGCCAGATGACCGGTGCCCCAGGACATCGACATGCCGTTCGAGCCGTGGCCGTAGTTATGGATGATGGTCTTGTCGCCGAACCGGTCCCCCCGGACCAGGAAACCGGACGAGCGAACAGGTCGCAAGCCGACCGTGGTCCGGAGCACACGATCGAGGGACACCTTGACCTTGGCGAAGCGTCTCGAAGGGTCCGAGGCGCGTGCGCACCCCCCCAGGCTGGCTCCCAGTACGGCGACGCTCGCTGTCTTCAAGAGCTCACGCCGGTTGAGCTTGGCATCCATTCAGGGTCCCCTCCTCGGTAAGAACACCGTCACGAGTCGTTCCCACTCAACATGCTCCCAGCCCCCTCCCAGCGACAGAGATCGAGGATCATGAAGGATTGCGTGATCGTTCGGTCTGCCGTGGGGCGTCGGCAAGCGCGGAACCTGGAGTGCCGTGCGCTGTCTCATGAACCGTCGGCAGTTCAGCCGTTGATGTGGAAACCGGGCAAGGGAACACGGGAGGTGAATGGGTGGGACTAAAGCGAGAAATCCGAGTGTCACGCGGGTTACGACCGTCGCGCTGGCCTGTGGTGCTGGGGACCCTTCTGTCCACCGCAACGCTCGCCGCCTGTCAAACGAGCACGACCGGACCCAGTTCTTTGGTCGGCGGGCTCACCTACAGCGTGGCGAGCTTCGTGGTCGCCGAGTCTTTCCCGGTTCAGATCGGGATCACCGTCCAAATCGAGAACACATCCGCAACCTCGCGATCGGTGACGTTTCCCGACGGGTGTGTCGTGCTGATGAGGGCCTACGGTGAGGGGACAGAGCCGGCGTGGGACATGGGCAGTGCCGTAGGCTGCACCATGGCTCTAGTACAAGTCGATCTCGCCCCCGGCGAGATCGAAGAGTTCCAGACCGGACTCGTTAGCGCCCAAACGATCCTCGGGGACGACCTACCGAACGGGGACTACCGAATCACCGCGTACCTACGGCCAGGAGAAATCGTGGAGCTCGACGCCGGAACTGCGGATCTGGCCGTTCCGTAGCGAATAGCTGGAGTCCTCTCAGACTTCAGAAACGTTTCCGCGGAAACGTCCGCGGTACCTACCCAAGCCCCTGCGGGTTCACCATCGGAGATGGTCAGGAGGGCCAGAGCCATCCAAACGTTCCGGCAGTGAGGAGCGCGTACACGAGCCCGTCGAACATCGACCTGAGGGTCATGCTCCAGCTCCGGTGGTACCAGATCGAGTTCTGGGGTAGTGCCAGCGAATAACCCACGAACGCGGTGGTTCCCACGTATCGGAACACGGGCATAAAGTCGGCCCCCGGCTCCACGGCGTGGCCTGCCACGTAGGCAGCGAAGATCCCTACCACGAGGGAGTACACGAACCACTGTGACAGGCTCGTTCCCATCTTGGGGAGGCCGTCGGCCATAACCGTCAGAAAGACGTTGGGGCCCTCGGTCGCCTTCTCGATGAACTCGGGCTCACCCATGGCCTTGGCGCTGCTGGGGCGGGGGATGGCATAGTCCCCGGGGGGGATGTTGGCACCTCGGAGCGCTTCCCGAACCGCGTCCTCGGACGGGACTTGTCCGAAGTCCCCTTGGTGGTACGTCAAGAACATGTGGATGACAGAGCTGGCGAGGAACACGATCATCGCCGAGGCCACAATGGGTATCCAGAGTGACATCAAGGGAACCATGATTCACCTCCTGAAGTCGCGCGAACGCTTCGTCACCTCTCGAACGATTCGTGGAGAAAGTGTGACGGCCGCAGGATGATGGCAAGGAGCGTCCGGGAGATGACTTCTCCGTCGCTTGCGCACGTGGGGTACCACGTCGGATGTTACACGGCGAGTCTAGCCTCACCCGCCAGAGTCCATCGAATGGCAGATCTGCAACAGAACCCTCCCGCCCTCGGCCGTAAGCCGGTAGACGACGAAGTCGACACCTACGGACTCACGCACCCGGGCAAAGTACGTAAGGAAAATCAGGACCACTTTCTCATCTGCGAGCTGAAGAAGGAAATGGTCGTGCGCCAGACGAGCCTGCCCGACGTCGGAGCGGTGTCGCCCGGTCCTGAGCGGCTCGCGGCGTTGGTGATGGTCGCGGACGGCGTGGGAGGGAGCAGGGGTGGTGAGGAGGCGAGCCGTCTGGCGGTCGAGGCCGTGACGAAGTACGTGACCGAGGCGATGGAGGCGTATTACACGGCGGATTCGGCCGACGACGAGGCCTTCATGGGTGCACTGTCAGACGCCGCTCTCCGGGTTCACATGGACCTACTCGAGCGAGCGGCCCAAGACGAAGGAAGTCCTATGGCTACGACGCTGAGCCTCCTGATCAGCGTGTGGCCGAGGGCCTACCTCCTCCAGGTCGGCGACAGTCGCTACTACATCCTCGGCAACGGAGAACTGTCGCAGGTGTCGCGCGATCAGACGGTGGCTCAGGACTTGGTCGATTCTGGCGTTCTGGAACCCGCGCAGGCTGCCCGCGGCCGCTGGGCGGATACTCTGTCCAGCTCCATCGGAGGCTCGCAGTCCATGCCCGTCGTCACCAGGATCGAGCATGACTGGGATTACGTACATCTGTTCTGCAGCGACGGACTGACAAAGCACGTGTCCGACGACCGGATCCGAGACCGTCTGAGCACCATGACCTCGTCAAAACAGGTGTGCGAGGACCTGCTCCAGGATGCGCTGGACGACGGCGGCACGGACAACATCACGTTGATCGTCGCTAGGTTCACTAAGAAATACCCCTAGCTTCGCCTGCTCAATTCGGCGTCTGGACCCCCGCCTGCGACGCGATCAGCCCGTAGTGTTCGATCCGCCGGTGAGCGGCGAAATTGAAGATGGTCTCCTTACCGAACACCGTGACATCCAGATCACAGTCGGCGACCACGAGCTCATCTCCTTCCGTGCCCGCCCGTGCCACGATCTCGCCGCTGGGCGCAACGATCACCGTGCCACCCATGAGCGGATGGCCATCTTCGACACCGGCCTTCGCAACGCCGACGACCCATGTGCTGTTCTGATAGGCACCCGCCTGCATCGACAGATGATTGTGGAACATGCGAGTTTCGGCAGACTCGTTGGGAGACTGTGAATTCGTGACCGGAGTGTTGTAGCCGAGCAGCACCATCTCCACGCCCTGGAGGCCCATCACTCGATAGGTCTCGGGCCAACGTCTATCGTTACAGACGCACATGCCCATGAGCCCACCCATCGTGCGCCAGACCGGAAAGCCGAGATTGCCCACCTCGAAATAACGCTTCTCCAGGTGTTGATGCGTGCGATCGTCGTCGTGTTCGGCATGGCCTGGAAGATGCACTTTACGGTACTTGGCCACGATGTCTCCGTCGGGGTCCACCAGAATTGCAGTGTTGTAGCGATGCAGGGCCCCGTCTTCCTCGATCAGTTCAGCGTAGCCGAACGAAAAACCGATCCCATAGTCCTTTGCTTGGTCGAACAGGGGCTGCGTCGCGGTCCCGGGCATCTCTCTTTCGTAGAAGCTGTCGATCTCGTCGGCGTCTGACATGTCCCACCGCGGAAAGAACGTGGTCAGCGCCAGCTCCGGGTACACGACCAGATCACATCCCTCCTCGTGGGCCTGGTGAAGGAGCGCCAACATGCGCTCAACGACCGCCTCGCGGCTGTCTGCCCGCTGGATCGGGCCGAGTTGGGCCGCTCCGACTCTGATATTTCGGGACATCCTCAATGTTCTCCTGGCTCTTCGTGATCAGTAGATCTCGGTCTATGCGTCATCGGTCAAGCGCTATCCCTCATGCGTTATCCCGTCAGGCGGCCGTCACCCGTCATGCGCCGGCCCTCGCAGCTCCGCCGTCTGGGGCTCGCCACGTCGCAGGAGGCGCCCAGCACCCGGCTCTCCAAGGGCCTCCCCTTCGTGCCAGACGAGCCGACCTCTCGACAGCACCGTCACGGGCCAGCCCTCGATTTCCATTCCCTCGTACGGCGTGTAGTCCATGTTGTCGTGGAGCGCATCGATCGACAACGTGACGCGCCGCGTGGGATCCCAGATGGCGATGTCCGCATCGGAGCCGACCGTGATCGTTCCCTTCTTCGGGTAGAGGCCGAAAATCCGCGCCGGATTCGTCGAACTCAGCTCGACGAAGCGCCGAAGGCTGATGCGCTCCTTGCGAAATCCCTCCGAAAACAAGATCGGAAGTCGTGTCTCGAGGCCCGGCACGCCGTTCGGGATTCGGTTGAAAGGGGCGTCGTCTCCGTGGACCTTCTTCCCTTCCGGATCGTCGAAGCGGTACCCGGCGTGGTCGGAGTGAAACGCCTGAATCACGCCGTCGACGATACCGCGCCACACGAACTCCTGGTTCGCGGCGCCACGGGGCGGAGGGCTGCACACGAACTTCGCGCCCTCGAACCCAGGGCGGTCCATGTCGGCATCCGACAGGACCAGGTACTGCGGACACGTCTCACCCAGTACCGGAACACCACGGGCCTGTGCACGCCGGACCTCTTCGATGGCCCCCTCGGCCGAGAGGTGCAGAACCATGATCTCCGCACCCACTGCCTCGGCCAGAGCGATGATCCGGTACACTGCCTCACGCTCTGATTCCGGCGGGTGGGCCACCGCGTGGAACTTCGGAGCCGTATCGCCGTTCTCCAGAAGCCGTGCGATACTCCACATGATGAGATCGTGGTTCTCGGCGTGTACCATCGTAATCACGCCAAGCTCTCGCGCTGCCTCGAGCACGTTCAGCACCTGGCGATCGTCGAGCCGCACGGCGTCGTAGGTCATGAAGATCTTGACCGCTGTGTGACCCTCGGCGACGAGCCCGGGAAGCTCGTTCTCGAGCACGGTCGGCGTCGGATCAGAGACGATCAAATTAAAGCCGTAGTCGATCACAGACTTGCCGTCTGCTTTCTGTCGATAGGCCTCCACCGCCTCCCGGAGCGACTCGCCTTTGCGCTGGGGAGCGAACGGGATGATGGTCGTGGTACCCCCACACGCTGCCGAGATACTGCCGGAGGTGAAGTCGTCGGCCGTCTCGACCCCGAAAGATGACAGCTGCGCGATGTGACAGTGCCCGTCGATTCCACCAGGCACGACCACGCCGCCGGAGGCGTCGAGGACGATGTCACCGCCCTCGATCGCAGGGGCGAGCTCGGCCACGATCCCGTCTCTGATCGCCACGTCACACTCGATGATCTCGGTGTCCGTGACGACCTGGCCTCCCCGGATCACAACGTCGAAGTCGGGCACGGTCAACCGATCAGGGTGGCACCGACGGCAAGCGCCGTCGCGGCCTGAGTCGGCTCGACGACAGGCAGGCCCACCGCCGCCTCCAACCCGAGGCGGTGATCGGCCAGCCCCGCGCATCCGAGGATCAGTACGTCGGCCCCATCATCGTCGCGTAACCGTTGAGCCACGTCCCTCACCCTGTCGAACGTTCGCTCCCCGTCGCCGAGTTCATTGATTCCGAGCCCGATGGCACGATCGCCGGCACAGCGCGTCCCCAAACCCAACTCGCGTATGTAACGCGCGTGACGTGGGATCGACTGCTCGAGTATCGAAATCACTCCAAAGCGAGAGCCCTTGGTCATGGCCGTCAGCATCGCGGACTCGGCGATTCCGAAAACGGGCCTGGTCCCGACCTCGCGCGCCTCGCGAAGACCCGGATCACTGTAACACCCGATCACGAATGCGCTGGCCTCCTCTTGGCGCGCGCGAATCAGGTCGCAGATCGGAGAGACGACCGCTGCTACGTGCTCGTCGGTCTCGATCCCCGGTGGACCTTCCTCCAACGTGACACAACAGAGTGTCGGGCCGTAGGGCACGCGCAGTCGCTCGACGGCGGCGTCCATTCCCTGGGTGACGGACTCCGTCGAGTTCGGGTTGATGATGACGATGGGGCCCATGGGTCCTCAGGTCGCTGTCACGATTCTGCGCGTCTCCATTTTGCTCAGTAGCCGCACGAAAGGCCACAGTAACAGAAAGTAGACACCGGCAGCCAGCACGAGCGGGGTCGGGTTGAAGGTGATGCCTTGAGCGATGCGGGCCATGCGCAGTAGCTCCGGGAGGGCAACGACGCTGGCCAGGGAGGTCAGCTTCACCACCTCCAGCGTGTTGCTGACCAGGTCGGGGAGCACGGAGCGGATCGCCTGAGGAAGGATCACGAAACGCATCGTGTCGATTCGGTTCAAGCCGGTCGACCTCGCGGCTTGCCACTGGCCCTGGGGGATATTCTCGATGCCCGCCCGCAAGATTTCACCGTAATAGCTCGACGTGTTGAGCATGAATGCGAGCGCGACCGCGAGAAAGGGCGAAAGCACGATACCCATGTAGGGAAGCCCGTAGTACACGAACACGAGGAGCACCAAGGGCGGAAACGCACGAAACAGATCCACGTAGACGATCAGGAGAACGTTCAACCAACGCCGCTGAAGCGTGTGCAGCGCCGCCAACACCAGGCCCAACCCGACGCCCAACGGGATGACGAGGAGGCACAGCTTCACGGTCATCCAGAACCCCCGCACGAGATAGGGCGCACTGGTGCGCATCACTTCGGGGTTCAGGAAGCTTTCGATGAGGCGGTCCACGGCGCTCAGTGCCTCCAGGCGAAGCGGGACTCTACCCAGCGGCTCATCACCACGAGCGGCAGGAAGATGGCCAAGTACGCGATGGCCGCGAGCGTCAGGGGAGACGCGTTGGCGGTCTGCGCCTGCGCGCTCGAGGCTTGGTTCAGGATCTCGGGTACCGCCACGACCGACGCCAGCGCCGTGCTCTTCCCGATCGCGATCGCGCGGTTCGTGAGCGGCGGGAGCGCCAGGCGCATCGCCTGCGGCAGGACGACGTAGCGAAGCGACTGGAGAAACGAGAACCCGGTCGAGCGGGCGGCCTCCCACTGCCCCTTGTCCACCGAGAGTATGCTCGTCCAGAAAATTTCCTCACAAAACGCGGCCAGCACGAGACTCAAGCAGAGCCAGGCCGTGACGAGGCCCGAGAGCTGAACATCGACATACGGTAGAGCAAAGAAGACGACCATCAGGATGACCAAGGCGGGGATCGCCCTGAAGGCATCGACGAAGAAGACGATGAACCAATTGACGACCCTGTACTGCAACGCCCGGAGCGTGGCGAGGGCCAGTCCGAACACCGTTCCGGACGTGATGACCAGGATCGACAGGCCCAGTGTGACCCACATTCCCGAGATGATAGCCGGCAGCACCCGCGCCATCACGTCCAGGTTGAAGAAGCTATCGATCATGGTTGCGCCAGGATCCGCTTCAGGAAAGCCCGTGTTCTCTCGTGCTCCGGCGAGGAAAATATTTGGTCCGGCGCGCCCGATTCGAGCACTTCACCCTGATCGAGAAAGATCACCCGGTCCGCGGCCTCGCGGGCAAACTGCATCTCGTGGCTCACGATCAGCATCGTCATGCCCGACTCCTCGAGCTCACGGATTACCTTGAGCACGCTGCCGACGAGCTCCGGGTCCAGTGCGCTCGTGGGCTCATCCATGAGAAGAATACGGGGCTCGAGTGCGAGAGCCCGCGCAATGGCCACCCTCTGCTGCTGCCCACCGGAAAGTTCGTTCGGATAAGCGTCCGCTTTCTCCGAAAGCCCGACCCGCCCCAACGCGGCCCGGCCACGCTCCTCGGATTCGTCCTTCGTCTGTCCCACCGCCCGGTGCAACGCCAGCGTGACGTTCCCGAGGGCCGTGAGGTGGGGGTAGAGGTTGAAGGACTGAAAAACCATCCCCATCTGCTGCCGAAGTTCGTTGATGTCGACGCTCGGGGCGCTGATATCCGTTCCATCGAATTTGATGGAACCGCTCGTGGCGTCCTCGAGGCGATTGCAGCACCGGAGAAGCGTACTCTTACCGGAGCCCGAAGGCCCGATGATGAAGACCAGCTCTTCGCGGTCGACCTCCAGATCGATCCCCCTCAGCACTTCAGTGTCACCGAACGACTTGCGCAGACCCTCGATTTCGAGGATCGGAGGCTGCGAGCGCGTCAGCTGCACAGCGGGCGGTGGGGCGTGGGATCGTACCCCGCCATCCCCGGTTCACCATAACCCTCCACAACGGTGGTTGCCGCCGAGCCCGCCGCCGGAGGACCGCCGAGCCACTTTTCGTGCAAACGGGCCATGGTGCCGTCACTCTTCATGCACTCGAGGACCGCCTCGACCCGGTTCCGATACTCTACGTCGTCGTTTCGGAACGCCGCCGAGAACTTGCTGCCGCTCTTGATGGTGTACGTCGTTCGGACGAGGGGACTCTGCATCGCGGCCCACCTTGCGACGCTTTCTCCGGCCAGATTCGCGAAGGCGCGCCCGGTGAGCACGGCTTGGACCGCGTCGGCGTTCTTCCCGTAACGTTGGACCTCGAGGTCGTAGAAGTCGGCATTCTCGGTGGCCCAAACGTCGTACACCGACCCGTTGTTGACGGCGATCGCCTGGCCGCGGATATCCTCGAGGGACTCGATGTCGGGCGCATCGTCGTCGATCAGAAAAGTGTAGTCGGTGTCGAGGTAGCCCTCTACGAAGAGCACCTCCTGAGAACGCTCGTACGTCATCGTCGTCGGCGCGATGATGAACTCGAAGCGGCCCGCAGCAAGACCCGCGAAGATCCCCGACCACTCCTGATCCACGATCTCGTAGCCTGGACGCCCCAAGCGCCGCGCGATCTCTTCGGCCAGATCGATGTTGAATCCTTCCGCCGAGCCGTCGGGCCTGGCCATCGCGTGCGGCGCGAAGCCGACGTCCGCAGCCACGAGCAACGGGCCGTCCGGAGTTCCGGCCGCGCCGACCGTGCCGTCCCCCGTACGGCCCCCCCGGCCTCCGTCGGCTCCACATCCTGCCTGAGAGAGACTCAGGAAAAGGATGAGCGCTGAGACGCGCGTGGACGGCATGCTTGGACTCCTCGCGTTCGTGTGCAGTTAGAGCCGCGTGTACGTGTAAAAGCCTGCGGCAAGGGTCATCAGTAGGATACCGCCCACCGCCCAAAGCTTCAGAGCCCGACCCGGGCGCATCGCTTCATCCTCGATGAGCCGAGTCACGCAGTAGTAGTTGAAGCTGTAGAGCACGGGCGCAACCAACAGGCTCACGACGCCCACGAGCGTGACCACGAGCACCGGATTCGGGAGCAGCGTATTCGTGATCAGCGAAAAGGCGAATATGACCACCATGAAGATCCAGTACGACGGATTCGATGGCCTCTCGAGGAACGCATTTCCGGGAAACAGGATTTTCATGATGGTCGAAAAGGCTCGCGGGAAGCCGTCCATCACCGAATAGACCGACGAAAAGAGTGCCGCGAAGGCGGTGATCATGAAGACGGGGAACATCCAAGGGCCGAGGAGCTCCGTGTAGATCCGAGAAATCGTCAAGGCGACGTCGATCCCGTTCGGGACGAGTCCGCGTGGACGCAGGAGGATCGCCCCAAGTGACAACAGCATCACACCGAGTACCGCGGAGAGTCCGTAGCCTACAGCCAGGTCGCGCTGGCTCATGCCGAGAATGCGCCGAGGAACGTCCGTCTCTTCTTTCCAATACTCGAGGTGTTCGACGGCCCACAGCGAATGCCACACGGCTACGTTGATCCCCGTGGGCATCAGGCCGAAAAGCGAAGCGACCAGCAGTGTGGACCCGATCGGAAGCGAGGGCACGAACATGCGCCCGAGCTCGGCAGCCGTGGGTGGCGTAGCGAAGAACGCGACCATCGTGCCGAGGGCGAGTATGCCCATCATCACCTTGGCGCCCGACTTCAGTGCCGCATATTTGCCGGTCTGGTGAACGGCGATAGTGAAGACACCCAGGAGCAACAACCACATCGGATACGAGAGCCTCCCGATGGTCACCACGAGGATCGAGGCGGTCACCGACATCACGGCGGACAGGATCGTCAGCCCCTGGATGACGGTGATGCCGAGAAAAACGAACAGAGCCCAGTTCTTCGGGCCGGGGATCCTCTGGAATCCCGC
>Ga0066376_10005531_pt1 | contig 10699 bp, 10 predicted proteins | sample Knorr_S15_td_Bot_FD_77009 | JGI IMG/M metagenome (GOLD analysis project Ga0066376, IMG submission 77009) | Marine microbial communities from Southern Atlantic Ocean transect - Knorr_S15_td_Bottom_ad_5009_LV_A | ecosystem: Environmental > Aquatic > Marine > Oceanic | place: Southern Atlantic... | reverse complement strand
CGCCCTGGCCGCCATCATCTGGCTGGTCAAGGCCTACGGCGCGGCGCCGTATGTCGAGCTATGGCCGACGGCCGCCTGGATGCGCCGTGTGGTCCTGATCGTCATGCCGTTGGCCGCCATCCTTCTGGTCGCCGGACTAACCGCGCGCAACCCGACGGCGATGTATTGGAACAACCCCGAGGCGGATGAACCGCTACCCGGCATTCTCATGGTGACCCGCCATCCGGTGATGTGGGCAGTTGTTCTCTGGGCCTTGGCACATATGATCGCCAACGGGGATGCGGCCTCGCTGATCTTCTTCGCCGCCTTCGCCGGCCTCGCCCTGGCCGGCATGCCGGCCATCGACCGCCGCCGCCGAATGATGATGGGCGAGGCCTGGACATCCTTCGAGGCGGCAACGTCGGTGTTGCCGTTCGCCGCCGTGGCCGGCGGGCGCGCCAAGTTCAGCCCCCGCCGGATCGGCATCTGGCGGATTGCCGGCGGCGTCCTGCTTTATGGGATTCTGCTGTTCGGTCATCGGGCGGTGATCGGCGTCTCGCCGCTGATCTAGAACCTATCCCGGTCAAATGAGCCTTTAAGATCGGAACATGATCTAGACACCAAATCGGCGATTTGAGCAGCCCGCCCGCCGCTCTCCGTAATATCCTTGTATATGGTATTGCATGATCCTCGGGGACCCGGCGGCCGGGACGGCGGCTTCAGCTATCGGGAAATCTATGAATCCGCGCCGGTCTCCATCTGGGTCGAGGACTGGTCGGCGACCAAGACCTTTACCGATGATTTGAAGCGCCGCGGCGTCGGCGATTTATGGGCCTATTTCATCGACCATCCGGAGCAGCTCAAAGATCTCGCCAGCATGGTCGTGGTCCTCGACGTCAATTGGACGGCGGTTACCCTGTACCGGGCGCCGAGCAAACAGGCGCTGATCGACACCACCTGGGGCGAGACCATGAGCGAGAATGAACTCAGTGCGTTTCGCGATCAGCTCACCGCCTTCGCATCGGGCAAGACCGCCGTGGTGACCGAAGACCAGGAAAACTGCTTCGACGGCAAGCCTCTGTGGGTCCGCAACCGCGTGGTGATCCACCCGCAGTATTTGGATGACTGGTCGCTGGTCATCTTCGCGGCGTCCGACATCAGCGAGACCATGATCGTCGGCAAGGCGCTGGGCGGCAACCTGGAGCGGCTCTCGGACGTCCTGTCAAACATCCCCTGCGCCTTATACCGGCGGGTGCGCAAGCGGGACGGCACCGTGACCTACCCCTATATCAACGGCCTCCGCCGCCTGCTGCCCGGTTTTGGGCGGGATATCGAGGATCGCGTGTTGATCAGCGAGGCCGTTGTCTCGGGGACGGCCAATCATCCCGACGACGGCAACCATTGGGGCGCCGTGTGGCGCCGTTCGGCCGATTATCTCGCCGCCGTCGATATCGAATATCGCATCGTCGATCCGGCGGGCCGAGCGGTTTGGATCAGAAACTCCGCCACCCCGAAACAAGGCGATGCGGGCGAAATCATCTGGGACGGGGTGATGATCGGCGTGGCCGATCAAATCGACGGGTGAAACAGCGGGGCTTCGTCTAGCTATCTCGCCGCTGGGCCAGCAGCCGCAGGCGTAGGGCGTTTAGCTTGATGAAACCTTCGGCGTCCTGCTGATTGTAGACGTCGTCTTCCTCGAAGGTCACATGGGCGCGGGAATACAGGCTGCCGGGGGCGCGGCGGCCGACCACGGCGACCGATCCCTTATACAGCTTGAGCCTGACCGTGCCGGTGACGTTTGACTGGCTCGCATCGATCGCCGCCTGGAGCATTTCGCGCTCCGGCGAGAACCAGAAGCCGTTATAGATCAGCTCGGCGTAGCGCGGCATCAGCTCGTCCTTGAGATGCGCCGCGCCGCGCTCAAGCGTAATGCTCTCCATGGCCCGGTGGGCGGCGAGCAATATGGTGCCGCCGGGGGTCTCGTAGATGCCGCGCGACTTCATGCCGATGAAGCGGTTCTCCAACAGGTCCAGGCGGCCGATGCCATGGGCGCCGCCGAGTTCGTTGAGCCGGGTCAGCAGGCCGGCCGGCGACAGGGCCTCGCCGTCCACCGACACCGGGTCGCCGCGCTCGAAGCCGACCTCGATGATCCGGGGCTCGTCGGGCGCCGCCTCGGGCGCCACCGTGCGCTGGTAGACATATTCCTCGGCCTCGACCCAGGGGTCTTCCAGCGCCTTGCCCTCGGTGCTCAGGTGCAAAAGGTTGGCGTCGACCGAATAGGGCGCCTCGCCGCGCTTGTCCTTGGCGATGGGAATCTGGTGATGTTCAGCGAATTCGAGCAGCCGGCTGCGTGAATTCAGGTCCCATTCGCGCCACGGCGAGATCACCCGGATATCCGGATTGAGCGCGTAATAGGTGAGCTCGAAGCGGATCTGATCGTTGCCCTTGCCGGTTGCCCCATGGGCCACCGCGTCGGCGCCGTAGGCGCGGGCGATCTCGATCTGCCGCTTGGCGATGAGCGGCCGGGCGATGGCGGTGCCGAGCAGATAGACGCCTTCATAGAGCGCGTTGGCGCGAAACATCGGGAAGACGAAATCGCGGATAAATTCCTCGCGCAGATCCTCGACGAAGATCTCCGAACACCCCAGCATCTCGGCCTTCCTGCGCGCCGGCTCGAGGTCCTCGCCCTGGCCGAGATCGGCGGTGAAGGCCACCACCTCGCAGCTATATTCGGTTTGCAGCCATTTCAGGATGACCGAGGTGTCGAGTCCCCCGGAATAGGCCAGCACAACCTTCTTCACACCGCCGCTCATCTGCGTTGTTCCCAAATTTTATCGAAGCGGCGCGCAGTATAGGACTTCACGACCGTGCGGCAAGGCCCTCAGACATGGCGCGGGTTTTCTGGGTCCGCACGGAGGCCGATTTGAGCTGGCCGCAGGCGGCCATGATGTCCTCGCCGCGGGGCTTGCGCACCGGCGAGGCATAGCCCGCATTGTTGACGATCTCGGCGAAGGCGCGGATGGCGCGCGCCGAGGAGCGGCCGTAGGGGGCGCCGGGCCAGGGGTTGAAGGGGATCAGGTTGACCTTGGCGGGAATTCCGGCGATCAGCCTGACTAGGGCGCGGGCCTCGGCGGGGGAATCATTGATCCCGTCCAGCATGATATATTCGAAGGTGATGCGCCGGGTGTTGCCGCCGCTCGGGTAACCGCGGCAGGCGGCCATGAGTTGCGCGATCGGGTATTTGCGGTTGAGCGGCACCAGCTGATTACGCAAATCGTCGTTGGTGGCGTGCAGGGAGATCGCCAGATTGACCCCGAGCTCGGCGCCGCAACGCTCGATCATCGGCACCACCCCGGCGGTGGATAGCGTGATGCGCCGCTTGGAGATGGCGATGCCCTCGGCGTCCATGACGATCTTCATGGCGGTGGCGACGTGATCGTAATTATACAGCGGCTCGCCCATGCCCATGAGGACGATGTTCGAGATTTTGCGCGCCCCACGCGGGCTGGGCCATTCGCCGAGCATGTCGCGGGCCAGCATGACCTGGCCGACGATCTCGGCGGCGTCCAGGTTGCGCGCCAGCTTCTGGGTGCCAGTGTAGCAGAAGCGGCAACTCAGAGTGCAGCCGACCTGGGACGAGACGCAGAGCGCGCCCCGGTCGGTCTCGGGGATATGGACGGCCTCGACCTCATGGCCGTCGATCATGCGCAGCAGCCATTTGCGGGTGCCGTCGGCGGAGGTTTGGTCGGCGCTGACCGCCGGGCAGGCGACGACGAACTTGTCCTCCAGCACCGCCCTGAAGCGCTTTGATAAATTGGTGATGGCGGCGAAATCACCCACCCCCCGGTAATAGATCCAATGCCACAGCTGCTTGGCGCGGAACGGCTTCTCGCCTAGCACCTCCATCTCATGAGCGAGCCGCTCGCGGCTCAGCCCGACCAGATTGCGCCGCCCGTCGGGGGCAAGCTGCGGCGGGGCGGCGAAGGCGGTGGGGGCGTAAGGGACGGCGGTGGGTGGGGCTGCGGGCATGACCGTCTTGATATACGGCGATCCGCGCGCAATGCAACCGGTGGCGCGGTCAGGGCGCCTTGCAGGCTATGTTTATAGCGCGCGGCAAGTCTGTTAATATTCCACCAATAGTTATGGCGGATTGGTTACTGGCGGCAGCTACGGCGAGGCAACCACATGACCAGATTGATCCTTGTGCTGGCGGTCTTCCTGGCGTTTCCGGGAGCGGCGGTCGCAGACGCGCTCAGCGACTTTTTTGTGGCTCACAAGGCCTATGCACAGGGCAACTACGACTTCGCCATACGCTACTACACCCGCGCTATTCAGTCGGGTGAGCTATCGAGCGAACACCAGGCGATCACCTTCAACAACCGAGGCCTCGCATACTACGACAAGGACGAATACGACTTGGCGATCGCCGACTACGACCGGGCGATCCGGCTCAAGCCCGACTTCGCCATGGCCTTCAACAACCGGGGCCGCGCGTACGCTGACAAGGGAGACTACGACCGGGCCATCGAACTCGATGGCGATTACGCTTTTGCTTTCAACAACCGGGGCCTCGCGCACCTTCACAAGGGCCAATTCGACCGGGCGATCGCCGATTTCGACCGGGCGATCCGGCTCAAGCCCGACTTCGCCAAGGCCTTCAACAACCGGGGCCGCGCGTACCGTAAGAAGGACCAGTACGACCGGGCGATCGCCGACTACGACCGGGCGACCCGGCTCAAGCCCGACGATGGCGAAGTCTTCTACATCCGGGGCGTCTCGTACGGCCGAAAGGGTGACTACGACCGCGCGATCGCTGACTACGACCGGGCGATCGGTCTTGGTTCGCCGTCGGACCATGATCTCGCGCGAGTCCTCGTCAATCGGGGCCTCGCGTATAACAACAAGGGCGACTACGACCGCGCGATCGCCGACTATGACAGGGCCATCGAACTCGATCCCGACGATGCCCTCGCCTTCAACAACAAGGCCTGGGTGCTGGCGACGGCCAGCCACGCGCAAGCACGAGACGGCCGAGAGGCCGTTCGCCTGGCGCGACAGGCGGTGAGTCTAGACGACGATCCCGGATACCGCGACACCCTCGCCGCGGCTTACGCCGAGGCCGGGCGGTTCGACGACGCCGTCGCCGAGCAGGTGCGCGCCATCGAGATGCTGCGGGCGGCGGGCTGGCAAAACGAGATCGCCGACTCTCGAAGCCGTCTCGGCCTCTACCGTCGTGGCCAGCCCTATCGGGAGTGACGAGCGACCGGCGTCACCAGCTTCATCAAATACACTGCCGCCAAGACCGAGCTCGCGCGCCTGGAAAACTAGGCGGCGCTCGATTGCGCCTGCGCAGGGGTCGTAATCAGGGCGCCTTGCAGGCCTTGTTGATGGCGCGGATGGCGGCGGTGAAGCCGAGCAGGGAATAGGTGTCCTTGGTTTCGGTGCCTTTCCAGGACTTGGCCCGGATGATCATTTTCGCGCCCGCGCGCATGTTCTTCACCAGGGCCTTGTCGTCGGCCGTATCGTTCGCCCAGGCGGTCTTGGCGTTGGTGAACAGGGTGAAGTTGGCGCCGCCGATGGCGACCTCGGCGGTCGAGCCCTTCTTGTATTTGTAACCGGCGTGGATGCTGACCACGTTGAACGACTTGGACGCCGGGCGGTGGGTGACCACGGTCAGGATATCGCCGCGCTTGGAGTAGTTGCCCTCGTCCTTCTTGGGTGCGCTCAAGATATAGCAGATGCGCTTGCCGCCCTGGCTGGTCTGATAGGCGATCCAGTCCTGGAAGGTTCCCAGGGTCTTGACCTGGGCGGCGGCCGGCGGCGGCGCGAGAAGAGCGAAAAAAGCAGCGAAAAAGAGAATTCTGGCGATCATTGCGGGCTCCGGTCCTGTGCTCGATTCTTATGCCTAAAGAACCCTGCCGCGTCAACCGCGCCCACGATAGGGGGCGATCCCCTGGTCGGGCAGCCACAGCCCCTCGGGCGGCTCGGCGGTCTGGTAGAACACGTCGATCGGCATGCCGCCGCGGGGATACCAGTACCCGCCGATGCGCAGCCACCGGGGCGCTATCTCATCGATCAGGCGCTTGGCGACGGCCACGGTGGTGGCCTCATGGAAACCGCCGTGGTTGCGATAGGACGCCAGGTACAGCTTGAGGGACTTGCTCTCGACGATCCACTCGTTCGGCACGTAGTCGATCACCAGATGGGCGAAATCGGGCTGGCCGGTGACCGGGCAGAGGCAGGTGAATTCGGGCGCGGTGAAGCGCACCAGATACGTCACGCCGGCCTGTGGATTGGCGACCCGCTCGAGCATCGCCTCGTCGGGCGAGGCGGGAAGCGCCGTCGGATGGCCGAGTTGGCTGAGGGGTTCGGTCATGGTGGTCTCTCTCTACGGTATTTGGGGCCGCCCGTCACATGCGCCGACAATGGTTCGGGCACATCGCCGGGGGCCATGGGCCGGCGGGGAAAGCGTCCCAGGTGGAGCAGGCGATCATACATCACCACGGCGCCGGCGGTCGCCAGATTGATGCAGATTTTCGTCGGGATCCGCACCACGTGGTCGCAGCGCGCGACCATGGCCGCGGACAGGCTGCCGCGCTCGGGCCCGAGCACATAGGCGCATCGCCGCGGATGGCGGAAGCTCGGTAACTTAGAGGCTTCATCGAGCAACTCAACGCCGATCAGCTCGCAGCCTTGGGGCAGCAACAGCGCCTCGGCGTCGGCAAACTGATACAGCGGCATCTGGCCCGGCGTGTCCGCCGTATCGGCGAGCGCGCGTTTGGGGTTGAAGTCGGCGGCGACGGTGAAGATGAAACTGGCGTCGAAACCGAGCGCCGAGCGAAACAGGTTGCCCAGGTTCATCGCCTTGCTTATACCCTCGACGCCGATGCCGAAGTAGCCTTTCATGGGCCAAACCTGCCCCGAGAGCGCCCGCGAGGCAAGCCCCAAACCAACCCAGGGATTCAGCCATGGCAAAACACCAAACCAGCACCGCCCCGATCGCCGTCGAAGTCATGCGCGGCGCGCTGGTCGAGAGCCGCCACCGGGCGTCCGCCGTGGTGGTCGACGCCAAGGGGAAAATCCATCGCCAATGGGGCGATATCGATCAAGCGGTCTACCCGCGCTCGGCGATCAAATCGCTCCAGGCGCTGCCCTTGATCGAGACCGGCGCCGCCGACGCCTACGACCTCGGCGATAAGCAAATCGCCCTGGCCTGCGCGTCTCACGGCGCCGAGGGGTTTCACACCGGGACCATCGATGCCTGGCTGGCGCGTATCGGGCTGGCCGAGGCCGATCTGGAATGCGGCGCCCACCTGCCGATCCATGCAGCGAGCATGGAGTCCCTGCTGCGCGACGGCCGCTCCGCCGATCAGACCCACAACAACTGCTCGGGCAAGCATCTCGGGTTCCTCACCACGGCGCGCCATCTCGGCGAGCCGACCGAGGGCTATATCCGCGCCGATCATCCGGTGCAGCGCCGGGTGACCGCGGTGCTCGGCGAGATGAGTGGCGTCGATATGAGCCGAGTCAGCCAGGCGGTGGACGGCTGCGGCATCCCGACCCTGGCGGTCCCGCTCATCGGCCTCGCCACGGCCATGGCGCGCTTCGCCGACCCCAGCGGTCTCGTTGCGGAGCGCGCGGCGGCGGTCAAGCGCATCGCGGCGGCGATCGCCGCGCGGCCCGAGATGGTCGCCGGGACGGGCCGCTTCTGCTCCGCCCTGATCGAACATTCCAACGGCTCGATCCTGGCCAAGACCGGCGCCGAAGGGGTCTACGCCGTCGCCCTGCCGGAACTCGGCCTGGGCGTCGCGGTCAAGGTCGAGGACGGCGCAGGGCGCGCCTCCCAGGTGGCGGTCGCCGCCGTGCTGCGCACGCTCGGCGCGATCGATGAGGCGCTCGAACACCGTCTCGCCGATTTCATGGTCGCGCCGCTGCACAACCGCGCCGGCCGTCGCGTCGGCGAGCTGCGGCCGGAGCGGGATTGGGCGCAATAATGCGCGCGGTTATCTGCAAGGCGTTCGGCGAGCCCGAGACCCTGATCGTCGAGGAGGTTCCCGCCCCCATGCCAGGCGACGGCGAGATCCGCATCGCGGTGGCCGCCGCCGGGGTCAATTTCGCCGATATCCTCATGGTCGGCGGCGGCTATCAGGAAAGCCCGGAATTCCCCTTCACCCCCGGCCTCGAGGTCGCCGGGACGGTGCTCGACTGCGGCGTAGGCGTGACCGGCTTCGCCCCCGGCGACCGGGTCATGGCGGGCTGCGTCCAGGGCGGTTTCGCCGAGCAGGCTATCGTACCGGCGGGCGACGCCTACCGCCTGCCGGACGGCATGGGGTTCGATCTGGCCGGCGGCTTTCCCGTCGCCTATGGAACGGCCTATGGGGCGCTCGCCTGGCGCGCCGACCTCAAGCGCGGCGAGACCCTGCTGGTGCTCGGCGCGGCGGGCGGCGTCGGTCTCACCGCCGTCGAGGTCGGCAAGGCCATGGGCGCCACCGTGATCGCCGCGGCGGGCGGGCCTTCGAAATGCGCCATCGCCCAGGATCACGGCGCCGATCACGTGATCGACTATCGCGCGGAAAACCTGCGCCAGCGGGTGCGCGAGATCACCGAGGGCGCGGGCTGCCAAGTGATCTTCGATCCGGTGGGCGGTGATGTCTTCGACACCGCCCTGCGTTGTCTCGCCTGGGAAGGCCGGCTCATCGTCATCGGCTTCGCCTCGGGGCGCATCCCGAAGGCCCCGGCGAATATCCTGCTGGTCAAGAACTGCGGCGTGCTGGGGTTCTACTGGGGCGCCTATCGCCGCCGCGAGCCGATGCGCTTCCGCGCCGCCTTCGATGAATTGCTCGCCTGGTACGGCGAAGCCCGCCTCAAGCCCCATGTCTCGATGACCTTGCCCCTGGAGCGGGCGGGCGAGGCGCTAAACCTCCTGCGCGACCGCCGCTCTACCGGAAAAGTAGTGTTAGCCGTGGAGCCCAGGGTCATGGACTGAAAAAATGGCTCCCACCATCCCATTGTCTACTGATCGGCATAAAGCCAGTCATCCGAAGGTGTGAAGGAGAGAGCCCGAGTCTGATCCTGTAATACCAACCTGCGGTGATAAAGACCCATAGAGATCGTGTCCGCTTATTCCCGGGTGAGGTCGGAAGCCGCGGGCGATGCAAGCCGCATCGGTTAGGCAATCTCACGCACTCCGGGGGTGATCGGACACGACCGAGGCGGCGGCTTTTCGGGCGAAGTTGTGGTCCGCTGCAATTCGTTGAACCAATCCATCTGTTCCTTGGTGGCGCCCGGTATAAAAAGCGAAGTGAAGAATTGCCGGAAGGCCGGATTGTCCCGGCCCCAACCCTGGCGGATCATCTGCGTTTGCATTTCGTGCTGTTGCCGGTCGATTTCCGAGCCGCTCCGCAACCTGCCCTTGGCGAAACCGCCATAGAGTATCAGCCGGCTGACCCGCTCGAGATGCCGGGTGGCATAGGCGATCGAATAGGAGCAGCCCTGCGAGATGCCGATCAGCGGAAAGCGTTGAGCCCGACCGCATCGACCACCGCGGCCAGGTCGTCGACCATGCTCTCGAACGTGATCTCCGCAACGTCCCAGTCGGAAAGCCCGTTGGCCCGTTGGTCGAAGCGGACCAGGGAATGCTCCGCCGCGAGACCACGCAGCAGGTGACGCCAGACCGGGCTCTGCCAATCGTATTCCAGGTGGTTCATCCAGTTCGGCGCCTTGACCAGCGGCGGTCCCTCGCCGACCACGGCGTAGGCGATGTTGACCCCGTCGGGCGCGGTGCAGAACTTGATCTGCTGCTCTATCGCCGGATCGGGTTGGGATGACGCCGGAGGCGGGGCCGCCCCCGACAGCGCCCAGCGCCCAGCGCCAGACGCGAATCGGCGTGTCGATGTTCTTGAGCCGCTGCTCGCCAAGGTCGTCGAAAGTCAGCCCGGTCTTGCCCTTGGTGCTCTGGTAGGCCACATCTGATACGCAGATGCCGCCGGGTTCGGCCATCACTTCCAGGCGCGCCGCAACGTTCACCCCGTCGCCCTGGATGTCGTCGCCGTCGATCACCACGTCGCCCATGAGCTTGACAACACGCCCATGGTGCTCATCAATCTTGGGATAGATGAGATCGGCGCGCAAGGATTTGAGGGCCGCAATCGTGCCTTCCTCATCGGCCCTGATCAGCCGCGAGTAGCCGACCACGTCAGTGACCATGATGGCGGCGAGACGGCGTTCCATCGGCATCCTCCCTGCTGGTGAGCTTAGCGGCGAATGCCGGAGGAATCTATACGCCCCGCGGCAGGGCCGAATGTTCTTTCCCGGCGATAGCGGGTTTGTGTTCATGGCCTTTTGCATGACCGGAAAGCCGCTGGAAGCAAAAATCACGGGCAAAGCGGCCCTAGGGTCAGGACTCATTGATTGATCCAGAAGATGACGAAAGCGGCGATACAGATGGCTGAGAAGAAGGTGTGGGCGCAGCGGTCATATCGGGTATGGATGCGTCTCCAGCCCTTGAGTTTTCCGAACATGTTCTCGATCTTGTGGCGGCTGCGGTAGAGTTCCAGATCGAAGGCAGGCGGGTGTTTCCTGTTGGATTTTGGCGGTATGCAGGGGGTGATGCGGCGTTTGATGAGAGCCTGTCGGAACCAGTCTGCGTCATATCCCTTGTCGCCCAACAACGCTTTAGCCTGGGGTAGCGCGTCAACCATGAGTGCTGCCCCCTTGTAGT
>Ga0066376_10005528_pt1 | contig 10704 bp, 12 predicted proteins | sample Knorr_S15_td_Bot_FD_77009 | JGI IMG/M metagenome (GOLD analysis project Ga0066376, IMG submission 77009) | Marine microbial communities from Southern Atlantic Ocean transect - Knorr_S15_td_Bottom_ad_5009_LV_A | ecosystem: Environmental > Aquatic > Marine > Oceanic | place: Southern Atlantic... | reverse complement strand
GACTTGTTATGAGTATGCTTCAACTAGAAAATATCCGTGAAGTTGTCCTTTTTCCTAGAGATCGAAATCGACTCACACCATAGCGTAACAATGAATTCTCATTCCATTTCTATCTTTATCCCGGCACACGTTTCATTATTCTTTTCACCATTTTTATGTCCCGATCCTCTCAAATCTGGTTCTACCGGTGCTGGCATCACACTTTCCGACGGCTTGACTTTTACAGCTTCTTCTTCAAAAGAGTCTCTACTCACGATAAATGGGTCCGAGGTTCACATGGAAGTGGCAAATATAATCTTCAATTCCCTCCCATTTCCACTACACGTCGAAGCACAAACGAGCCTCCCTCTTGGATCTGGATTCGGACTTTCTGGTGCAGTTGCACTTGGGATTATTTCGTCCGCACAAACACTCTTCAATTTATCTTTTTCTCCCGTGGATATCGTTCGAATGGCCCATTCAGCTGACGTTTCTGCAGGTACTGGCCTTGGAGATGTAATGTCCCAATCTCGCGGCGGTGTCCCAATCCGAGTCCAACCTGGTGGCCCTGGATTTGGCGTTCTTGACGAAATACCAGAAACAACTCGAATTGAGTATCTCTCTTTCAATAGTATGGATACTCACATCATCCTCTCTGGAGATCTTTCTAAACTCCAGTCTATGGGGTCCGAATCATTGAATTCTTTATTACAAAACCCTTCTTTAGATTCTCTATTCGATCTTGGTTATAAGTTCACTCTCGAAACCAATTTTATGACGCCGATAGTTGCAGAAGCGATAAACACGGTTCGAGATTATGGAGGCAAGGCCACTATGGCAATGTTAGGAGAGACTGTAATTTCACTTGAGACCGGTTTAAGCGATGTAGGCTATGCTCCAAGCATTTGTGAAATTTATTCCCCTGAAAAGCCGCTTTTTGAGATAAACTAATTTTTGAAGCTTGGCATCCTTTTCTACTCTATGAGAAATGTCCATTCTGACCATCCTAGGTATGCTTCACTCATCTTGAGAGATCAACTCATCTCTGGAATTCAGAATGGAATTACTAGTCAGCATGGCTTGATAGCACATGGCCGTGGAGAGTCATTTGATTATTTATTATCCGAGCGAACCTTACCCACTGCAAATCAAGCTGCAAGAGCAGCAGCAGCTCATATGGCTTTGGCAACAAAACCCGTTATAAGTGTAAATGGAAATACCGCTGCACTCGTTCCTACTGAAATAATAGCCCTTTCCAAACTAGCCAGTGCAACAATAGAAGTCAATCTATTTCACCGAACTGAAAAAAGAATTAAAGCAATTATATCTCACTTAAATTCACATGGGGCAACTAATGTAAAAGGCCTCTCCGCTCCCTCTCGAATACCTGGTATCCCTCACGGCCGTGCAAAAGTTGCATCAGATGGATTGTATGCAGCAGATGTAGTCTTAGTTCCCCTTGAAGATGGAGATCGAGTAGAAGCCCTTACTAATATGGGAAAAACAACACTCGTTATCGATCTCAACCCTTTATCTAGATCATCTCAACTCGCCACGGTTCCTATAATCGACAATATTGTCCGGGCCATCCCTAATATAACTAACCATTTCGAAAATATTTTTCATTTATCCTCTCAAGAACTCACAGCTATAACGAAAAATTTTGATCGCGAAATCGCACTCGACGAAGCAGAGCAGGCCATTCGGGATGGGGTCTCCAACTTACATGACTAAATTTATAACTATGTCTTATTTTTTGAATTCTGGATCTAACTGAATTTTTGAAGCTTGGGGCCCTTTTTGATCTTGATATTTCGATCCTCGGTTCTTTCCATATGGATTTTTCGTAGGCGTTTTTAATTCGGTAAATATCACTTGTGAGATTCTCATCCCCGGAGTTAGTGCGACAGGTGCGGTACCCAAATTCGAAAGTTCTAGAGTTATCTGCCCTCGATACCCCGGATCAATAACACCTGCAGTCGCATGTATTACTACTGCCAGTCTCCCTAGCGAAGATCTCCCCTGAACGTGCGCAATAAGATCCGGTGGTATCTCTACCCGTTCTTTGGTAGTCCCCAACACAAAATCATTTGGGTGCAATATAAATTCTTCCCCCTCTTTCACAATAGTTTCTCGAACGTATTTGGCAACTTCATCTTCCGAATTTGGATGGATGCATGGTATGTTAGTTCGACAAAATTCCAGAAATTCTTCCCCCAATCTTAAATCCACACTTGCAGGTTGAATTTGCAAATCTGGATCATCAAGTGGATCAATTACAATTTCTCCCTTTTCTATCCTCTGCCGAATATCTACATCAGAGAGTATCATTACTCTATATGTCTTCGCTATCGACATAAAAGTTCCCGCATGCGGCAGAATAGACTTTTATCCAACTATCGCCTCCAGCTATTCATGAAGCAGGCCATTCTGGCACGTTCCGATTTAGGAATGACCCCTGGAAAATTAGCAGCACAGGTGGCTCATGCCTCTCTTTCTGCTTATCTAAAAGTGGATAGCAACACGCAAAAAATTTGGAGAAAAGACGGGCAAACAAAGATAGTCTTAAAAGTCTCTGATAAAGACGCGCTTTTTGAATTCAAAAAAATTGCAGAAAACAATCGTATTTCCGCTTCAATCATCCAAGATGCTGGAAGAACTCAGCTAGAACCAGGGACTATTACAACTCTCGGAATAGGCCCTGCAGAAGATTCTATCATTGACGATATCATATGTGATTTACCTCTTTACTAATGCTTCCTTCTCTGCCCGAAGAACACACAATTGGGATTGACCATTTCATAAGTAATCATGACGGAGTTGGTGGATCCTTGCGTAACAGTCCTGAAGATTTTCAAGTTTATGAAATTGAAAATGTAGATTATAAGCCATTGTCCGCAGACTCTTCTACTTACCAATATCTCATTTTCCGTGCGACCCTTTTAAATTGGGACACCAATTCTTTCACTCGTGAGTTATCCTCTCATCTGAACATCCCCCTGAACCACATCTCTTGGGCTGGGACAAAAGACAAACGTGCACTCACCACTCAGCTATTCTCTTTAAAACATATCCATCCGATCTCTATTCCCCCAATCCCTGGCGTAACTATACAACCAGTGGGTCGACTGGGCCGAAATTTATATTTTGGAGATTTAGTTGGAAACCACTTCGAAATTACTGTTCATGACCCAGTCACAGTTACTGATCTCCATGCCATCTCAGACGATCTCAAAAATTTTGGGAATGGGGTCTTATCCTTTCCCAATTATTTTGGCCACCAACGCTTTGGTTCAATTCGGCCAATAACTCACCATGTGGGACTGTGTATCGCCCGAGGGGATTGGGAAGGGGCACTCATGTCCTATCTGGGCAACCCTCATCCCTCTGAACCTGAGAAGACCCAGGAAGCACGATCTTTAGCTCAATCCACCCACGACTGGGAACTTTCACTATCTCTATTTCCCAACTGGCTACATTATGAACGCAACATGCTAAAATCTCTAATCCATACTGGGGGGGTTGCAGAATCTGATTATAGAATGGCCCTTGAAACCTTGCCCCGAAATTTACAATTACTTCTCATCCACGCGGCACAATCCTATATTTTCAACCGTATTTTAAGTCTCCGAATGGATCTAAAAATACCATTCCATCTAGCTACTGTTGGGGATTCCATTTGCTTTTCAGAATTTGTCCATGGGGTGAATCTCCCCAACGTCAACAAACTCCAAATAGCAACCTCGAAAAATTTGAATTCCCTCAATCGGCATTTACTAAGAAACCGGGCATTTATCACCGCCCCACTTATCGGGTCCAAAACTCCATTAAGCCAAGGTTCACCTGGAGAAATAGAACAAATGGTTCTGTCCGAAGTGGGACTTTCACCCTCTAGTTTTGATCTACCTGGTCTATTCAATTCTTTTGGATCGTTAAGACCCATTCTGACCACAACCGACCTGAAACTCCAAAAGAACCCCTTGAAATTCTCTTTCGATCTACCGCGCGGTAGCTACGCTACTGTCTTTTTACGAGAGTATCTCAAATCCCCTCTATCTCAAATGTAATCTTATTTCTATTCTCGCTTTGCCAAAACAATTACTACCACTATTAAAATAATCAACCCAACAACTTCAAAGTACCCTCTATTAGAATCATTTCTGATAGCACTATTTTCGGACTCTTCTGAATTTTTTTCTGACAGAACATTTCCACTTTCTTCTACTTTCGACCCTTGAGAAATCTCATATGCTATTTTTTCAATTGCAAGGATTATTCCGGGGGCTGGCTGATTGAGATGTTCTACATCTACTATGATTATCTGACCCTTCTGACCGGCATTTGAATTTTGCACGATCTCATTATTTTCTATCTCGGCAACTTCATCAGAGTTAATTATGATCCATTCTGGTTCATTCTGAATTATTAATTCCGCATTGAGTTGTCTATATCCTGAAATCCCCATCAATTTCGCACTATTCTTTCCACCAGCTCTTTCAATCACTTCATCTATCAAAGTTTCTCCACCCGCAGTCCATCCATAAAATACATAAAGAACCGTTGGCGGTTCTTTTTCTTTTGTCTCTTCGTAAATGAGATCCAAACTAGATAGCATCCATCCGACGACCTCTTCTGCCCCTTCACATTCTCCCGACAATCTCCCAATCAATCTGGTTTCTTCCATTATATCTTCAATTGTTTTGAGCTCGGAAGAATAGTATACAGTTACTCCAGCTTCTCTGAGTTTTCCCACTGTTTTTTCAGGTATTATGCTTGGGGCCAAAACCAAGTCCGGATCCAACGAGACAACACTTTCTAAAATAATCTCCCCCCCCGAATTAGAGATCACATTTTTTTCATCTACGCCTTTCAAATACCTTGCGTAATAGGTAACTCCCACTACCTTGTCTTTCCCACCAATTTCCCACATAGTCTGAGCCGCACTGGGTGCAAGAGTAATTATCCTCTGTGGTTCTTTATCTATCTCGACCACTACTCCACTAGCATCAACCTCTCTTACCGGAAATGTGCATAAATCTTCCATATTTTTTTGCCCATCTTCAATCTCAACCACTCCTATCAAAGAAATAGACATTATTAGAAAGCAACAACATAAAATCCTCACAAATTTCATACATTGAATATAACTAATTAAACAATAAAAATGTTGTTACTGCAATTTCTATTGATTTATTTCTATATCTTTAATATCCTCTTTGAAATACTATTTCCACTCCTAAATATCATTTAAAAGGGTTTATCTCCAAGTCGCCGCTACACACAATCTATTCATGGCCAAAAAATCTGGTTCAGCTGGTCGATTCGGGGCTAGATATGGCCGAGTTGCCCGTCGTCGCGTATCCGAAGTAGAGGCGCTAATGCGCGCCGATTATTCTTGCCCCAAATGCGGAGCAGCCAAGTCTATACGCCGTGTGGGTACTGGGATCTGGGAATGTAGAAGAAAAATTTGCGACTATCGATTTGCAGGAGGTACCTATCGGCCAACTACGCCTGGTGGTCTAGTTGCTAGCCGTTCTATCACCCGTTCTAATACTGAACCTTCTCAAGAAGATCTCTTTCTCACAGCAGTATCTTCTAATTCTAATGAGTCCTCTGACTCCCTTTCGGAGGTAGAAGAGTAATGGCATATAAATGTTCTCGCTGTAAACGAGACGTCGAATTAGAAGGGGTATTTGGAGTCAGGTGTCCCTATTGTGGGCATCGTGTACTTCTCAAAGAGCGTAGCCCCTTAGTAAGAGAAACCCACATAAAGTGACACAGTTTTCCAACATGTTTCTTTCGTTTTTTTTCACCCCCTCTTCTGTTATAGAAAACGTGGGTTTTTGAATTCAGAACGTTTACTGCACTCAAATGTCAGAACAACTTACCCCTGAAGCCCGGGAGAAATTAGAAAATCTCCAGGCATTCCAATCCAAAGTTCAACAGGTCACAGTACAAAAACACCACACAGAAGCACAATTAGCCGAAAATAAATCTGCTTTATCCGTCCTGTCCAAAACAGAGAAAGATGCCACTTTATATCGACATGTAGGGAATTTATTGGTCGAAACGAATCAGAACTCTGCAGAAGAAGACCTCCAACAGCGTATTGAGGCACTCGAGGTTAGACTGCAAACTCTAAGTAAACAAAGCGAAAGAATACAGAAACAATTTGAAACTTTACAAAAAGAAATTCAAGAAATACTAAACATTTCTTGATTTGTCAACCACTTTTCTCTACGCAGCAGCAAATAAGAACATTAGTATGCTTATCGAAATGGTTGCAATTACCATTGCAGCTGCAAGTGCCCCTCCCATCGAAATCATGGCATTTGCATGACTTGCTAGCGTCTCTGTCATATCATTTCCAAATACAGTCACTGTTGTCCTCCTAGATGCCATCCCCGCTGAAATTGGCTCACAATCCTCTTTTGCCTCTTTTATTAACTCTTGTATTTTTTCAATCAATTCATTATGAGGTATCCTCTGCCCTATTTGGTTCACCGCATTAATAGTGTTCACAATATGCGTATCTGTTGTGATTATTTCCATTTCATCTACTAACTCATTTTCTTCTATAATTCTGTCCCTCAATCCTGGGTCCATATTATTCCCATCTATTTGAACATATGCCGTTTCTTGACTATCCATTTTGATCACTGCTACTCGTATGCCTAATGGTCCCATTCCCTCTAGTATTTCCCATTTAGTTTTATCCCATGCCACTCCTAGTTCAAATGAATATTGATCTTCTTGAACTAGTTTTTTGCTGATTTCCTTAGCAGCTTCGAATAGGTCAAACGATCTTTGACTCCCTGGTGTTATATGTCCGAGTTCCCCACCAATGGTGCCATTATTACAATTATGCGCATCAATCAACATGACATTTTTTAAACCCTGCCCTCTGGCCTCTGCCATGGCGGACAATCCCACTGCATAATCTATGTCATCTGCACACCCTGGTGAGTAGGTTACTATTAGCATAGCACTGTCTCCAAACATTTGTCCAACTATTTCGGCTTCACCCACTTTCTCTCGCACACTTCGGCTTGCTGTGCCGTATAATTTAACATCATCTGATGTTCGTTTCACTACTGATATTATTGAACCCACTTCTCGAGCAGTGGTTAGATTGAAGTCGTGCCCAGCAGTGGCATGAGGTGTAAACGCCATTCCGTCTGTACCTATGGCAAGACTTTCTGGAAGATTTCCTCCTCCAATTGTTCCCATAGGTCCTGGGTGAAGCATTGGTAGCGAAAAACAAGCTTTTTGTTTCCCTTCTAAATCTCGATAAGACAACACAGTAATTGGAATCACGGCCGATTCGCCTATACTTTCAAAGAAATCTTCTAGTCCTTTGGAATCCTCTGCAATGTAGTCTATAAAACCCCTGATGAAATCAAAACCAGACACACCCAACGTTTTGCGCCAAGGCCTATCTATGATCACAATCAATCCCCATACTCCCAATGCATATACCCCGCTCATCCCTACGAGTAATAGTATATCTCCATGTATCCCCACAGATATTATTTCTGTAATCCCATTTTTTGGACCCATCGCATACGATTGAAAATATAATTTACCTGATCCAGTTGCGTCGTGGAAAATACCATAATCATGGAAAAGACCATAAATAATAGCAGAAGTAACCGTCTGAATACTTGCAGGTATACTCGCAATAATTGGGTTCCTATGCGATATTGCCATCACAATTGCCAACCTAAATGCAAATATCATCGCAAGGGATGCTAGTAATATTATATATACAATATTTTCAATGTTAAACAGGATGTTCAATACATTCGCAAACAATAAACATACAACAACAATTATCTCACAAACGAGAGCTAATAAAGAAGATCTATTATATGTAATTTTCCCGCCTATAATCCGATCAATTGGGGTCGTGAAGAAGCTAGATAGTAGTGTGGGAATCCCTATGAAAAATATCCCTAGAATCATACCACCTGTGACTGAAGATAGTCCGTTGAAATCAGTTGTTTTTAATGCACTGGCTCCTACAACCGCAGCCAAAGCCAATGAAAAGAAAATACTAATTTGCCAATTTGGGGATTTAAACAGATACCTGGACAAATCTGAAAGATTTCGTTGAGATGTTGTCATTCTTTACTCCATTATATTTGACATTGGAACCCTCATTTTACATTAATTCTCTATTGTACCTTTCTCTTGCAGATTCAAATTTGGTCTCATTCATTTCTGCACTTTTTCTCTTTTCCATCAATTCCAATGCATTTCTATCTGGTTCCACTTCATCATTGATTCTAGCTCCTGATTTATGTACTTTCGCATGACACCACCTACACAACATCACAGTTATTTCATGGCCCATTTTCTCTTCTCCATTTGCCCTCTTTTCTATATATGAAAGATGATGACGTTCCAATAGCGGACGACTATCATCATGGGTGTTCAGGCGCTCTTCCAACCCACAACGAGCACATATTTTTTCATTCGCCCTGTATCTAAAATAAGGACAATTCTCCCATTTCCATTTTTGTTCCACCACTGGACAAACATGTCCATTCTCCTCAAGTTCAATTTGGAACGAATCTTCTACGTTCCTATTTTCCAATATCAAACGGCAAAATCCTTCTCCTGTCAAGTGATCACATTTGCTTACATATAGATACGGGTCATCAACTCCTACCGGGGTCCCTTTCGGCGTCTTTTTCATAAATTTATCACCAATTTTTTAAACAAACAATTTTGTTATGGTTCCGTTTTTACTTCCCTATGTGCACTCAACGTACGTAGGTATCTTCATTTCAATACTACATTGAATGGGGCAATTTAAATACCCTCTCTGACTGTGGATAATTAGGGTAGACCGTGACCCATGATCGATTTATTAGGGAACTTATCCCAACTCAAAGATAATTCCCCCAAAACTATAGGAATCCTAGACACCACCCTCCGTGACGGAGAGCAAGCGCCAGGAATCGCATTGACCACCGAAGAAAAAGTCTCTATCGCCGCTGAACTTGATGCTATAGGTGTATCTGTCATCGAAGCAGGCAGCGCATGCACCGGTCAAAGCGAACGAGAAGCGATTAAACAAATAGTAGAACTAGGCCTAAATGCCAAAATAACTAGCTTTGCCCGCGGAATTCAATCTGATATTGACGACGCACTCGATTGCGATGTCGATGGGATCACTTTAGTTGTCCCCTCCAGTGATCGTCACGTAACTGACAAAGTTAGAACAACCCGAGAAGATGTCATCTCCAATTCTACCTCCTTAATCGATTACGCCAAAGACCATGGTATTTGGCTAGAACTCCTAGGCGAAGATGGAAGCAGGGCCGACATAGATTTCCTAGGATCTCTAATGCAATCTGGAATCGACGCGGGGGCAGATTGGATTTGTTGGGCAGACACTGTTGGATATGCTAGCCCCGAGCAGGCCTACTCTGCTGTTTCCCGACTATCTAAAATAGGTCCTACAAGTACACATACTCACGACGATTTGGGCCTCGCAGTTTCCAACGTTTTAGCAAGTATAGCTGGAGGTGCATTGATGGTACATGCAACAGTAAACGGTATCGGAGAACGATCCGGAAACGTTGCGTTAGAGGAAGTAGCAATTGCTCTACACCATTGCTATGGCATAGACACGGTACGTCTAGATGGGCTCTATAACCTTGCACAACTTGTTTCTCAAGCGACCGGTGTTTCCTTACCACCTAACAAAGCCGTCATCGGCGAAAATGCTTTCACCCATGAAAGTGGAATTCACACCGACGGAATTCTAAAAGATGACCGAATGTATGAACCCTACCCTCCTGAATTAGTTGGAAGAGGGCGCCGCTTTGCAGTTGGAAAACATATAGGTAGGGCAGGTGCTAGAGCAGCACTTGAGGAACATGGAATCACTGTTTCTGACGATCAAATTTCTACCATTGTCAATCGAGTGAAAATACTGGCCGAACGGAATAAACGAGTAACAGACGCTGATTTATTAGCAATAGCAGATGACGTCCGCGGTACCTCTCGAAATCAAAAAATTATCCTCGTAGACCTCATCGTCGTCAGTGGGGGGGCCACCCCGACCGCAAGCATTCGTTTAAAAGTAGATGGTGAAGAAAGATCCGCCTCTGGCATTGGCAGTGGCCCTGTCGACGCAGCGATTAACGCAGTCCGAGGCGCTTTAAATGATTCACGCTTTAGATTAGTTAGTTACCACGTGGACGCTTTAACTGGTGGAACTGATGCATTGGTTACTGTTTATGTTGAAGTCGCTAGAGGTGATCGAACCGTTAGTGTAGCTAGTAGCGACGCTGATATAACTCGAGCTAGTGTCTTAGCCCTGATAGATGGACTAGATCGTTTAATGTTTAATTAAGTTCAATTTCTATTGTGCCACATCTATTTTGCAGTACTTACAATTTTTATAACATCACCCTCTTTCAACTCATAACCTTCCGAAATTCTTCTATTCGAGCGAGCATTAATGGCATACAGATATCCATCCCCTATGTCTGTGTGCACTTCATAAGCTAAATCTCTAGGGGTGGATCCCTTTGACATTAGATATGCATCTGGCAATTTGTTCCCCTTTCCATCTGCCCAATGAGTTTCATTTTCTACTGGAAACACTGTTATCATTTTCATCATTTCATATACCGCACGATTAAGTGAATTTTGGATACCTGTACCTCCATATTCTTTCATCACTTTCTCAATTTTATTCAAACCCTT
>Ga0066376_10005526_pt1 | contig 10705 bp, 8 predicted proteins | sample Knorr_S15_td_Bot_FD_77009 | JGI IMG/M metagenome (GOLD analysis project Ga0066376, IMG submission 77009) | Marine microbial communities from Southern Atlantic Ocean transect - Knorr_S15_td_Bottom_ad_5009_LV_A | ecosystem: Environmental > Aquatic > Marine > Oceanic | place: Southern Atlantic... | reverse complement strand
TGAAGTACTGGCGAGAATGAATCTAGATGGTGCACTAAAGGCCATTATTGGCAAGGATATTCACATCGACGAGCGGATTTCAAAATGCTCTCAGCATCTACCGAGTCGAATGGCGATATTATTCACGGATATCACCACCGAGGAGGTGAAAAAGATTATGACAAATTTGAAAACATCAGCCGCAATCAGAGTCCAAACCATAAGATTGCATCATCTGCGAAAGAACATTCCTTCGGCGCAGGAGATCGCTCTATATCGCGAGGTCATGGGTGATGATGCCCTCGCCCACCTCGAGGTCTTGTCCCTTCTCCACCCGGAGATCGACCTCTCTGAAATCAGAAAGCAAGTACAACAAATCAAACCGGGAATCAAGCCATTGGCCACTGGCGATTGGTTGATGAACAAGACTGGTATCGCCCCTGGAATGAGATTAGGCCATCTCAAGGAATGGCTACACCGGATTCAAATCGAGAGATCTTTTACCGAGTTATCACAGGTAGAAACGGTGTTGTGCACCTTGCCTTGGCAGGATGGAGATTCTAGAGTTTGGCCTAAATTACGCTGGCCAAACAATACGTCATATTGATGAGATGGTGTGACTTCCTCGGATTGTGGCCGAGGTACCTGCACCAAAGGAAATTTTGAAAGCCGGTGGCATTGGCACTGTAATCTCATTTTTCCTTTTCGCCTCTGAGGAACCTGTACTTGGAGGGATGTGTTGTCTGGTCAGTATTTTCGCCCTCTTTACCGGTATAGTCCAACACTCAAACCAGATGATAAACTCTCGACCAAAACTCACTTGGGCAGAGGATGAGAAAGGTAATTGGGGGTGGATAGAGGATTTAGAGGCTAAAGCGATCGATGCAAGAGCGGGTGAGATTCCAGAGCAAATAAATATCTCACCCGAAATCATATCCGCCTTACAAGAAAGCGGCGGTAATCTCGAATCTTTGACCACAAATGAGTTGAAAGCTCTTTCCACCAGCCTTGGAATGAAGGCGTTGAATCGCGAAAGTATGGTCGGCAATATCAGAGACTCCGAGGCTGCAACCAAGATACTCAAAGTGGCACTAGCAACAGTGGCAGCAGGCGGAGCAATCACTGCTACCGGGGTAGCAATCGCTGCAAAGAAAGAACTAGCAAAGAAGGCACTCGGTAGTGTTAGCAAGCGTATCAACGGTATTGATGACATCGATAATTGGCTCAAATCATCGGGAATAGATGCAGATGAAATCATCGATTTAATCGACCCAGATGGTAATGGAGTGGTAGACACTTCTGAGTTCGTAGCATTCACCAAAGCCCACACCGGCACTATTCTACCAAATTGGATGGTGAAACAGATTTTCGATACTATCGAGCCTGGAAATAAGGGTACCATCAGCATTGTAGCGATGTTAGCTCACCTGCAAAGTATTGGCATCGACATTGGAAATCTTAAGGTCGACGATTCGATCGTCGAGGAATCAGAAGGAAATCCTGACCAATTTAGAGTGGGAGATAGATTGGAAGCGGTGGTAATGAATCACCCCGGCACCGTCGCTGTTGCTTCAATCATCGCCATCGATGGCGATGAATTGACCATTCATTTTGATGGTTGGAATACCGACCACGATTATACAACAACTGCTAATGATCTGGATTTACGTCCGGTTGGCACTCAAGCGGCACTTGGTGAGGAATTGCATCCGCCATATCGTTACCAAGGAAAATTCGATTGGCACGAATATCTTGCCGAGATAGGAGCACGGGCTGCGCCCGAAGCAGCCTTTGTAGACGATGAAGATGGGGAAGAACCAAATTCAGAGGAAATCGAACCCGAAGCGGAAGTTGAACCTGAGCCAGAAGTGGAAGCGGAGGAATCTGAGCCAGAAGTGGAAGCGGAGGAACCTGAGCCAGAAGTGGAAGCGGAGGAACCTGAGCCAGAAGTGGAAGACCTTGTAGCCGATGAAGAGTCATCCGATAGAATCGAAAGTGAATTGGAGAGACTTATCGAAGAATTGCACATTACAAAACTGCGTGGCGAACGCGAACAACTCATCGCAAAGCAAAAATCAACGTTCACGACCCATCTCAAAATCATCTCGAGTGAACGCACCTTGATGGGCGAAGACGATTATCGCGGTGGACAAACAGCAAAGGCCCTACTCGATGGTGGCCCTTTCACCGCACAATTCCTGTTTAAAGCCGAGGATTATGAAAATATTTCGGCTATTGGTGGTAATTCCGATGTAACGGTATTATGTGAACTGGTCGACTACCGAAGTGCGATTAGAACGGCACTATTAGCGGTTAGACAAATCGTCGAGTAATCAGGGCTGAATCGCCCTACTGATGACTATTCTCTGCACCTCTTGAGTGCCCTCGTAGATCTGAGTTATCTTAGCATCTCTGAAGAAACGCTCAACAGGGAAATCGGTGGTATAGCCGTATCCTCCCAATATCTGCACTGCGCGTTCAGCGACCCACATCGCGGTATCGCCGGCAAATAATTTTGCCATACTAGCCTCTTTAGAATGCCTTGGTCCAGCATTTTCATAATGCTCTTGTTTTACCGCTGAAGCCCTATAGACCATCAAGCGTGCAGCATCTATTTGAGTCGCCATATCGGCGAGATATGCGGTAATCATCTGATGATGAGCGATTACTTTGCCGAATGATTCACGCTCGTGAGCATAACGCAATGCCGACTCAAAAGCACCTTGAGCGATTCCTAGTGCTTGGGCAGCAATGCCGATTCTGCTATTGTCCAATGCATTCATGGCGATGGCAAAACCCTCACCAGATCCCTTTAGCACATTTTCGACAGGGACCATGCAATCCTCGAGAATCAGAGTGCAGGTATCTGACGACCTAATTCCCAATTTATCCTCTTTTTTACCTACACTAAAACCTGGAAAGTCTCTTTCAATGATGAAAGCTGTGCTGCCGCCATGTCGTTTTACCGCATAATCAGCATGGTCGACGTCCTTAGCAAAGAGTACGTATATTCCCGCTTGGGTACCATTTGTCACCCACATTTTCTCTCCATTCAACACATAGTGGGTGCCAGCATCATTGAGTTTAGCTCGACAAGACATCGCCGCAGCATCGGTTCCCGCTCCAGATTCTGAAAGAGAATACGCACCGACTTCTCCTGCTACCAAGCGCGGCAAATACCTCGCCTTCTGCTCTTCGTTACCGTGTAACGCAATGGTCTTTGAGCACAAACCGACGTGAACACAATACATCACCGCGAATGATGGGTCGACTCGAGCCAACTCTTCGATGATAATGGACTCGGAGATATCATCGACTGGGGTCCCGCCATATTGCTCAGGGATGGTAACCCCTTGTAGGCCGAAGCCAAGAAACTCCTGCCATTCTTCGCTAGGGGGGGATTGAGCACTATCACGTGTCTTTACAGTAGGAGAGAGCACCGATTCAGCAAAATCACGGACCAGTTCTCTAATCATCGCCTGTTCATCTGTTTCAAAGAAGTGCATCAGTCACAGCCAAATGGTTGTAGGTCAAGATGATTTCCAATCAGAACTGAGAATTGATATACCACTTCAATGACGCCGCGTCGGGTGGCATAATGGAAGATGACGTTATGGAATTTTCAGTAGCACACAATCGAAAGTACTCCAAGGAGCACGTTTGGTTCCAAGAAAAGGACGAAAGACTGGTAATCGGCATCTCCGATTTCCTCGCCGAGGATATCGGCGAAATCCTCAGAGTTATCCTTAGGCAGGCAGAAAACGAAGTAGACGAGGATGAGAGTCTGTTCTCCATCTGGACCGCAGATGAGAAACTCACCTTCCCCTCGCCATTCAGTGGTATGATTGATGAAGTGAACGGCGAGGTCGAGATCTCACCTGATTTGGTAAATGAATCACCCTATGACCTCGGCTGGATAATGATTCTAAATCCACACGAAGTGGACATGGAACAGCTCCTTGACGCCGATGAATATGTGGAATATCTCGCCGATTTGTGAGAGGAGATATTTCGATGACTCCGATGCAAAAACTCCGGGAGAGTCTTGAGAGAGCACCAGTGATTTGGAAAGGGGATTATCCATATTTCATTCACTCCATTACCGATGGCGTGCCTCGACTTGAGCCAAAGGTCTTACAGGCGGTAATCGATTTAGCGGTCGAACGAGTCGACTGGCAGATAATCGATGTTATCATCGGCATTGAAGCTATGGGGCTTCCTCTTTGTGCACCACTGGCATTGGCGGTCGATAAACCGCTTATCGTAATCCGAAAACGTAGTTATGGCCTCGAAGGTGAGGTGAAAATTGACCAATCTACCGGCTATTCCAAAGGGGAGATGTACATCAATGATCTCAAGGACGGAGAGCGGATATTCATCATGGAAGATGTGATTTCAACCGGCGGTACCTTACGAGCAGTTCTAAAAGGTCTAGCGAATACCAAGGCTAGCGCATCCGTGGTGCTGACGGTAGTCGAGAAAGGAGAGGGGATGGCGAAATTGAAATCCGAGTTTCCGAATACAATCTTTGAATCACTGGTAACCCTAAAGATGGATGGAGCAAAAGTAGTAATCTACGACTGAGATGAGCGCAATGGATTTAGATAGGCACGATTTTGAACTTGACGAGTTGATAGAATCTATCAAGTCGAACGATAACCGACTAATCGCATTACAGGTCCCTGAAGGTCTGAAGATGCAAGCGCTTTCGATGATGGATTCGATCGAGGATGCGACCTCGGCGCAAGTGGTTCTCGCCGCTGACCCATGTTATGGCGCCTGTGATCTAGTTCACGATAAAATGCGCATGATGGGAGTGGAATTGGTCGCGCATATGGGCCATAGCCAGATGAATATAGACTCGGGAATGCCGACGCATTTCATAAATGTCACCTACGATGGCGACCCTGAATTATCACCCGTTTTACCTATTCTTGAAGGACATAGAGCCATGGCTCAAGCACGCTTAAAACAGCAAGATGAAGATTTGAGTGAAGAAGAAGCCCAAGAGAGATTCCTCGACGCAGTTGGTCGTATTGCACCCTTGACAGACAATAAATTAGGCTTGGTCGGAAGTATTCAACACCTCCATCTGATCTTTGATTTCAAAGAGCGATTGGAAAAGGCCGGATTCGATGTAGTGGTACCGGTCGGTGGTGCAAGGCTAACATTCCCAGGGCAGGTTCTCGGTTGCAATTATTCCGGTGATGACGATACCATCGGCCATTATCTCTTCCTCGGCAGTGGCGACTTCCATCCGATTGGACTGGTGATGCACACCGGCAAACCATTGGCCTTACTCGACCCATATACCGGCGATGCTTCAGAGATGTCCTTGCAACGGATAGAACGAATCTTGAGACAACGCTTCGGCTTGATAATGGCCGTCCAAGACGCGCAGACCTTTGCCATTCTCATCGGTGAAAAGCCGGGGCAAATGCGGCGAACTCTGGCCCTGAGAATGAAGAAAATGCTGGTCAAACACGGCAAAAAAGGCTACTTATTGGCTCTTGAGCACATCAGCCCTGAATTGATAAGTTTCTATCCAGTAGATGCGTACGTAAATACCGCCTGCCCAAGAATCGCCATCGATGATTCGGTTCGCTACGATAAGCCGTTGATCACACCTTTTGAACTCGAGGTCGCCTTAGGTGAAAAGAAATGGGAAACCGGCTATCAATTCGACGAAATTCCTTGATTCGGAGTTTTTTGAAAATATTGTCACCCCCCCGACGATAGAAAGAACCTTTCAACCAGAGTACATACGCCGGTTATGCGGCGTAGTGGATGGTTGCTGCCCTCCATCACATTGCTATTGCTCATTCTACCCTCTTTTTCCGCCATACAGGATTCGAGAGTGGCTTTTTTTTCAGCCCCTGAAAACGATCCATGGGAATACATTCACGGCTTGGATAGTGGTGCGGTTGATCACGGTTACGGCATCGCTGCAGATTCATCTGGCAATACTTACGTCACCGGCTCATTCAGTGGCGCAAGTATCACTTTTGGCACATTTACTTTGACCAATACAGATAATGGTACCTCGGATATTTTCATCGCTAAATTAAATGAAGCCGGTGACTGGTCATGGGCGCTTTCAGCAGGGGGAATCGCCGATGATTGGGGCACAGATCTCGCGGTTGCAACAAATGGCGACATCTACGTCGGCGGAGCATTTACCGCCACGCCTGATGATATCGATGCCGCTGCAAGATTTGCCAGTTTTGGCTCAACCGACCTCTTCGGGGCCGGTGAAACCGATATATTCGTGGCAAAGATCAGCAATAGTGGCTCATGGATATGGGCACTTGCAGCAGGGGGTGAAGGCGAGGATGTGGTCGCAGACCTAGCTCTAGACGATGCGGATCTACCCTATATCAGCGGGGGTTTTACCGGTACTTGGGCTGATTTCGACGGCACAAATCTCAGTGGCGATAATGGTTTGGATACCGATTTATTCGTCGCTCGTTTGACCCCAACCGGGTTTTGGGTTTGGGCTTTAGCGGCTACAGGTGACGGCGATCAGATCGGACAAGCAATAGCGGTGGATTCCTCTGGCGACGCCTATATCACCGGCTTTATCGAAGGTAATTCGACCTTTGCTTCGGCTTTGCCTCAATGTAAGGGTAAAGATATCTTTGTCGCCAAAGTCAATAGTGCTGGAACCTGGGGCTGGGTTGAACAAATCGAAGGTGACGGAGATGATTACGGCAGAGGACTAGCCATCGATGCCGATGACGGCATTCACATCACTGGCCAACATTCCAACTATTCTCTATTCGGAATGACCAATCTCACAGCAGGATTTGGACCAGAGGTTTTCGTCGCTAAAATCAATGATGCTGGCACTTGGCAGTGGGCGGTTACAAGCATTAGTACTAGTCAATCACTCGAAGGTGAAGAGGGCAATGAGGCAAAGGCAATCGGTATCGATGCAAGCGGGGATATTCACATCACCGGTACCTTCGAAGCGCAGATGACTCTCGGGACCATGAATCTCATTAGCAAGGCTCAGGACGATGTTTTTATCGCTAAACTCAATGACCATGGCTTTTGGTTGAGTTCGACTTCAGCAGGTGGATTAGCCAATGAAAGCGCTAATGATATCGCGGTAGATGGCAACGGAGTTGCCCGAATCATCGGTGATGTCGACCTCTCGACAGAATCCGCTGATTTCGGCCAATTCTCCCTTAGTCCCACGGGTTCAACCTCCGACGTTTTCCTCACCAGCACTTGGGCCGATAGCGATGAGGATGGCATTCGCAATTCATTGGATGATTGCCCAACCGCTTCAGGCACCTCGGATAAGGGAGGTATCGAGGGCTGTCCAGATGTCGATGGTGATGGTTGGGATGATGAGAGTGATGAATTCAAATTCGATTCGAGCCAATGGAATGATTCCGACGGTGATGGTTATGGTGATAATTGGGCTGATTCTCTACTCAATGCTTCACGGGCTAATGGTACAGGTCAATGGGTGGAAAATGCCAGCAATGTCGATGCGTGTCCAGAATTTAGCGGCACATCGACCAACGACCGACTCGGGTGCTTGGATAGCGATGGTGATGGCGTAAGCGATCCCGATGCTGAGTGGAATGTGACCGATGGAGCTGATGCCTTTCCAAACGATTTCAATCACAGTTCGGATCTGGATTTAGATGGAATTCCTGATGGGCTTGATGATTGCCCTTCTATAGCGGGAAACACCAGCGGAGGTTGTCTTGATTCCGACGGTGATGGCACCCCCGATTCACTCGATGAATTTCCTTTGAATGCCAGCGAATGGAGTGATCTTGATGGTGACGGTATCGGCGATAATTCCGATGCTTTTCCCGAAAATGCTGCTGAATGGGCCGATAGTGATGGCGATGGTTTTGGTGATAATTCCGATGCCTTCCCCACAAATGCCAGTGAATGGGCCGATATGGACCTCGATGGTGTCGGCAATAATGCCGATGCCTTTCCCACCAATAGTTCAGAATGGATGGACAGCGATCTCGATGGCGTCGGCGATAATGCCGATGCCTTCCCCTTTGACATGAATGAATGGTCCGACCTAGATATGGATGGCATCGGTGATAATAGTGATGAATTCCCCTTGAGCAATATCACTGATATTGGCACCGGTGCCGATAATGTCGACCCAAATGCAATCGAAAATCAAACCGATAAAACGAATGAGGGTGAGGGTTTCATCGACAATCTCGATAAGCAACTCGACTCGGATGAGGGGATGGTTACGATGATTTTGGTCATCGGTTTATTGGTTTCATTTGTGGTAATCGTCAAGATTAGGGGTAATTTCTTCAAGCAATCCGTGCGCTTCATCGCCGAGGCGGATACGCGGGCTGAACTTCGAGAAGCAAAAGGCATGGTCAAGAAAGGTCTCGCCCTAGAAAAAATAGATCGCGATAGGTATCACCTGCTGACTCAGGCAATTCAAAATCGTAAAAAACTGATGACCGGCGGAGGTGCAAGAGCTAGTGGAGCCGCGGAATTGATGCATACTCTCAGTCGTAAAAGCGGGGCATATCACCCGGTAGATGAGGCCGCACACTCCGATTGGGAGGCTCGATTCGCCAAGGCGGTCAGAGATGATTCTTATTCGCTCGACGAAAAGGGTAATACCTGGTGGAAAGATGGTAAGGGCAAATGGTGGTTCCGCCAACCGGGACGTAGTGATTGGATTAGATCTTCGAGAAATCGCTTCTTCGGCGAGACTTCTAGATTCAAATTACCACTACGGCGAAGGTGAGAATTGCAGTTGTTCTCTGGCGTATGTTCAATAACGGTAGGCAGGAACGTGGCTCTGATATGGCGGACTACCTCGACAGAATCGGTTCCGGGCTCGTGCTCGCACGACCTGAGATTTTTGGCTTTGATTACATTCCCGATGAACTAGTTGGACGCGAGGATGAAAAACGAGAATTAGCGAGTATGTTCATTGGTTTAGCCCACCGCGAAGGTACGGCAAGAGCGGTGGTCACGGGCCCTGTGGGCAGTGGTAAAACCGCGTTGGCCAAAACCTTCTGCCGTGACATCATTCGCCATCTCGTCGGCAGGCGAGACATCATATCGGTTCATATCAACTGTAGAAATGCCAATACCACAACTCGGGTGATACAGCGAATAGTTCAGCAATTGGACGAGGGACATCCAAATCGAGGTTTGGCTGCCGATGAATTACTGGCAAGTATCAGGCGCTTGATCCAAGCATCGAATAGTCATTTGATTCTAATCCTCGATGAAGTCGATCATCTCCTTCGCCGCTCCGGCGATGACCTGCTCTACAAATTATTGCGTGTGGACGAGGACCAAGATGGCATCGGCACCCTCTCATTGATAATGATCAGTCAAGAACAGGTTCTCGATTTACTAGAGAGTGCGGTAATCTCACGGTTGGGGCACTCCAGTCACCTTCGTCTTGCGGCATATTCGGAATCGGGTTTATTCCAGATTGCCAAGCAGCGCTGTGAATTGGGTTTAGTAAATGGCTCGTGTTCGCAAGAAATCCTAGATTTAGTCTCTCAATCTGCAGCATCTACCGGTGATGCCCGTAGGGTTATCGAATTACTAGAGGGTGCAGCAAAGCGCGCAGAATCTTCTGGCCGTGGCCAAATCTTGGCAAAAGACGTACAAAAAACGGTTCTTACCTTACCGACCAATGTCGATTCGGACAATATCATCGAACTTCCTTCACACTGTATGCTGATTCTCATGGGCATCAGCCGCCGACTCAGAAGACGAGAGAGTTTGACCAGTGGCGAGGCTGAAAGTCTCTATCACGTGGTGTGTGAAGAGTATGACCAGAAGCCCAAAGGACACACCACGGTTTGGAAACATCTCAAGCATATGACCAACCTAGATATCATCGCCACAAAGTACGACCACGTCATCGATGGCCGGGGTAGGACACTGCACATCTCGATGCCGCATATGCTTCCGTCCGATGTTCAAAGACGGGTAGAGACCCTCATCAAGAAGCGACTGCGCCGCTGAAGCACGAGATTGGTGTCCCGATGGGGCTATATACACGTCCTATGTCGCCAACTCGTTCAAGAGTTGATTCTATGGCAGACGATTCAGGTTTCATCGCGGTGGTCAATGACACCGACCCAGCCAATAACGGCGCTTCATACAATATGTCCATCAGCGGCAATAACCAATCTCAATTCCTCGGTAAGAAGATTGGCGACGTCGTCGACGGAATATTCGTCGGTGATGGCGAGACCATCCTATCCGGCTACAAATTGCAAATTACCGGTGGCTCCGACAAAACTGGAACACCGATGCGTAGCGATATCGAAGGCGGGATCAGGAAACCTGTCCTCGTCACCGAATCGATTGGATACAAAGGCCATAATCTGGTTCAGAAAACCAAGAAAGGCGAGAAGAAGCGTTTCCGCTACAAGCCAAATGGCATGAGAAAGCGCCGCTTTTTTCGTGGTAATACCATCACCCAAGACACCCGTCAAATCAACCTCAAGGTTGTCGAAGCAGGAAATAAGTCGTTAGCCGACATCCTGTCCGCAAATGGGGAGAGCACTGAGTGAAGCCGAGAGGCTGTGTGCTCGAGGTGTATGGAGGCAAGGGAGCATGGTCAACAAGCTTCCTGCCCAACCCGAGATCAATATCGGCTTAGTCGGTCATGTCGACCATGGGAAAACCACCCTTACCCAAGCCCTTTCAGGGGTTTGGACCGATACTCATTCCGAGGAACGCAAGC
>Ga0066376_10005525_pt1 | contig 10706 bp, 8 predicted proteins | sample Knorr_S15_td_Bot_FD_77009 | JGI IMG/M metagenome (GOLD analysis project Ga0066376, IMG submission 77009) | Marine microbial communities from Southern Atlantic Ocean transect - Knorr_S15_td_Bottom_ad_5009_LV_A | ecosystem: Environmental > Aquatic > Marine > Oceanic | place: Southern Atlantic... | reverse complement strand
CGCGGCGGTCTGTCTCTCAAGTACGCCCTGCTTTTCGGATGGTTGACTGGCCTCATCGGCTATGGGTTTCACTTTTCGTATGTGGTTAGTGCGATTCATATCGGCGTGTTTCTGGCTGCGCTGAGCTACTATACGTTCTACGTCGGCGTATTCGCTGTCGGTGTGGCTTTCTGTGGACGGAGAAACATCGAATACGGCAGCCTCATCGCCCCATGCCTGTGGACCGCGTCAGAATACATCCGGGCGCATATTCTGACCGGCATTCAGGTCGGCACCCTCGGCGCCACGCAGGCCGAGGCGCTGCCGGTGGTGCAGATCATATCGGTCACCGGCATCTTTGGCCTGTCATTTATCCTTGTCTTCATCAACGTAGCCGTTGCACGTTTGATTCTCCTGCGCCGCGCAGGGACGCCCGCTTCGACGTACGGATGGGGCGGGGCTGCTGCTGTTATGATCGCCGGCATCCTGTCCTATGGCTATCTCTCCCTCTGGGCGCCCGAGCCGGAAGCGGATACCCTGACCATCGCAACGGTTCAGGGCGACATCGATGAACGCGGGATGGACCAGGCCGCCATTCGTCGGCAAATATTCGCTCGATACCGAACATTGACCATGAGACTGAATGAAATACAACCGGACCTGATCATATACCCCGAAACCATGACCGGAAGCTATCTGGCACAGGACAGCCTTTTCCTGTCATTTCTGGCAGACCTGGGAGAGCAGACCAGCAGCCGATTTCTGGTCGGCAGTCGATACCTGATCCGTACAGCGGACACCTACGGTTTGTATAACAGTGTTTTTCTGGTGGATTCGGCCGGTCATATTCTGGGTCGGTATGACAAAAACCGTTTGGCTCCATTCGGTGAATATACACCTCTGAGCGGCTGGTTTCCCTCTTTGGCGAGCTACCGGCTCGCGCAGGCCGAATTAACACCTGGAGAAAAATGGGCGCCTCTGCCTGTATCAGCGAAAGCGCTGACCGGTATCGGTATCTGCTACGAAACCATGTTCAACGCGGATATTCGGCAGGTGATCCGGCAAAACACCCGACTCCTGGCTATCATATCGGACGACTTCTGGTTTCAAGGCACTCAGGAATCCCGGGAGTTCTATAACGAAGGCGTCCTCCGTGCCATAGAAAATCGCACGCCGATGGTCCGTTGCGCCAATATGGGCCTGTCCGGCATCGTAGATACCCATGGCCGGACGATCAGTACGCCGCTACCCGGCGCCCCCGGCGTAACCTACGGCACCGTACACCTTCGCACCACGATCTCCATATATACCCAAATCGGCGATATACTACCCTGGCTGAGCCTGGCATTATGTGTCCTGCTCATCACCTGGTGCGCCCTGCCTCGTAAACAATCTAATCGATAGTATCTCCTCCGTTCCTAAATACCGCTTGACTTTAAAGACGGTGCTTTGTACTTCGTAGATAAATCATTCAGAGATACACGACCTCGTTGACCCTGATCTGATCAGACAATCACCAAATTACCAAATCCTATGAATCTCACTCTATACGACACCTACACGCGCAGTTTGCGTGAATTCGAACCGTTGTCCCCCGATGAAGTTGGTCTATATACCTGCGGGCCGACAGTGTATGATTTTGCACATATAGGTAACCTGCGTACCTATATTTTTGAAGATCTGCTACGTCGGGTCCTGGAATTCAACGGCCATACTGTTAAGCATGTTATGAATATTACGGATGTGGGGCATCTGGTATCCGATGCCGATACCGGCGAAGACAAGATGGAAATGGGGGCTCGCCGTACTGGAAAAACCGCCTGGGAGATCGCTGAGTTTTACGCAGAGGCGTTCAAGGACGACCTGCGGCATCTCAATATTATGGAGCCGCACATATGGTGCCGGGCAACCGATCATATTGCTGAGCAGATCGCCGAGATTCAGTGCATCGAGGCGAATGGATTTACCTATCAGACCTCTGACGGGCTCTATTTTGATACGGCCAGACTGCCCAATTACGGCTACCTGGCACGGCTGGACATTGAAGGGTTGGAAGCCGGAACGCGGGTCGATATGGCCGAAAAACGGAATCCGACCGACTTCGCCCTGTGGAAATTCAGTCCCAAAGATGAACAGCGGCAGATGGAGTGGGATAGCCCCTGGGGTATCGGGTTTCCCGGCTGGCACCTGGAATGCTCAGCCATGTCCACCAAATATCTGAGCACGTTCTTCGATATTCACTGCGGTGGTGAAGATCATATTATGGTCCACCATCCCAATGAAATCGCCCAGACCGAAGCCTGCCACGGCACCCGGCTGGCCAATTACTGGATGCACGGTTATTTTCTTCAGTTGGACGATACGAAGATGGCCAAGTCGGTAGGCGAATTTCTTCGGCTCCAAACCATGATCAACCGGGGTTATGATCCCCTGGTATACCGGCTGTTCTGTCTGAGTGCGAACTACCGATCGAAACTCAATTTCAACTGGGAAAGCATCGACGGCACATCCAGACAGTTGAACAGGCTACGACTGGCTGTCTATAGTTGGGGTGATCCGGGTTCGGAGACAGACGCATCATATATCACTCGCTTTACCGAGCAGGTCAACGACGACTTAAACCTGCCGCGGGCTCTGGCCGTCACCTGGGATCTGGTCAAAAGTAATCTGCCGGATGACGTCAAGAAAGCTACGGTCACTGCCTTTGATCGGGTGCTGGGGCTAAAACTGGCGGAATGGGTGCCGGAAGAGGAATCTGTCCCCGATGATATCGTAGTTCTGGCCAATCAGCGGCAGCAGGCCCGTGCTGAAAAACGGTATCCCGACGCCGATACGCTTCGCGATCAGATCATCGCTGCCGGCTACGAAATTAAAGACACGCCGACGGGATCGGAAGTCACCCGTAAACCCAAGGCGGATTGAGGCAATGGTGATTGGCGAATGGTGATTAGTGATTGATCATGCATTCTTTTCAAATCACCAAATCACCAAATCCCCGAATCACCAAATCACCAAATCACCATTTTTATGAACCTCCTCCTCGTCGGCGGCTCCGGATTGGTCGGAACGTTCGTCACGCCTTATTTGCAACACCACCATACCCTGCGTGTGCTGGATATCCATCCGCCCAAACACGATAATATAGACTATGTCAGCGGGTCCATCACCGATCCGGAGGCCGTTCGGCGAGCTCTGGAGGGGATGGATGCGTTTATCACCATGACGATGAAGAGCGGTCAAGGTGGATTTTCACGGGATCATACCATCGAGCAGACAATAGATAATTATACCGTTAACTGTCTCGGGCTCCATATCCTGCTGCACACAGCCTCAGAGATGGGGATTATGAGGGGAATCTTTACCAGCACCATGACGGTACATAACCGGGACCGTGCCTGGTATCCTTCTGAAGAAGAGGTTCCGATGGACGGTCCAAATGTGTATGGCCTGACCAAGGGTTTCGGCGAGCGGGTCTGCAAATATTTCGCCCGTGAGTTCGATATGAACCTGGCGCTCTTTCGGATTACCGGTCCATCCACCAGGGCCCAGTTCATCGAACGAACCAAACAACCGCCCACCGGCGTAAAATTGTACTATACCGATGAAGAAGATCTGGCCGATGCCTACCTGGCCGCCCTGGAATTCGTACAGATCGGTCATGGTCGCTGTGAATCCTTTTTCATATCCGGCGATGTCGCCCACGAAGAAATGAACATGTCGAAAGCAAAAGCCCTGTTAGGCTGGGAACCTTGTACGAAACGAAAATTGAGCTTATAGCCGATAATATGGAAATCTAACACCCAGGTACCTATTGTCCACTTTATTCCAATCCGAATTAAACCTCCCGGCACGAGGCGTCAGCCGGCGTGTGACCCGCCGTCCGGATATCCTTCCGGGAGATACCGAAGTGCTGTTCGACGAAGCCGGACCTGGATGTATACGGCACTGGTGGCTTACTTACACGCCGGCCGACCGGGAGGCTGCTCATGATCGAATCCACGATCTGCATCTTCGTGTATATTACGATGACGCGGACACGCCGGCTATAGACCTCACCCTGGGCCAGTTCTTTGGGATCATGCTCGGTCAGGATCTGTACGCGGTGCATAGTGCGGCCTTGACTGTCATGCCGAAAAATGCCTTGAACTGCTATCTGCCCATGCCGTTCGGCGCTATGCGGATGGAGCTGAAAAATCGAAGCGCATCAAAGGTGAGTATCTGGTTCATGGCGGACTGGCATGGCTACTCAGGTAAATCGTTGACGCCATTACGGCTCACGACCTACCCGCACGCCGAACATACGGCGAGTTCCGCTGGAAGCTATCTGATGGCGGACATAACCGGTGAGGGATTTATCGCGGGGATGACGAAAGCCGTACGCGTGCAGGATGAATCGGATGCATGGTACCATACCGGCGGCGATCTCTGGCTGCTCGACGGCGAAACCGATCCCCATCCCATGCGGGGTATCGGAGGGGAAGATATTTTCAACATGAGTTTCGGCGTATGGGAAGCCCAGGCGCCCTGGGTAGGCACGCCGCATCTGAAAGAACCGTTCAAAGGGGCTGCCGGACGGGCAGGATATGAATGCGTCAACTATCGATTCTTTGGACCCGACCCGATCTGGTTTAATACATCGTCTGTCGTGCGATTCGGCAGCAAGGCCAATGATATCGAGACCGTGATCTACGCATATGTCCATATGCAGTCGGTCCCATCTATCCTTACGCCCGACACCTGGCTGCTGGGCGGTCCGTTCCGGTGTCATAATGAAAGTGCGTTTCACCGTCGTGAATGGGCTGAAGAGCCGATCCACCTCTGGCCGGAAACCTGGACCCCGGGGTTCGGCCAGTATGTGACAGATCAGGGCCATGCGGCATTCGGCATTCCGATACAGGCTGATTCTGAACATGGCTGGTGTGATTTTGCCCGTCATTTCCGGGGTCGAAAACCAGCTAACATCGGTACCCAGCCGGTGGATGTATCAGCCTATGCTGTGGGCAAGGTCCATGTGAACAAATCAGGTTTGTATGACATCTACATCGGCTACGACGATTGGTTGTCGTTGTGGATAAACGACGAACCAGTGATCACCAGCGGTCACCACAACAGCGGTTTCGCCATCGATAAAGAAATCCGGGCTCTACCCGCTGGTGATGTAGAAATTCGTGTCAAATTGTCCAATCAGGATAATTTCCAATGGCGTCTCTGGGCGTTTCATGTGAAGATAGCCTGATCTGTCATCATAAAAAAGTCCGGGGAGGTCCGGATTCCGGCTATTCGCCGGTTGCAGTTTCTTTTGTGGGTATGGTCTGGTCCTGTTCTACTGGATTGTCGGGCGGCGTCAGGACAGTGGTCGGTACGGAGGTTTCCTGCGCCAGCTCGAGATGTGGTTTGAACTCGATGGTATAGAAATCCAGGAGAGTTAAAAAGATGGCGGCGATGATCGGCCCCAGGATAAATCCCATGACACCGAACATACTGAGTCCACCCAGCGTGGAGAAAAAAATCAACAGCTCGTGCATATTGGCATCGCGACCGACCAGCCGGGGACGTAACAGGTTGTCTAAATTGGAAATAATGACTATCGTCACCAGAATAATGATCACGCCGGACCAGACGTAACCCTGAACAAGCTGAACGAAAGCGGCTGGATACAAGACCAGCCAGGTGCCTGTCAGAGGAATAACGGAGAGCACGACCATGACAGCACCCCAGAGCACCGGAGAAGAGACGCCGCAGAGCCATAGCGTCAGACCGCCGAGGGTACCCTGAACCAGGCCGATTAAAAGGGTACCCTTGATGGCCGCGCGCGCCACGGAACGGAACCGGTTGATCAGCGCATCCTCATATTTTTCGCCAAGCGGACTGATGTACTTCAGATACGTCGCCAGGCGTTCACCATCCCGGAAGAAATAAAACATCGTGAAAAAGGTGATCGCAACGTCGGATAGCAGATGCAATGTCCCTCGTGAAGTAATATTCAAAATGGTACCTACCAGACGGCCCATACCCGTAATGGCTTCATTAAGATACGTCTGCCACTCGAAATCCTGGACGGCTTCTTCGATCATATCCAGGGGCAGATTACGTAACCACTCCGAACTGTTTATGAATGAGGTGAATGAAAACGCATCGTCGATAATACCCGCCGTCACCCAGACCTTCACTGTGTTGTAGAATGAAATAGCCTCACGGGCGATCAGATAGCCGAGGAAATAAGCAGGAATCATAATACCCAGCAGCAGGATAATACAGGCAAGCAGCGCACTGAGCGAACGCCGGTCACGTGTGATGCGGCACAACCACCGATAGAGCGGATAGAACAATCCGGAAAATACGGCAGCCATGATCATCGGAAGGATGAACAACTTCACCATATCGAGTAAGATCCAGGCGATCCCGAACAAGGCAGCCATTAATATATAACGCCGGTACCGCCTCAACTGAAGCAGATATAGCTTACCTTCGTTCTTGCCTGGTTGTGCTGATGGTATTTCAGGTTCCATAATAGATCTCAACGGACATGAGGCTCTGTACTTTGTGTTTCAATATAATATCAAGCGCGGTGCGCCGAGGACAATATACCCTGATGAGGATGCATCACTTATTTTAAAGAACACAATTATAGAAAGGATGGCAATCTTTTCTACGCTGCTTATCTCATAAGTCACGTTTATTACTTCATATTTCGTCGTAACAGCTTACATCAGGCTATGGCCTGTTAAAACCCATTCCCATCAATATGTTATAATAAAAAAGAACAGATGGCCTGTTACCGGTGTTTCAGAGTTAAGGAGACGACCATAAACCATCGCATACATCACCTGACTATGGACAGCCCGGTCGGCCGGATGATTGTTGTCGCCGAAAATGATGCGCTGACACGGCTCGAGTTTTCAGGCAGACCGCATGCCCGGGGCATCCCGGAAGAGGCATCTGTCGGTAGTCTGCTCCTGAACGAAGTGAAACGCCAGTTAGAGACGTATTTCTCAGGCGCACTCAGCGCGTTCGATTTACCGCTCCGATTACAAGGCACGCCATTTCAACAAAGGGTCTGGCAGGCTTTATTAGATATCCCTTTCGGCGCTACATCCAGTTACAGCTGCCTCGCCGCTCAGATAGACCGACCTGCCGCTGTCCGGGCTGTAGGGGCGGCCAACGGCCTTAATCCCATCTCTATCATTGTTCCGTGTCATCGCCTGATCGGCGCAAATGGACATCTTACCGGCTATGCCGGCGGGCAGGCGGCGAAACGATGGCTGCTACGTCATGAAGGGCATAGGGTGGAGGGAGATCGGGTGGGGAGATCAGATGAGGGGGTGGAAGGGTGGGAGGATGGGGGGTAATGCGGAGGACAAAATATGGTGTGAGACGTTTTACATGAAGACCAGGCATAGATTATTTTACGCTTGCCAATCAGGTGGGTTATGTGAGATATTGGGAGGGCACAGGCGGCTGCACATCTACAGGAACTAGTACATGCTGTACGGGAGGCATCATCATGAGTACCGGTCAGGAACATGGCATTAAAGCCATGAATCAGGAATATACCCACCACGATCAAGTGAAGAAAGATCAGACATACCACCTGGTTGAGGGGACGGAGGAAGAGCAGTTCGACGAAGAAACACAGATTAAAACCTGTGACATGAGTCTGTTCTATCACGGTGGCGCGGAAGGCAAGGCGCAGTTCGCCCGGGAACTGGGTGAGGCTATGGAAGGGATCGGCTTCGTTATCCTCGAAGGGCATGGCGTGCCGATGACGTGGTACGAACAGGCCCAGGAAAAGGTGGATGAATTTTTCAACACGGTCCCGTTAGAAGATAGAATGAAATACGAAGCCCACCGCTTTGGGTCAGTTAATCAGGGTTATTTCCCGATCAAGGAAACCAGCCGCATGCATCCGGACCTGGTAGAAGGCTGGGTCTTCTGCCGACGGGCTTTTAATCTTGGAGAGAATCCGGAATATAAGGAAGAAGATTACTGGCCCGCAGAAGGGTACGAGCCGTTCTTCCGGCAGATTGTACTGGCGCATGAAAAACTGATTCATCCGCTCATACAGAGCATCTTTACATACCTCGGATGTGATCCTCATCTGTATGACGAAAAGTTGACAAAAACCAACTTCGGATTCCGGCTCAATTATTACCCACCCATCAGCAAAGAAGACGACGAATCAGGCGCCGGGCGTATGCTGGGACACGAAGACGTCGATTTTTTTACGATATTGCCGGCCCATGGCATAGACGGCCTGCAGGTGCTGAATCGCGAGAATATGAAATGGATCCGGCTTAATCCGCCCGAAGGCAGTATCATTCTCAACACCGGTGACTATATGCAGATGATCACCAACGACCGGCTGCCCTCCACGCCCCACCGGGTCAGTAAACCAGTCAATCAGCAGATGTATAACACGGCGCGTATCAGCATTCCGATGGCCGTCTATGTCTGGGAAGACGAAATGCTCGAAGTGCTGCCGGGCCTGGGCGATCCGAAATATGAGCCCATTTCCGCTGTCCAGTTTCATACCCGAACCACGAGTAAATATTATGGGGATGATTATGCGGTGGATAAGTGAGCAGTAACTGATGCTGAGGTAGGCGGTAAGCAGTAGGCAGTAGCCTGGTGCTTTAGTGGCGAGAAGGCAGGTTTGCAGGTGGACGGGCGGGAGAACTATATTATTCTAAGGCAAGCCGTTTGAGCACTTTAATCACCTCAGGATGGTCGGCGTGCTGACCGAACCAGAATATAGCCTGCGCTCTCACCTGTACATTGGAATGCGTCTGTGCGATATGGATCAGCAAGGGTACGCCGTCATCGTCGGACTGCGTGAGGGCAAATACCGCCTCTTTTCTCAGATCTGTCAGATCGTCGGAGACCGATGGCATTGAGATTTTTAGATGGTCGGAAGCTTGTTCTGCGAGCCAGAAGGCCTCTTTGTCACGGAGGTCGGGTGAAGTATTTCCCTGTAAGATATTATCCAGAAACGGGACAACTCGTACCGGCGCCTGGTGCATGCCTATGGCTTCGATAAGATGATCTTGAATCGAATCGCCCATCCATTTGTCATATTTTCGAATAAAAAAAATCCAGACTGGTATCGGTCGGTATCTGTCCAAGCCATACAATTGTTTTATTCTTTGGATCGAAGGGACGGCCCATCGTCACAATACGGATATGTACAGGGTACATGAGTTGATCCGGGTTGAACCCGGCATCCGCCGTGCCCCGATTATGGGCGACCTGCTGGTCCAGCGGAAACCGGACCGGATCGAATGCCAGCGGCACCCAGAGGTCGGCCGAGCGGGTCGGGAACTCTATATCGGCCGGCAGTACGCCGACCACGGTATAGGGCGTGTCATCGAGCAGAATGTCCCGACCGATGATCGCCGGATCAGCACCGAATCGCTGTTGCCAGAGGCCGTATTTCAGGAGCGCCACCCGGTGCGGACCGATGTGTTCTTCCTCAGCGGCGAACGACCGGCCCAACGCCGGCGTCAACCCAAGCACAGATAGTAGATCGGCGGACACTTCCAGGCTGGAGGCCAGCACAGGCTCATCCGTGCCGGTCAGCGTAAAATTCCTTCACTGGTATCCTGCCATCGCTTCAAAGGCACGATTTTGCGATCGCCGGTCCGCAAAGTTGCGCACCGACGCGCCGGCCTGCGTTATGTTGTGCTTCGTATTCGTTTCCCAGATGTGTACAAGCCGCTCCGGTTCCTCGACCGGCAGCGGTTTCATAAGCACATGATACACCACGCTGAAGATGGTCGTGTTCACCCCGATGCCAAGGGCGAGTGTGAGCACGGCGATAAGCGTAAAACTGGGAGTTCTGGCCAGCGTACGGATACTATATCGGATATCGTGAAAGAAACGGTCCATCAGGGCTCCAAGGTGGAATGCGGCGTGCGGTGTCCGAAGTACTGAATGAGCACTGGATATGAATAAAAAATGAATTTTATTAACTAACTGAAAATGAGAAGTTTTCAAATCACCAATCACCAATCACCAATCACCAATTAATATTCCCCTCTTTACATCCAACCTGCTCAGACAGTATACTCCGTATCGATGTGCGTACTGTGTCGGAAAATATACCTGATCTGTGTTTGACGGAGGCATTTAATGAGCGATTCCCTATTTTCATATTGTCTCAATACCAGCACGATTCGCAGCGAAGGCGTTTCGGTGATGGAATATATCGATATCGCAGCGGATGCCGGCTATGATGGTATTGAGCCATGGGTGGAAGAGATTGATAGATGGGTGGACGGCGGCGGGACGGTCGGCCAATTACGGGAGCGGGCTGAATCACGCGGGATTCGGATCGTGAATCTGATCGCGTTTTTCGAATGGGCAGTCCCCGAAGCGGAGCGACGCGCCAGAGGAATAGAAGAAGCGAGACGCTGTTTTGAGATGGCGGATGCCCTGGGTTGTTCACTCGTGGCGACGGCGCCGACAGGCATCCATGACCGCGTGGTGAATATCTTGCCTGTCGCTCAGCGCTTCGCTGCTTTAACGGACGCCGTGTCGGATTTCTCGGCAACACCGCTGCTGGAGTTCTGGGGTGTCGCCCAGACGCTCGGGACAGCCGGAGAAGCACTGTTGGTGGCGGCTGAAAGCGGCGTCCCGGATGTTAAACTGCTGGCCGATATCTTCCATATGTATAAGGGCAGCGGACATCATCAGGGATTTGAGCACTTCGGTCCCGGTCGCCTGGGACT
>Ga0066376_10005524_pt1 | contig 10708 bp, 7 predicted proteins | sample Knorr_S15_td_Bot_FD_77009 | JGI IMG/M metagenome (GOLD analysis project Ga0066376, IMG submission 77009) | Marine microbial communities from Southern Atlantic Ocean transect - Knorr_S15_td_Bottom_ad_5009_LV_A | ecosystem: Environmental > Aquatic > Marine > Oceanic | place: Southern Atlantic... | reverse complement strand
CAGCCGGTCGTCGGCGTCGAAGCAGTAGAGCAGGGTTGCGATTTTGTGTGGCAGCACCATCGGCGGAGACTGTGCCGCGAATCTGCCCCAAGTGGCAACAGGCAATGATTTTTTGGAAACCGCGAATGGACGCAAATGGACACGAAAAATCCGGGATAAGTTTCAAATACAATTCTGTCTATCCTGTCCATCCATGTTCAAATTTGAACCAAAAAAATAAACATGGATGGACAGGACGGACAGGATTCGGGGATGGATTTTAGGAGTGGGCGGGTGTTAGCTTGTCCGTCTTCGCGTTGCGGCGCATTTTTGATGGGACAAAACAAAAAAGAACGGGTGCAGCGCCCGCGGCGCACCAAGCCGGTTGTCGCCGGGCCGGTTTCGTCCGACCCGATGCCGGCTTGGCTGAAGACGGACCGTGCGCTCGCCGCCGGGGAATCGTTTTTCCGGCCGGTGGACTGGCTGGCGTTTGGCATCACGACGCTGGTGACGCTGCTCGGCTATTGCCTGACGATCTCGCCGGACTTGTCGCTGGAGGACTGCGGCGAGTTGGCGGTCGGCTCGATGTACGCCGGCGTGCCGCATCCGCCCGGCTACCCGGTGTGGACGCTGTACACGTGGCTGTTCACGAAGCTGGTGCCGATCTCGAACATCGCGTTTCGGGTGGCGCTCTCGTCGGCGTTTGCGGCGGCGGTGTCGAGCGGCCTGCTGGCGCTGCTGACGTGCCGCGCCTCGGCGCGAATCATCGAGGGGATGGAGTGGCTCGGCGGCATGGACGAGCGCTTGGCCAAGCGCATCACGCTGGTGGGTGGCTGCGTGGCGGGGCTGATGCTCGGCTTCAGCGGGTTCATGTGGAGCCAAGCGGTGATCGTGGAGGTGTACACGCTGAGCGTGCTTTCGCTGATGGGCGTGCTGTGCTGCCTGTACCGTTGGACGCAGGACACGGTGCGGATGCGGTATCTGTACTGGACGTTTTTTTGGTTCGGCATCTGCCTGTGCAATCACCAAACGCTGATCGTCGCGGCGATGGGCATCGAGACGGTGATCCTGTTTGCGCATCCGCGGCTGGGGCGGAATTTGTTCACCGTCAACGCGCTGGTTTACCTGCTGGTGCTGGTGGCGATGGCGACCGGCTCGACCGAGTTGTTCAGCGGCAACAAGCCGATGCAGGTGATTTTTCACATGCTCGGCGTGAGCTTCATCGGCATCGCCTGGCTGCTGTGGTTCGTCACGTTGGCGCAGGACGCCGGGCGCGGTGGCTTCAACCCGGTGCGCGAGCTTCGCGAAAGTCTGAAAATACTCTGGGCCGGCTTGGCCTACGGCGGAGGCGCGGCGTTTTATTTGTTCATGCCGCTGGCCTCGATGACGAACCCGCCGCTCAACTGGGGCTACCCGAGGACGTGGCTTGGCTTCATGCACGCCTTCACCCGGGGACAATATCAGCAGACCAACCCGACGACCGATTTTCTCCAGTTCCTTGGCCAGGCGCGAATGTACGTCGAAGGCGCGGCGGACGAGTTCGGTGTGTTTTTGCTGCTGGCGATTTTGCCGTTCGCGTTGCTGTTCAAGATGAAGAACCGCGAGCGCGGCTGGATGATCGGCTCGTTCGCCATTTACATTTGTCTGGCCGGTTTGCTAATGATCCTGCTCAACCCGACGCCGGACAAACATGGGCGCGACATGACGCGCGTGTTCTTCGCCGCGTCGCACGTGGTGCTGGCGATGTGGGTCGGGTTCGGGGCCACGCTGTTTTGTGCGTTGGTCGCCCGGCGATATTTTCAGACGCGACTTGCGCTTGGTTTCGGGTTGGTCGTGGCCGCCGCGATGGCGATGGCTGCGTGGGCCACCGAACTGTACGAGACGCAGTTTTTCCTCAACCACTGGACACGCGGATTTGCGTTTTGTCTCGTCGTGTTTTTGGCGGCGTTGTTTTTAGTGCACCGCGATGAACGCGGCAAAGGCGGTGCCCAGGCGCTGTCGCCGGTGATCGTGCTGATCGTGCTGGCGCTGCTGCCGGCGTGGTCGGTTTTGTCGCACTGGGGCAAGAACGAGCAGCACGGGCATCTGTTCGGATTTTGGTACGGGCACGACATGTTCACGCCGCCGTTCATCGAGTCGGACGGCCAACCGATCTACCCGGAAATGTCGGAGAACGCCATCCTGTTTGGCGGCACTGATCCCGGCCGATTCAACCCGACGTACATGATTTTTGCCGAGAGCTTCACCGACCCGGCCAAGCGGCGCGACCCCGACTTCGACCGGCGCGACGTGGCGCTCATCACGCAAAACGCCCTCGCCGACAGCACGTATCTCGACACCGTCCGCGCCCATTATCAACGCAGCGAGCAGATCGACTGGAATCCGGCCGACCCGACTTACATCCCGTTCGCTTCCGGCGCAAAAAACAAACTGCTCGGCACCAATTTTCTCTCCGGCTTTGCCAACTCGATCGACAAATGGATGATCGGCATGGGGGCGGACTGGGAGATCGACCGGCGAACGAGCGGTTCCTATTTTGCGCCGGAACAGATTTTGAAACCAAGCGACTTGGCCAAGCGCATTGCAAATCAGGATGACGAGTTGGCCGGCTTCCTCCTCGGCAAACTTTCCGACGAGGGCAGGGCAGCCTGCGCCAAGCCGCCCGCCGATGATGACCTCCGCGAGAGGTTGGCCGACGATTTCAACGCGATCATCGACGGCGACCCGATCTGGGATGACGCGGCGTTCGCGGGCGTCGAGTTTTCCGCGACAACGCTCTCGCTGCGGAAACAAGTCGCCGCGCTTGGCCAAGCGGAGCCGAGGCGCGTCGAGGAGAACGGCCGCTACATTCGTTGGAGACAGGCACGCGTGCGGCTGAATCGCCGGTTGCTCGACGAGTTGCTGGCCGACTTTGTTGCGCCGGGCCAAGCCGGGCTGTATCCCGATCTCGAGCTAAACTCGCCGACACAGCTCGAGGCGGAGATCGCCTTTGCGGAGTATTTGCAGGAAGCCGACGCCCGCGAAAAAGCCGGGGCGCTCAAGCCGGGCGAGATCGTCAATCGCATCGGTGATCGCGTTTCCGTGGCCGGGCAGGTGTCGGTGATGCAGATCAATTCCAAGCTGGCCAAGCTGTTGTTCGACAAAAATCCGGAGCGCGACTTTTTCATCGAGGTCAGTTTTCCGCTGGAGTGGATGTACCCGCACCTCACGCCGTACGGCATCATCCTCAAGCTCAACCGCGACGAAGTGCCGGAGATCACCGACGAGATGATGCGCAAGGACCGGCTCTTCTGGGCGCGGTACCAAACGCGCCTCACCGGCAACTGGATCACCGACGAAACGAGTGTCAAAGAGATCGGCGAGTGGGCCATCAAGACATACAAACGCTGGGATCTCGACGGCTACACCGGTGACCCGGCCTTCGTCCGCGACGAACCGGCGCAGAAGTCCTTCAGCAAGCTGCGCACCTCGATCGCCGACATTTACCGCTGGCGCATCAACAACTACAAGCTCGCCATTACCAAGGAGGCGGACGCGGCCAGGCGCGACAAGATGAAACAGAAACAGCAGCGCATGACGCGCGAATATATTTTTGCGCTCAAGCAGGCGTGGGCGTTCTGCCCGTACAGCCCCGAGGTGTTGTCGCACTACACCCAACTGCTGCTCTCGCTTGGCTATGAAGAGATTCAGTCCGGCGACAAAACGGCGGCAAAGGCCCGGCGCGACGACGCCATTCACCTCGTCACCACCTACGAGCTATTCGACCCCGAAAGCCCAATGCTCAACCACCTCATCCGGGGCATCCGGCAGTTCAACATTCTGCTCGCAGGCCAGCCGCAGGACGCCGCTGCTGGCCAAGCCACCGCGCCGGGACTCAACCTCAGCGACGACGAGGTGAAGCAAATCCAGCAGCAACTCGTCGGTCTGCAGCAGCGGCACAAGGCCAACTCCGCCGACCCCAAAGTGGCGCTGGAGTTGGCCACGATTTACCTGCGCCTCAAGCAGAACGAACAGGCGCTCAAACTGATCGACTCGCTGGTGAAACAGCCCGGCCTCGAGATCAGCACCCGCTTTACCGTCGCTTCGGTTTATCAAAACCTTGGCCAAGGCACCAAGGCCGAGCAGCAAAACAAGATCGCCCGCGAGGCACTCAAACAGATCGAAACCCGTGTCGCCGCCGAGCCGGAAAATTTTGAAATCGCCTTGGACTTGGCCACGACGCACGTGCAGCTTGGCCAGGCGCAACGCGGAGTCGATGTGCTGGCGAAGGCCATCCGGCAACCGTCGATCGACACGACCAATTTGTTGATGGCCGCCCAGTTTTTCAATCATCTCGGCAGCCAAAAACAACTCGAGGCGGCGCTCGTCGTGTTCACCGGAAAAATGCCGGAAAGCCCCGAGGGGTGGTACGATTTGGCGGCGGTGCAGGCCGCTCAGCGAGACCGGACGGCGGACTCATGGGCCAGCTTGGGCAAGGCACTTGCGCTCGACAAACAGCGCCGGGCCACCAACGCGGCGGCGGATAATATTTACAAGAGGGTCGTGACGGATCCGCGTTTCACCGACGTGCGACGCCTGCCGGAGTTCAAGTCGTGGCAGCCGTGACGCCGTGGTAGGTTAGTCAGTCAACACCTCAAAAAAACTCGGCACCGCTGCCTTGGCCAGGGCCTCGGCGCGAGAGAGGATTTGCTTCGGCGACTCGCTGCCCAGCGCAAACTCCGCCAGTTCCCGCGCCTGCGACATCTCGATGCTGCGGATGAGCATCTTCACGCGCGGCACCATCGAGGGGGTCACGCTCAATTCACCCACGCCCAGGCCCAGCAACAGCGGCACGGCGGCCAGGTCGCCAGCCATCTCGCCGCAGACACCGGTCCAGATGCCGTGCGCCTTTCCGGCGTCCACCGTCGCCTTGATCAGGCGGAGGATGCCGGGGTGCGTTGGCTCGTAGAGGTGGGCGATCTTCTCATTCAACCGGTCCACCGCCAGCGCGTACTGGATGAGGTCGTTGGTGCCGATGCTGAAAAACTTCACGCGCTTGGCCAAGCTGTCGGCGATCATCGCCGCAGACGGCGTCTCGATCATCACCCCGATCTCGAGCGCCTCGGCGAACGCCACGCCCTCGGCGCGAAGCTGCCCGCGGCATTCGTCGAGCAGCACGTTGGCGGCATCGAGTTCCTCCACGCCAGAGATCATCGGGTACATGATTTTCAGGTCACCAAAGGCGCTCGCCCGCAGGATGGCGCGGAGCTGCGTGCGGAAAAGATCCGTCTCCTCAAGGCACAACCGGATGGCGCGCCAGCCGAGGAACGGGTTCATCTCCGCCGCCACGTTCACGTGCGAGAGCAGTTTGTCGCCGCCGAGGTCGAGCGTGCGGATGATCACCGGGTCCGGCGCGAGCGACTCGGCGACTTGGCGGTACGCCGCAAACTGTTCCTCCTCGTCCGGCAGGTCGCTGCGATTGATGAACAAAAACTCTGTGCGGAACAGACCGACACCGGTCGCGCCGCATTGGAGGACGCCCTCGACATCAGCCGCGCGCTCGATGTTGGCGGAGAGAATGATTCGGTGGCCGTCCTTCGTCTCGGCCGCGTCGTCGTGGATGACCTCGAGGCTCTCCTCGATGGAGGTCTGCCGGTCAACCAGTTGGCCGTACTCGAAGAGCGTCTGCTCTGCCGGATCGATGACGACGAAACCGTTGAAGCCGTCGAGCAGCACTGACTGGCCGGTGTTCAACTCGCCGATCGCCTCACCCAGCCCGAGCACCGCCGGGATGCGCAGCGACCGCGCAAGGATGGCCGTGTGCGACGTGCGGGTGCCGACCTCGGTCACAAATCCCAACACCATCGCCGGGTCCATCGTCGCCGTGTCGGAGGGCGTCAGGTCGTGGGCCACCACGATGCACGGTTCGGTCAAGTCGGCCAAGACGCTGCAAAGCGGTTGGCCCATCAGATTGGACAGAACCCGCTGCGTCACGTCGCGGATGTCAGCGGCGCGCTCGCTGAGGTACGAATCATCCACCTTGCCCAGTGCCTCGGCGTATTTTTCCGACGCCTGATGGAACGCGTACTCAGCCGAGACCAAGTCCTCCCGAATGAACCGCGCCGTCTCCTGCAGCAGCATCGGGTCCTCCAGCACCAGCAGGTGTGCGTCGAAAATCTGCGCCTCCTCGGCACCCATCGCCTCGCGCAACCGCTCCTGCACGGAGAGGATTTGCCGGCGCGTTTCCGCCAGGGACGACTGCAGCCGTTCCTCCTCCCCGGCCAGGTCAGACTCGAGGATGCCCCACTTCGCCGGGTCGATCCGCGTGCGGTCCAACACCACGACACGGCTGCGGCTCACCCCCTGCGACACGGGGATGCCACGGAGCATTTTCTCACCGGTTTTGCGCCGATCCAGCATGCGCGAGAGGGTAATCGAGGCTACGAACTCGGGAAAGGCATTTAGGGGAAACGGTTCACCGGCACCGCCGCCGACATCCTCTGCGGCTTGATTGCAGTTGGTTTTCGGGGAAAACTGGCCCAACGGCCCGCGCCGCTCCGCCATGCCCGACACCTCCAACAACCCCTCCGACAGCCTCAAAGCCGGCGCGACCGGCTTGGCCAAGCGCCTGGCTGGGGCCGGGTTTCAGGCGTTTTGGGTCGGCGGCTGCGTGCGCGACGCCCGGCTTGGCCAAGCGCCGAGCGACTACGACATCGCCACCGACGCCACGCCGGAGGAGGTCGAGCAACTGTTCCGCAAGACCATCCCGGTCGGCAAACAGTTCGGCGTGATCATGGTGCTCGAAGCCGGCCACGAATATCAGGTGGCCACCTTCCGTGCCGAGGGCGATTACACCGACGGCCGCCGACCCGGCAGCGTCCGCTTCACCGACGCCCGCGAGGACGCCCTGCGGCGCGACTTCACCATCAACGGACTGTTTTACGATCCGCTCGTCGACGAACTGCACGACTGGGTCGGCGGCCAAGCCGATCTCGACACCCGACGCATCCGCACCATCGGCGATCCGGCGAAACGCTTCGGCGAAGACCGGTTGCGCCTGCTCCGTGCCGTGCGCTTCGCCGCGCAGCTTGGCTTTGCGATCGAGCCGGAGACCTTCGCCGCCGTGCAGCAACACGCCGTCGCTATCCGCGACGTGAGCGCCGAGCGCATCCGCGACGAGTTGCTGAAATTGTTTCGCCCGCCGCACGCCGCGCGCGGACTCGACCTGCTGCACGAGAGCCGGTTGCTGCCCGAGGTGTTGCCGGAACTGGCCGCCACCATCGGCTGCGAGCAACCGCCGGAGTACCACCCCGAGGGCGACGTGTTCACTCACATTCGCCTCATGCTCAGCCATCTGCCGGATGACGCCGGCACGACACTCATTTGGTCGGTGCTGATGCACGACATCGCCAAGCCGGTGACGCAGAGCCGCGACGAAGGGCGCATCCGTTTTTTGGGCCACGAAAAAACAGGCGCAAGCATGACGCTGGAAATCATGAACCGCCTGCGCTTCCCCAAGGCCGGGAGTGCCGCCGTGAAAACCTGCGTGCGCCATCACATGCAGTTGAAAGACGCGCAACAAATGCGCCGGGCCACGCTGCGCAAACTCTTCCTTCGCCCGACCTTACCGGTCGAGCTTGCGTTGCACCGGCTCGACAGCCTCGCCTCCACCGGCAGGCTGGAGAACTTCGAGTTTTTGGAGGCCAAGTTTGCCGAGTTCCAAAACCAACCGGAGCTGCAAAAACCGCTCGTTGACGGCGCCGACCTGATCGCGCTTGGCCAAGCGCCGGGGGCAAAACTGGGTAAGCTGCTCAGCGACATTCGCAACCGCCAACTCGCCGGTGAACTAACCACCCGCGAACAAGCACTGGCCTGGGTGCGAGAGGTTTTGGGTTAGGCTGGCAGCGGTTTTTTCCAGATGGGGACTTTTTTCTTCATCTCGTCGATGAGGAATTGGCAGGCGTCGAATGCTTCCGGCCGGTGCGGCGCAACCACTTCCAGCCACAGCGACGGCTCGTTCACCGGCACGACGCCGATGCGGTGAACCAAGCGCACCGACTCCACCGGCCAACGCTGGCCAAGCTCGGCGAACAGCAATTCAAACTGACGCCGCGCCATCGGCTTGAACGCTTCGTAATCAATTGCGGAGATGGCGTCGTCGCCCTCGCTTCCGCGCACCACGCCCAAAAAACAGACGACCGCTCCCATGCCGCCGCTCATTTCCCGGCGCTTGGCCAAGGCCGACTCATCGATCGCGTCCGTCGAAATAGTCAGTTCGGTTTTCATCGGTCAACCTCCCTGTACCGGCGGGAAAAACGAAACTTCATCACCGTCGCTCAGTACAAAATCATCATCTTCGTATTCCAGCCCAACGGCTTTGAGCGTGCTGTTTTTCGATCCGGCCAGTTTTGGAAATTGTTCACAAACGGCCTCGTGCAATTTGGCTAAGGTGGCTCCGTTTACGATTTCAATTTCCGCTTTTTTGCAACCGGCGTGGTCGGCGAGATACGACCAAAATTTCACTGAAACTTTCAAGAGCATAACTCCGGTTTTAATATTCCGATGCTTGGCAGATTTCTGTATTTTTCCGCGTAGTCGAGGCCGTAGCCGACGACGAATTCGTCCGGGATTTCGAAGCCGATGTAGTCGGCGGGGATGTCGTATTCGCGACGTGCTTTTTTGGAGAGCAAAACGCAGGTGCGGACTTGGCGGGGGGCCATGCCGTCCAGTTTGTCGATGACGGCGCGGAGGGTTTTGCCGGTGTCGAGGATGTCGTCCACGAGCAGCACGTCGCGGTTGGCCACGTCGAGTTTCAATTCCTTCGTGAACACCAGTTCGCGCGACTCGGTGCCGTCGCGGTAACTGGACACGCCGATGAAGTCGAGCCGCAGCGGCAGATCGATTTCGCGCACGAGATCGGCGAGGAACATCAGCGTGCCAGTGAGCAACCCGACCACGACGAGATCGCGCCCGGCGAAGTCCGACTGCACTTGCGCCGCCAACTCGCCGACGCGCCGCCGGATTTCCTCCTCGGAAACCAGCACCTTGGCGATGTCGGCGTTGGGGTCGCTCATGGGATGGGGAGCGCTCAAATGTGGCGTGAGTCGTCCTCGTTTTTTTCGGTGTAACCGCTGTCCTGCCGCTGGAAGTTGACCTCGTTTTTCTTCACGTATGCGGCGAAGACATCGTCGGCGCTCATGCCGAGCACTTGCGCGAGGCTGATGAGAAAATGAAACAGGTCGACGACCTCGATGCGGGCGTTTTGTTCGTCGAGTTTTTGGTACTTGGCCCACCATTTCCACGGCACGCTGTCGGTCAGTTCGGCGATTTCCTGGCCCATGGCGCGGCAGTAGTTGAGCACCCATTCGGTTTTTTGCTCGTCGCTCATTTCGTCGGTCTGCACGCCGATCCGCTCATTGAGCGATTTCTGCATCCGAAAGAGTTCCCGTAATTGATCCGGCTGATCCATGCGCCGACTGTCCACGCTGGACCGCCGCCGAAGCAAGTTTTTTTGATGTAAACTCCTCGATGCCGCTTAAGCGGGGTCAGTGCAGGATCTCGAATGAGCCGTCGGGGTGGGCGACGGCGGCGGCGAAGCTCCACTTGGGCACGCCGTGGGGGCGTTGGCCTTGTCGGTCGGTTGGCTTGGCCTTGGCGTCGTAAATGCGCCAGGCGAGGTCGCCGCCTTTTTTCCAGCCGGTGTTTTCCGACCACGCGACCAGCATTGCGCCGTCGGGGTTGGTAGCGATGGACGGATGCCGCTGATGAGCTTTGCGGTGAATGAGCGTGCTGTTTTTCACGACCGGTTTGCCGGTGCCGAACCAGCCCAAGTGAATGTTGCCCCGGGCCTCCCACGCGCCGGCGATGCCGCCGGGGGTTTGGGCGAATGCCGCCGCGCTCATCGGGCAGGTGCGCACCTCCCACGGGCCGACGATCAGCGACTTGGCGGCGGCCGGTTGGTTGCCGACGAGCAGCGTCATGTCGCGTTGGGCATCGTTCACTCCCCGGTAAAGGGTCAGCAGTTTGCCGTCCCGGTCGAGGAAGGCGTCGAGCCCGCAGCAACCGCACGTGCCGGGCAGGGTGTTGATGCTCACCTCGCGGGCGAAGGTCTTGCCGTGGTCGGACGACTTGGCCACGTAAACGCCCCGGGCATTTTCGCCATGCCCGGCGTCCAGCGGCGCGGCATGCCAGACGACTTGGATGTTGCCCTTGGCGTCGGCGACCACTGCGCCGCCGCCGTCGAGCGCGCGGGTGCGGGTCATTAGATTGCGTTCCGGCTCGAAGCCGTTGCCGTCCTGTTTCAGCCGCGTGTAAAACATCGGCGCGCCGTGACCGTCTTTGCCGGCCTTGTGCGATCCGTTCCACGCGGCGTGCACGCGGCCAGCTTGGCCAAGCGCGAGTCTGGCACCCCGGATGGTGCCCATCGCCACCGCGCTGCCGGGCGTCTGGTTGACACGAAGCGGCTTGGCGAACGCCGACTCGCCAGCCTTGCGCCGGGTGTAAAAAACGTCCGAGCCACCGGCGTCGCCGGCGAGGTAAACCAAGTGCAGCGTGCCGTTTTGATCCAGCACGGCTTTGGGCTGGACACCGTGGCCGGGCACGCGGGTGAGGCGCACGGTAGACTCCGCCGCTGCGACGGGCCGAGCGGTTCCGGCAACGGCGAAAGCAATCAAGACAGACAATCGGCACAGTTTCATGGCGAAAAACCTACCAGCGCCCAGCCACAAAGCAACGCCCCAGCCGCGATTTG
>Ga0066376_10005521_pt1 | contig 10711 bp, 7 predicted proteins | sample Knorr_S15_td_Bot_FD_77009 | JGI IMG/M metagenome (GOLD analysis project Ga0066376, IMG submission 77009) | Marine microbial communities from Southern Atlantic Ocean transect - Knorr_S15_td_Bottom_ad_5009_LV_A | ecosystem: Environmental > Aquatic > Marine > Oceanic | place: Southern Atlantic... | reverse complement strand
TCAATATAGGAATAATATGGTTGGCACCCTTTATTTGATTCATCACCATTACCATTACATGCAACTTGGTTGGAGCAATTCGATGCATATAGGACCATGGAAGTGTCATAACTACTTGAGTCACATGTTGTGAAAAGGTGAATTTCGCTCACAGTCGGAACAAATGAAAACCATACATCTTGACTACCATTCCAATTGAGATAGGTTCCCTCACATTGGGACCCATCTGGTTCAGGAAAACTCGACGTTGCTTGTGTTGTATCAAAGGGATTTGCCCCAACGTATGCAGTCCTCGCATCTACGCATTCATCACCGGGGTATTGCCCATGAGCGAGTGTGCTCATTCCTGTAATGGAACTAACAATGATTACAACTGCTCTTTTTAACATCGTTCCTATCTCAATTCCCTACACATATAGACTCATACAATTACAACTTTCCACTATGCCACATTGAATGCACAAAGTCGAGAAAAACCTGCTGTAATGGTCTTGTTTTCTCAAATATATGCGTCCGATACCCAATTTAGGACCTGGTAGAGAACCCTGCCTAGCACCTGACCCTGAAGTGATTTTATGTTTTTGGTTACAGGATTTGACATTTTTCTTTGCGGTAGCTGAGAAAACTGACGAATCCGTCACAGCCCTTCAAAATTGAAGGGCTGTGACTGTAAGTCGGGGTGACAGGATTTGAACCTGCGGCCTCTTGTTCCCAAAACAAGCGCTCTGCCAAGCTGAGCTACACCCCGCATCTGTGGTGAGGGATTCTAACAAAATGTAAGGAATCAATCCCAGTTGAAAACACCCTTTTTCCAAGCGTAGATATACGCAACAATACTTGTCCCGAGAAAGAATAATATCCGCCCTAGGAACAATGTTGATTCCTCGCTACCTTGTGCGAGTTGCGAAAAATCGACCGCCCATGGGTATAAAAAGATAATCTCAATATCGAAGACAAGAAATGTCATCGCAAGTATGTAAAAACGAATATTAAATCGTTTTCGTGCTGTACCAATTGGGTTCATGCCGGATTCATAGGTGGAATCTTTGACGTCTCCAGACCGTTTTGGTCCGAGTAAACCAGAAGCGACAATGTTCACGATGCAGAAGCCAACCGCCATAATGATAATAAGCAAAACAGGTAGATAATTCGTGAAATCCATGAGTGGGGATTGTAACAAAGACCTACCAGAGCTAGGGTCAGACCCTTTGTAAAAAACCCCCCAAGACGGTGGTGGGTCCGTCTCAGGGGGAGGGAAGAGAAGAAGTTAACCCACGGTCTGTGGGGGAACTTCGCACGGGTGCCTCAGGTCATCCTTGATCTGGGCGAAGGTCACAATTGAAGGAGGAAAATTCTCTGGCCATGGCGTTCCATCGAAGGATGAAACATGAAAGGTTCACCGTTCCATCGGCATCCCTCTCGAGTAAGTGGTTCCTTCCTCTTACTAGAACATGGTCAGTCATCCGTGTTTTGACTCCTACAATTCCCATCCAGGTCTCTCCTAGAGTTTATGAACAGCCTTGCGATTCACCGCAATTCTGACATTTGTAACATGTACCACTTCGAACGGTAATTTCACCGCAATTTGAGCATGCTGGTGCATCGCCCTGAATTGAGGCCATTGCTTGACTGAGGGTTGATGATGCTTGCACCATGATTTCCTCGGTTTCTAAACCATCTGTCGAAACACGAGTGGCTTGAATAGCAACCTGCCGTTGCACCATCATCGGTGCTGATGAATCTATCTTCACCGTGCCTGTATCCACCATTGGAGTGATTCCACCAAGTGATGTGGTCGCAGAAGGGCGGGGAGTTGTAGTGGTAGGTTCGTGTGTCCATCGTGTGTCCTCCTTGACAGTTGTTGGGATCTTTGTTGTTTCTGGGCTTGTGTTTGTATTTACGCCACCACCTCGATTGGGTAGGTTCGCCTCCCTGTACCCCTCAATGAATTGCATTCCCATCCATTGGAAAATGTAATCCACGAGACTTTTTGCAAATGGAATGTCTCGATTCGTAGTGATGCCTTGTGGTTCGAATCGTTGGTATGCAAATTTACTGACAAGACTTTCTATGGGAACACCATACTGCAACGCAACACTGATTGCGGTGCCAAGGCTATCCATCAAACCACCAATCGTTGAACCTTCTTTTGACATGGTGATGAAGAGTTCACCAGGCCCCCCAGTGTCATACATGCCAACGGTGAGGTATCCTTCATGTCCAGCGACATTGAAATGGTGTGTGATACTACTGCGTGTGTCGGGTAGTCGTTTACGCATTGGGCGTTCAATGATTTTCTCGACAATTCTTTCAATAACTTGTGGCTGCTCTTTGGTTGCCATATCCGCAGCCGAAATAACTTCAGTCGTAATTTCTTCGTGTGCAGCAGCTATCTCTGTAGCATCTTCTTCATCATCAATCGCAACATCTGATTTTGCGTTTAACGGTTGACTTAATTTACAACCATCTCGATACAGAGCATTTGCTTTAAGCCCAAGTTCCCAACTCAGCCAGTATGCGTTTGCAATGTCGTCGGTTGTTGCATCGTTTGGAAGATTGATGGTCTTTGAAATTGCACCAGTAATGAATGGTTGACATGCAGCCATCATTCTGATGTGTCCGACTGGAGCGATGTAGCGAACACCAGAGTCGCCACAACGATTTGCACAATCGAAGACCGAGAGATGATTCTCATCAAGATTTGGCGCACCCTCAATCGTACCTGTACCACACATGCGGCGGTTCAATTCCGTTCGTTCATCAGTATTGAGACCAAGTAACTTTAATCCATTGAAAGCGGGGTTCGAGGTTGCTTTTTCACGGGTTAATCCAAATGATTCAAGAATATGTTCAGGCATATTCCACGCAGCAAATGCGAAGGAGATATCGAATACTGTTGGAAGCGAGTCTTCAATGATTGTGAGCTCTTCCTCGGTATACCCATTGGTCAAAAGGAAGGTTCGGAATAGCACTTCTTCACCATCGTCGCTTACTGATTTTGGCATGAGTGTGTCAAGGGTGAGCGAACCCATCACATATCGCAACATTTGTTGAACTTCATGTGAACTGTACCCAAGAGAAACGAGTGCGGGTTTAATTGATTGATTTGCAATTTTAAAATACCCGCCACCCGCGAGTTTTTTGAATTTTGTGAGTGCAAAATCTGGTTCCACACCCGTAGTGTCACAATCCATCAATAGACCTATAGTTCCTGTTGGCGCAATAACCGTGACTTGTGCATTTCTGAAACCGTGGCGACCCCCAAGGTCGAGTGCTTCATCCCATGCCTGGACTGCTCTGCCAAGCAAATCACCTGCATTGGTGATATTGATGGAGTCGTCGAGGAACAAAGCATGATTGATTGGCACTGGTGGGATACGAAGTTTTTCGTATTTGCCTGAATCACGAGCCATTCCATGTGCTGCGTTACGATGGTTGCGGATAATCCGCAACATGTCTTCCGCATTGTCAGCGAAACCATCAAAAGGTCCAAGTTCTGCAGCCATTTCAGCACTGACAGCGTATGAACGACCAGTGAGCGTTGCGGTGATGGCACCACAAACAGCTCGACCTGCATCACTGTCATAAGGAATTCCTGCTTGCATGAGCATTGCACCGAGATTTGCAAAACCTAATCCCAATGTTCTGTATCGCCAACTTTGATGGGCAATCGCTTCCGATGGAAACGCAGCCATTAGTACTGAGATTTCTAGAACAATTGTCCAGAGGCGTATTGCATGTTCAAATGAATCAACATCGAACTTGCGAGTGTCGCTGTCATAGAACTTCAACAAATTAAGGGACGCTAAATTGCATGCCGTATTGTCTAGGAACATGTATTCACTGCATGGATTTGATGCATTGATTCGCCCGCTTTGAGGGCATGTGTGCCAGTCGTTAATAGATGTGTCAAACTGGACACCAGGGTCTGCACAATGCCATGCGGCATCACAAATTTGATCCCAAAGACCTTGTGCTGGTATTGATCGTTGTACCTTGCCATCTGTTCGACGGATGAGATCCCAATCTTCTTCTCGGTCAACGGCTTCGAAGAAATCATGTGAAAGTCTAACGGAGTTGTTGGAGTTTTGACCAGCGACCGTTTGATACGCTTCGCCGTTGAAATCATAATCAAGTGTAAGACCAAGTTTCTCTGCTCGTTTCTTTAGTTCTGGCGAGAGGTGTTTCATGCCTTCAACAAGAGCAGCAACTTTGAGTTCTTCGCGGACTTTCCAATTGACAAATTCTTCAATATCCGGGTGGTCAACGTCTATACAAACCATTTTTGCAGCTCGCCGTGTTGTTCCACCCGATTTAATTGCACCCGCAGCACGGTCTCCGATTTTCAAGAAGCTCATCAAACCACTAGATTTTCCTCCACCCGATAGGGATTCGTCGCTACCTCGTAGTGCGGAAAAGTTGGATCCGGTGCCAGAGCCATATTTAAAGAGTCGTGCCTCACGAGTCCAAAGATCCATGATTCCACCTTCATTGACAAGGTCATCACTGACAGATTGGATAAAACAAGCGTGGGGTTGTGGGTGAGAGTATGCATCATCTGCCAGATCAACTGCACCGGTCTTTGGGTCGGCGACAAAGTGACCTTGTGCTGGACCAGAAATACCATAGGCCCAATTTAACCCTGTGTTAAACCATTGGGGGCTGTTTGGTGCACTAACCTGATGGAGCATCATCCAGCAAAGTTCGTCGTAGAACGCTTTTGCATCGTCTGGGGTGTCAAAGTAATCATGTGATTCACCCCAACTTCGCCAGCAACCCACAAGGCGGTGAATGACTTGCCGTGCTGAATGCTCAGGGCCGGTGACTGCTTGACCATCAGTATCAACTTCAGTTGTACCGTCTTCGTTGAGTTGTGGGACTCCTGCTTTGCGGAAATATTTGCTCACCATAATGTCGGTGGCTAGTTGGCTCCAATCTGAGGGGATTTCAGCGTTATTCATTTCAAAAACAACTGAGCCATCTGCGTTCGTTATTTTGGTTGAGCGGCTTGTCCATTCAACGGATTCCCATATGTTCTCATCAGTTGTTGTAAATCTTCTTGTTATTTTCATTGTTACTACTTTGCTTACTGCTGTCCTGTTTAATTTTTCTATGACTCGATTCAGTTATGAGTGCTCAGTGTTATGTGTCCACCATTGGGAGGGTTAGACCGCTTTGGTCTTGGTACTTCCCATTTTTATCTGCATAACTCACTTCACATACCTGCGATGCTTGGAGGAATATTAATTGAGCAATTCCTTCATTGGCATAAATTTTGAACTTTGTTCCAACTCGTACGTCATACCCATAACTTGAAACGCCGTACGAAACTGTTCCAGAACGATGTTCGTTCTTATGGAACGGTACAATTGAAATCATCTCTTCTATTTGTTTGTCGCAAAGCACTGTCATCAACTCACCTCTATTACCCATTCACATTCCTACTCAAAAACACACGTTTTTACTGTTAAAAACGACCTCAACAGTGGCTTTTCCCTGTGTTTTACGGGCTTTTACGTCAGTGAAACAATCTGTGATGGGTCTTTCCACAACTGCTTATCGTACTACCACATCTTGTGTCTGCAACTCCTTAGACCACAAAATCTTGTGTCTCTTTTAAATTGGTTCTAAGTGCAGTTAATATCGGTAGTTATCAAATGAGATGTTTTAGTTTGGTCTGTGGATAGACTGTCAAATTGGGGTATCAACCAATCTCGCCCGCCTTTTTAGCGAAATAATGGGGTTTTGGAGTGCCCCCACCGATGTTGACACTACACTGCAAAAGATGACTTGCTCCGATACCACAACTGCTGAACTTACCCAATCGCAACAAAATGTGGTTGCACACATCCATGGTCCACTGTTGGTTCTTGCAGGTCCAGGTTCGGGTAAAACCATGGTCGTGACTCGGCGCATCGCCAACATGATTGCACTTGGCACCCCACCCTGGCAGATTCTTGCATTGACATTCACAAACAAAGCCGCGCAAGAGATGCGAGATCGGGTACACCACTTGCTGAATCAAAATGCTCTTCAAGCACAAGGCTTAACTGTCTCTACATTTCACGCGTTTTGCGCAAGAGTTTTACGTAGTTGGGGTGACAGGATAATTGGAACAACAACGTTTACTATTTATGACACTGCTGACCAACGAAGCGCAGTAAAAGCGGCAATCAAAGCAACTGAATTGAGTGATTCCAACTGGCGTCCCGCTTCAGTGTTAGCAGCAATCAGTAGCGCAAAAAACAAATTAATTGATGTTGATACATTTGAAACTGAAGCGTCTGACTTTTACGCAAAATCTGTTGCGAAAATTTATAGAGCGTATGACAACATTTTGCGAGGTAATGATGCAGTTGATTTTGATGACCTATTGCTTCACACAGCGCGACTGTTGGATAGTGATGATGAAGTTCGCCAAAGTTTAGAAGAACGATATCAATATTTAATGATTGACGAATACCAAGATACAAATCATACGCAGTTTGTGATTGCAAACAAAATCGCTGCAAACCACAGGAATATATGTGTTGTAGGGGATCCCGACCAATCTATTTATGCGTGGCGCGGTGCTGATATTTCGAACATTCTTGATTTTGAAGAGCATTTTGGAGAATGCACGGTCATACCACTCGGAAGAAATTTCAGAAGCACTGGTCATATAGTTAAAACTTCAGCAACACTTATCGAACACAACACGAAACGAAAATCAAAAAAATTATATACCGAACTTGAAGATGGGCACAAACCGAACATCATTTCAGTTGAAGGTGAGCACGAAGAAGCAGATTTAATTGTTCGAGAAGTTAAACGGTTGAGAGAAGAGGGTGTCTTACTCAAGGACATGGCAGTGTTGTACAGGATAAATGCACTGAGTCGTGTACTTGAAGATGCATTCCGAGATGAAGGTATTCCATATGTAGTCGCTAGAGGTACAGCTTTTTACAATCGAAAAGAAATTAAAAATGCAATTTCTTATCTGCGGCTATTGGTGAATCCAAAAGATGATGTGGCATTTGTGCGTGTAATTAATATGCCAACGCGAGGCATTGGCAATACATCAATATCAAGATTGGAGCAAGTTGCGTACTCACATGGAATGTCATTACTTGAAGCGACATCAATTGTATCTAAAGATCATGGTCTTACAACTCGTGCGGTTAATGCCATGCATAAGTTTTACGAAACCTTTAGGCAGTGGCAAGTAGATGGACGCTCAGAAGATAGTTTGACTGCTGCTGGTTCGTTAGCTGATCTTGTAGAACGAGTTGTTCGCGAATCTGGGTTAGAGGAACTGTATTCCAAGTCATCCGGAGAAGAAGACTATGAGCGGTTGCAAAACTTAGAAGAACTTGTTTCTGCAGCTACTGAATTTGAAGAGAGGTTCGAAGCAGAACAAGATGTTGATGCAGTCGCAACACCTTTGCACTTGTTATTTGCATTTTTAGAAAATGTCGCATTGGTGAGCGATGCAGATGCTGTAAATCCTGAGAACGGTGCAGTGACACTCATGACATTACATGCCTCGAAGGGACTTGAATTTGACTTTATAGCAATTGCAGGATTAGAAGAAGGCTTGCTACCGCATGAACGAGCGATATTTGACGACAACCAAATGGAAGAGGAGCGAAGGTTATGTTATGTGGGCATCACTCGTGCGAAGAAACATCTATTACTTTCAAGCGCTCGTCGACGAACGCAACGTGGAGTTAGTAAACGAACGATTATCAGTCGATTTATCCGTGAAATGTCTGGGGATTCAACGCTTCAGGAGAGTGCTGTAGAACCATGGGATGTTCCAGATTCAAACCCAAACGATGAGTGTGACATTACCATTGGTTCAGTTGTACGACATAAACGGTTTGGAGTCGGGAAAGTCCAACGAATTATTCGTCGGCCACGTGGATCCACCGTCCCAGTTCAGTTTCGTAGCGGGGTGAAACATCTTGTCCTTGAATACGCCAAGCTTGAGGTTGTTCCAACAGGAACCCCCCCAGATTTTTGATGGAAAAGCTCAACACACAATCAATAATAGATATCTGCACTTCGCAAGGTTTTGCATTAGCCGGTGTTGCACCAGCGATCCGTTCAGAGCACGATAACAATTTAGAAGAGTGGCTTGCAGATGGAAAACATGGTGAGATGGAGTGGATGAATCGAAATATACAAGTACGATTAGATCCAAGACAATTAATTGAAGGCGCAAAATCAGTTATTTGTGTTGCTGATCGTTATGGCGAACTTGAAGACTCTACCCTGCAACCAAGACACGGTCGTATTGCACGATACGCTAGAGGAAAAGATTATCACAAGGTCATGAAGCGTCGCTTACATGATGTGTGTGATACGTTGCGGGAGAAGTTACCTGATGAAACATTCCGAGTATGTGTTGATACTGCACCCATTCTTGAACGAGAGTGTGCAGCAAGAGCAGGGCTTGGCGCAGTGGGAAAACATACATTACTCATCGAACAAGGAATTGGGAGTTGGTTGTTGCTCGGCGTTATCGTTACGACCGCTGATTTCAAGGCGAATACGTTTGTTCAGCAAGACCCTTGTGCAACTTGCACCCGCTGTATAGATGCATGTCCAACGAATGCAATTACTCCTTGGAGCGTTGATGCCAGAAAATGTATTAGTTACTTAACGATAGAGCACCGTAGTGAAATTCCACAAGAATTATTCAAGGGCATTGGTGAATGGATATTTGGTTGCGATATTTGTCAAGAAGTCTGCCCGCATAATCAAAGCACTACACTGGGTACTTCTGCATCAGTTCATGAATCGTACAAGCCAACCCTACAATCACTCAACTTACTTGAAGTACTCAATTGGGATGAAGTCGCAAGAAGAAAAGCATTTCAGGGACTATCGATGAAACGTGCCAAATTGGGAATGATGCGGAGAAACGCGGTAATTGTTGCTGGAAATGTACTCGAACATGAAAACAATCCAGAATTGCTTGCAAAGTTACAAACTATCGCGAAAGGGGATGAAGATGAGATGGTTCAAATAACAGCAGTGGCAGTACTGGAAGAGCGAACAGTTTCTTAAAACGGATTCATGTTTTCCATTGCTGCCATCATCGCAGCATTTAACTCTTCGATTGTTGTAATCTGTCCGTTATTGATTTGTTCCGTCATCGAGTTTGTAATTTCCAACATAGGAACAAGCAACCCAGACATCAACTTGAATGCCATCGCTCCATCAGGGTCTTCACTATTGCTGCTTGCAATGAAAATCTTCCACCCATTTGGAGTAAGCCGCATCCTGACAACTTTTCCAGATTCCTCGCGAGCTGTGGCTTGTCCATCGTCAGTTTGGACAATTGAGGAAAGTTCAATCTTCATTAAGGAGGTGTTAAAAGGATGCGTTTTCATCGCAAGAAACTCAGTAACAGCAGCTTCTCCCATATTGTTTCGAATTGCAATGAGAACATTACCAACTGATTGCAACATGTCGTTCCAGAATGTTATGAATTCTTCAGCACCAGCATCTTGGGTTTGATGGAAGGTACGTAAATCAACTACAGGCTCAGATCCATCAAACGATGTGATATCAGTGGCTTTGTTAAAGGCGATGATTAACGCTTGGGGTGATTCAAAACCACTACTTGATGCTGTTGGGTTTGGTTGATAGGTCGCAGTTTCATTGACTTGTGGTATCGGAACCTTCAGGCCTTGTAAAATTGCTAGACGAGTATCAAGTTGGTGAATAAAAGCATCACCTTGAGGACCAACGTTACTTGCAAGTAGTTTTGCGTTTTCGTACGCAGATATGGCTTGTATGGTTGCCTGTTCGATTTCAACAGACAACAATGCTGAAAGTTCTCGCCACTTGTCTGAAGATGTCACAATGCCGTGTTCAATAATGGCATTGAGCGTACGTAACTCTTCAAGCAAGAATGAGCGCTTTGTTTCTTCGACTTGTCCCAGTGTCCACTCTAAATCGAGTTTCCAAATCCCAGCAGTTTGCTGCGCTTCACGAGAAGCGTCTCTGTTTCGCCCTGAACCCTTCATCGCATCTTGTATGAGAGTTGCAAGGCTGTTCCATTGTTGTTTTAGAATGCTGCCACGTGCAATTGCTTCGTTCATCGTCTGTGCAGTTTGGGTATCAAATTCATCAGCGAGAGCTCTGAAATCAGCAGCGTTTTGAATGGAAGTATCTTGGAGTTGTTTGAGGAGTTTCTCTGTGTGTTGCATACCATTGAGGATTGAAGCAATCGCTTCAAGTTCAACTCTTGCATCATCTCGCATAGGTTTAGCATGCATATGTTTTTGAAGTTCAATCTCGGATGCAGATAAATCAGCTTGTTGTGACTTTCTCAACAATTTTACACCAGATTTATACGTTGCGTGTCCTTCGACGATTCCTTCGTACTCAGCATCATCAAGTAACTGTTCTGCTTGTTCCCGAAGAACTTGTGCTGCTTCCCTAGTTATTTGACTCTTAGAATCAAGGATGGAAACTTCTGTATTTGCTTCTGTGAGTTGTGATGTAAAATGATCATGTTTGGCATCCAGAGCAGCAATTTCTTGACTTTTCAAGGTGGCACTTTGTTGAGCGGTACTTGCAACTGCATCCGCTGCAGCTCTGAGGAGAGCAACTTGAATTGCTTGGTTTTCAGCAAGGTGAAGAAGAGGCAATGCAGCCGTTGTTTCTGCCGAGAGTGTTTGAAATTGAAGTTGAGCAAGTTTTTCTTTTGCTGTAG
>Ga0066376_10005520_pt1 | contig 10712 bp, 12 predicted proteins | sample Knorr_S15_td_Bot_FD_77009 | JGI IMG/M metagenome (GOLD analysis project Ga0066376, IMG submission 77009) | Marine microbial communities from Southern Atlantic Ocean transect - Knorr_S15_td_Bottom_ad_5009_LV_A | ecosystem: Environmental > Aquatic > Marine > Oceanic | place: Southern Atlantic... | reverse complement strand
CCGTAAGAGCCTATGCGACCAGAATGATGGCTATGAGTGGAATGAAAACGAATGAAAATACGCTGCAATCCCTACTCGGGGATGATGACCCGAGAGTGAGATTATGGGCGGTAAGAACATTAGAACGACAACCCGACATTTCAAGATCCTCCTTGATAACTATGGTTAACGACGAGGTCTTTTGGGTCAATTTTTCTGCCATGGAAGGTTTGTTGGATATTGCTCAACAAGATTCTTAACTTTTCGATGATCTGATTATCCTGGCCAAATCAGGCAATCTTAAAATAACTGAATTATTCAGTTGGGCTCCAGCCCCAAAGAAACAGGAGGTCATGAGGCATTACAAAGATCTATATAAATCCTCTCCTTCATCGGATGTTTACCGAGTGCTGGAACGTCTCGGCATATCGCCCGCGAGCGGTTATCAGATGTCTGTAAATAGAATGAATACGCCCCCTGTCCTGGATGGCAGACCGGATGATAATTTCTGGCAAACGAATAAAAACGAATTGCATTTCGTACAGGACAGCATGGATTTAAAGGCTATAGTTCAAACAGGAGTGAAAGTCGGGTATGATGACACCTATCTATATCTGCTGTTTTCCTGCCCTACTTTATCCACGGATGATCAAGATATCGAATATGCCCTTGTCGGGTTCGATACCAACCATAATGGCGGGATTGATTATACGTTTGAAATCGATAAGAACGGCCGGGTCCAAGGAGAGAAAGACGGCATCATGGACTGGAATATGGAGATCGACGCCAAGATCAGTCTTTCCTCCGATGGATGGATCGCAGAGGTGGCTATCCCCTATGCCGCTATTGAATGGAAGAAAGAAATCGAAAAGGAAGTGTGGGGGTTTAATTTAAGCCACGGCGTCCGAGGACAGAACACCCGATTAACATCATGGTCACCCACGTTAGGACACCCCTCCAACGCGCAGAGATATGGGAATCTGTTTTTAGAATGATTTGAGAGAAAACGGGTTAGATTTAGCAACGCTTTGAAGGAGATTTTATGAGTTCCGTCTCAGTGACGATCCCCATCGCCTGTTGGCGAGATAATACGACACTGGATCTGGATATGCCGGATGAATGGCAGGTCACAGAATGTATCATGACGGGACATGATGCACCCGAGATGACTGATGATAAAATCAAAGAGGCTTTTGCCCATCCTCTGGGAACACCAACTTTGAGGGAGATGGCCGGCGGCAAACAGCAGGTGGTGATCCTTTTCGATGACTTGATACGTCCTACGCCAGCATATCGTGTGGTTCCGTTTGTTATTGATGAATTACATCAAGCCGGTATTACAGATGATCAAATCCGATTTATTGCTGCGATTGGAACGCATGCGCCTATGACCCGTGCAGAAATGGTTAAAAAATTGGGTGCGGAGATCGTAGAGAAATATCCGGTTTACAATCATAATATCTATGATAATGTGGTTGAGGTGGGCAGAACAAGTTTCGATACGCCGGTTTTCATCAATCGAGAGGTGACGTCCTGTGATTTAAAGATAGGCATCGGCGGGGTCATTCCCTACTACGCTCAGCATGTGTATAACGGCGGCGGAAAAATCATTCTCCCAGGCGTCTCCGGTATGGAGACGATTTATGATTATCATGTTCCATTTTATGATCGAATAAAAGACAAGCCAATAGATCCCAATGCCCAACCGGGTATCCCGGCCTATCGTCTTAATCTTGAAGAAGCTGCCCGCCTGGCGGGACTGGATATGAAAGTGGATCTGGTCCAGAACAACAGGAAGGAAGTCGTCGCCATGTTCACGGGGGATTTCGTTCACACTCACCGGTGCGCTTCCGAAGTGGCCCGGCGCCATTATACGACGGAGATCGCCCCACCGGCGGATGTGGTGATTCTCAATACCTATCCAAAGGAAGACCAACCGATGAAGGGCCTCTGGTTTGCCGTCCGATCGGTAAAAGCCGGTGGAGATATCGTGATTATATCCCATAGCGAAAATGGATTGTCCCATAATCATTACCTCTTCGGGCGGTTCGGCGCCGAGTATGGCGGTCCGGGATGGAAACCGCGTCGACATTTTCAAATGGGTGATGCCGGGCGGATCATCTTTTTTACGCCGTATCTATCAAAATATGATATGAATAATTATACAGGCGATCATATTCTATTTGTTAAAAGTTGGGAACAGGTGCGGAAGATCCTGGAAGATGGAAGATCAGGTCCGGCATCGGTGGCCGTATATCCATATGGCGGTATTCAAATGCCCATGGAGTAACGTCAAAATAGGAAATGATTATGGCTCAAGAGAATCAAATGATCACAAATGGTATCCCGGGACGGATCGACAGTAGGGATTGGACGGCCCTGTCCAGGGGGGAACAAATTCGCATGATTGAGGAGCTGGGGTATTTGATTGTGCCTGATATGTTATCACCCGATTACCTGTCAGCGCTTAAATTGGAAACGGAAAAATTGGAAACAGTCGGACGCGATTATAGCGAACGTCAGCGAAGTTGCCGCGATGCGCATCTGACCAATCAAAAACTGGCAGGACTAATCGCGTATAAACCTACGGTTGATTTTTTACAGGAGATCCTGGGCGACCGGCTGATTTTTATAAGCTATGGATATGATCGATCCGAACCAGGATCTCCGGGTATCAGTCTGCATACAGATGGGCAGCCCTATGGATCAAAAATTTTCGGATATGAAGGTAGCGCACCGGTTACCATCCGTGTTCTATATTATCTCGACGATTTAACGCTTGACGTATCCCCCTTTCGCGTCATTCCCCGTTCTCATCTATGTATTCATGCAGATGCCAATCCCTACAAGAGATATGAAAGCCATCCGGAACAAGTAATCGTACCGTGTACCGCAGGTTCTGCGCTTTTCTTAAACCATAAAGTATTTCATGGCACTTTACCGAATACAGGCAACAGGTCTCGATCCGTGCTGGCCGTCGCCTATCGTCCTGCATGGGCAGGACCTATTCAGGATGTACCACAGAGAAATCAGGAAGAATTATCTGCGTTGCCTTCATCTGTGCATCCCTTCTTGGGTGATCCGAATACAAACGATTATGAATTTTCAGTCGGGAACAAACCGGAGAACATGGAATTCGATGCCCCCGGTATGAATCCAAGTCGGTGGGACCTATAATGTGTAAATTGGATATTGCAAATCGACAGATCATTTGTATATTTGGCCCATTGTTTATGATATCAACTTAAAGGAGCTTTACATGCCGAAAGCATTATTCGTCTGGGGGGGCTGGGAGGGACATGAGCCCAAACAGACCCAGGATATTTTTATACCGCTGATTGAAGCGGAGGGATATGACATTACACAAAGCAACACCCTGGATGCCTATCTTGATGCTGATGAGATGTCCACCTACGATTTAATCGTCCAGACGATCACCATGAGTACCATCACCGGGGAGCAGGAAAAAGTACTTCTTGATACGATCGCGGCTGGTACGGGTTTCGGCGGTTGGCACGGCGGCCAGACGGATGCCTTCAGGAACAATACCAATTATCAATACATGGTGGGCGGCCAATTTGTTGGTCACCCCGGCGGCATTATTGATTATGAGGTGAATATTACCGATCATAATGACCCGATTACAGCCGGACTGGATGACTTCTCCATGCATTCCGAACAATACTATATGCACATGGATCCGTCCAATGAAGTGCTGGCTACGACGACCTGCAGCGGGGATCATGACGCCTGGATTGAGGGGTGTGTTATGCCGGTTGTCTGGAAAAGAAAATGGGAAAGCGGTAAAATATTTCATTGTACACTGGGACATGTGGTAGGTGATTTTGATGTACCGGAAGCAAGGGAGATTGTCAGACGGGGATTAATCTGGTGTACACGATAACATAAAAAATTGCTTTTATGTTGTTGGAGGAACCTATTTTAGTTTCCTTTTGTTAATGGGAGTATATATTAAACCTTACTGGATTACCCAAACTAATTAATATCTTATACAATTGTTTAATTGAATCATTCCTTTTCAATTGGAGGCATATAATGGGATTGCGTCTCATGGACGAAGCGCCTGATTTCACCGCAGAAACGACGGCCGGTACGATCAATTTCCACGAATGGCTCGGCGACGGTTGGGGGATCCTTTTCTCCCATCCTGCAGATTACACGCCGGTCTGTACCACCGAACTCGGATATATGTCCAAAATAACGGGTGAGTTCGAAAAGCGAAACGTCAAGGTGTTGGCCGTTAGCGTGGATCCGATGGAATCCCATCATGGCTGGATCAACGATATCAACGAAACACAAAACACCACGGTTACCTTCCCGCTCATTGCAGATGCCGACCAGCAGGTGGCGGAACTTTATGATATGATCCATCCCAACGCCGACGATAAAATGACTGTCCGGTCCGTATTCGTTATCGGTCCGGATAAGAAGATCAAAATGATGCTGACCTATCCGGCTTCAACGGGTCGTAATTTTGATGAAATTTTACGTGTGGTGGATTCCCTGCAATTGACGGCGAAACACAAATTGGCCACGCCGGTAAACTGGCAGAACGGGGAAGATGTCATCATCATCCCTGCGGTATCGGATGAAGATGCGAATAAGATATATTCGAACATCCGGCGGGTAAAACCCTATCTCCGATATGTTTCGCAACCAGATAGCTAGTGATCATATCTGTTATAGTGAAATAAAGAGAGGCGTCACCATCTGTTGACGCCTCTCTTTATTTGTTGGGAATATATGGAGAACCCTTCCTTTCACTCTGCCTCTGGGGGCGGTTCATCCGCCCAATGACCTTCCGGGTCGATACCGCGACAGACTATGCCCTTCTCATGCCAGCCCATATAAGCCCTTACATCGACCGCCGCATAGCGCATGGTTAAACCACATCGCCGTCGATTCGACCGGTTGGGTTCTGAACCGTGAAGAATGAGATCGCTATGCAGTGATACCTCTCCGCCTTTTAAAATGAGATCAACAGGCGGATCACCGTACGACTCAGCATTTTCAACCGTCTGATCCAACACATTGTTTTCCATATCCTTGCTTTTGCGCCAGGTCAGATGACCACACAAATGAGAAGCAGGAATAACACGCATACAGGCATTGTCGCAATCGGAATCATCAATGGCCAGCCAGACCGTCACAGTTTTAGATGGGGTCATCGGCCAGTAAGACGCATCCTGATGCCAGGAGACCGATTTCCCGTCCTGCGGCATTTTACAGAAAAAGTGGCACCCCCATAAGACAAAATGCTCGCCGAGAATATCAGATACATAGTCAAGAATCAGCGGATCGGTTGCTATGCGTCACTCGTTTTTGTTCCGATTCAGAATTTATCCTGCTCATTTTACGGTCTCCTTCATTTTTTATCCGTGCATCCTGCCCCGCCTTCAGTATACCATCCGTGCCAGAAATTGATCATAAAGGTTTTGGACGCATTCATGTTGAATCCTTGATCGTTATATACGATTTTCAGGGTTATTTTTTTATCGAAATCATTCACAATGTGTATGATCCCATTTCCTTGAGTCAACATAATTAGTGGATAGGCTTATTAGGATTAACGGACTTATAATCTATTGCAGTATATCTTGTTGTCTGTATCTTATTGCTATAGATAACTAAGGTTCCATCAGGACGAAAATAGAACGCACTGGAAGATTCATGGGACTATTGTTGGCAGCCGTGATAGGTCAGCTGGACAAGATTAAAAAGTCGTAAAGGAGTCTTTTATGTCGAGGCCGAATATTCTGTTCTTATTGAGCGATGAGCATAGTTACCGGTTTATGGGGCATGTTCCGGAAGAAAGAGGAGGAGAACCGGTCGATACACCGGCCTTTGATCGGTTGGCATCCCACAGTACCGTGTTTACGGATGCCTACTGTCAGATGCCCTTATGTACACCGTCCCGGCTCTGTCTTTTAACGGGTCGGGAAGTGAGGCGCGCCGGGGCGTGGAATAATGCCAGCGTTCTCCGACCGGAACTGCCTACCCTGCCCGGCACCCTGCGGGATGCGGGGTATGAAACCTGTCTGGTAGGTAAAATGCACCTGGGAGGGACCCAACAGTTTGTAGGATTTAATCATCGACCCTATGGCGACTTGACAGGTAAGGCCGGTCATCAAGCTGAATTATTTCCGCAACCCAATGGCCATGATCCTATCCAGAGTCGGACTAAAGTCGTTGGGCAGACCACGATACCGGAATCCCTCCTTCAGGATCAGGTCGTCTCCCTCGAAACCCTGGCATATTTACGCGAACACCATGCCTCTCAACCGGATAAACCCTGGTTTTTATGTGCGTCCTTCAGTCGGCCCCATTTCCCTATAACTGCGCCGGCCAGATATGTCGATCGGTATTGGCCGGATGGCGTAACGAGACCGCGTGTTCCTGCCTCCGGAAATGCCTATGATCATCCGATGAGCCTGGGCATGCGTACCGGATTCCACGTCGACGAAATCAGCGATGAAGAGATGATGCGGGCCCGGGCGTCCTATTTTGCCTGTGTGTCTTATCTCGATGAGGTGATCAGCGATTTGTTTCTTCGCCTTGAGGGAAGTGGTTTGCTTGAGAATACCATTATCGTCTATACCAGCGACCATGGTGAAATGGCCGGTGAACATGGGGTCTGGTGGAAGAATGGTTGGTATGAGGCCTGTACCAGGGTGCCTTTGATGATCTCTCTACCCGAACACAGAGTGGGTGGCATACACGCCTACCAATGTCATACGCCTGTTGGATTGATTGACCTGTTTCCAACGCTTTGTTCTTTATCTGAAACTCCCATCCCTGAGGGTTTAGATGGGGTGGATCTGTCCGAAAGCATCGTCCATCATATTCCGATACCGGATCGGCCCATCTATTCGGACAACTTGATGCCGAGGTGGGGAGAGGGAACGGAGTTTCGATCCATTCGATGGAAACATTTTAAATATGTCCGTTTTCGTAACGCCCCGCCGTTATTTTTCAATTTACAGGATGACCCCGGTGAGCAGCAAAATTTGACCGATAAAACTAAAACGTCCGATGAGCAGGAAGCGCTTCAATATCTTTCCACGCATGCAGAAGAATCGATTGATTTTGATCAGGCTGAAAAAGATCGGTTGGTGCGTGATGGCCATTTGAGTGAGGAATATGCCCATCATGCCCCTGATAGTACTGGTAATCTCTACCATATGCCATCGGGTAAGATAATTAACGCAGAAGATACATTATATCATCCTACGGTCATTGCAGATGATGGGCGGGATATTTTCGGCCCGGACTGGGAGGCGCAGAATAAGTCGTGACTCCTATCACACTTACCTCACACGGTCATCGAATCGATACCGACCCTGATAAATTCGGCTTTCTACGACAGTCGAATGATCTTCTAAAAGATACCGGGTTCCTTAAAAATCGTATCGAAGAAGATGGGTATCTATTCTTCCGCGATATACTGGATCATGCAGAATCACCCCTTGCTCTATCGGCAACGTACAGGCGAGTTGATCCGTCTGAATACCACGTCATATCCGATCGGCGTATTACCGGATATAGAACACAACGTGTTTGAAGAAAGCTGGGAACCGGGGGATTGGCTCTTAATGTACTCAGATGGTATCGTGGAAGCTGAGAACGAACATAGGGATCAATTCGGTGATGACCGGCTGAAATCATGCCTTATGGCCCATATCAACCATTCCCCTGTAGAAGGAAAGAAGGCGATTTTCAATGAAGTAATCGAGTTCATGGGGGAAGGACCCCAGAAGGATGATATGACCGTAGTAGTTATTAAGCTGTAAGCAGGATACCCCGATCCCTTTTTTATCCCCCAATATAAGTTTCCATCAGTAAAAAGTCGGTTTCGCTTGACAACCTGGCTTGTTTTTATTAATTTGATATCAAATTGATATCATTAAGATAACATTTAAAATTCATAGGAGGCACATGATGACAGCTGAAACAACCTCGAAAAAGATGCGTGGGTTGCCGGCAATGTTTATACTGATTTTTTTTCTCCTGGCGATGGTCAGCGGCGGCGTGTTTAGTATAGTCAGACTGACAGATACTGGTCCAGGGATGTGGCTATTAGGTCTGTTTTTTTCCATTATCGGTTTAATAGTAACCATCATCTTTTTAACGGGTCTGTTTACTCTGGAACCGAATGAAGCCAGTGTGCTGGTTTTTTTCGGGAACTACAAAGGCTCGGTGAAAGAGACTGGATTCTGGTGGGTGAATCCGCTCATTACCAAAAAGAAAATATCCTTGAGAGCCAGGAATTTTGATAGTGACCGCCTGAAAGTGAATGATAAAAAGGGAAACCCGATCGAAATTTCCGCAGTTATTGTTTGGCGTGTGAACGATACGGCGCAAGCGACGTTCGATGTGGACAATCTGGTTGAATATGTCCACATGCAATCGGAGTCGGCGATCAGGCATCTGGCGACAAGCTATCCGTATGATGTCACCGAGGGAGATGAGCTCAGTTTGCGCTCGTCAACGGATGAAGTCTCGGAAGCCCTTGTAATAGAGATTCAAAACCGCATACAAGCTGCGGGGGTCACCATCGACGATGCCAGAATCAACCACCTGGCCTATGCCCCTGAAATCGCTCATGCCATGCTCCAGAGACAGCAGGCGGAAGCCATCATTGCCGCCCGTCAGAAAATTGTAGATGGCGCTGTAGGAATGGTAGAAATGGCGCTTACCAAATTGAAGGAACATGACGTCATTGATCTGGATGAAGAACGAAAGGCAGCCATGGTGAGTAATCTGCTGGTCGTCCTTTGCAGCGATAGTTCTACACAACCCATCGTCAATGCAGGTTCATTGTATTAGACGCGAAGGGGTCATTATATCAATGAAGCTACGAAGCTGCGAAACTACAAATCCGCTGATTTTTGTGGTTTCGTAGCTTCAAATAGGGCAAGCATTATGCCACCGGAAAAAAAGAAATCTATCCTGCTCCGGATTAATACTCAGTTATGGAATGACCTGAATCAATGGTCTCAGGATGAATTACGGAGTGTAAACGCTCAGATTGAATATGTTTTGAGAGAAGAAGTACGTAAGCGAAAAAACGCAAACAATCTGATTAGCGTCTTGCTATTTAAATGTCGTCAATGCTAATCTTTTTGTAAAATATACTTGACAATATGTAAATGTTACATATCTTTGTGTGTAAATCAACCTTTACACAATGACAAGGAGATTAGACTTATGAAAGAAGAAACGACCGAAACGGGTTTCGATACCCGGTATCTAAAAAACAATATTCGGCTACTTTGCTGGATATTCGCATGGGTTGGGACGATGGTGTTGGTTGACAAAGCCGAGTTATACGAATGGTATTCATCTGATTATATATCGATGGCTGGCATTGTGATTAACGCGGGCATCGGTCTTGGCATGATTGTGACGTTTATGCGATACCTGAGGGAGGTCGATGAACTGCAGCGAAAAATCCAACTTGATGCCCTGGCCTTATCAATGGGTGTTGGCTTGGTCGGTAGCTTCACCTATTCACTATTGGTCACTGCACAATTCGTAACTGACAATGAAGTCTCAGACATCATTATGCTTATGACCTTTACCTACATGGTAGGAATTATCGTTGGGCAGGTGAGATACCGATGAAAAATCGATTAAAGGTACTTCGCGCAGAACGAGATTGGACCCAAGCTGACCTGGCCGATGCCCTACAGGTGTCACGGCAGACGATTAATGCCATTGAAAAAGGAAAATTCGATCCCAGTCTGCCCCTTGCGTTTAAAGCTGCTCGGCTGTTTGAATTGTCGATTGAAGATATTTTTCATGATGAAGTAGCATCTTAATGTGTCGGTTTCCATAGCAGTAGTGTGGACCATCGGCCTGCCCGTTACCCGACTACATTCAACTTGAGGCAAAAATATGATTAGAATAAATCTCAGCAGACTCGTAAGCACCGGGGTATTGGTGGCTCTCCTTGCCGTATCGGGTGTGGTGGCTCTAGCACAGAGTACCGAACCGACACTGCCGCAGCGGCTTGCCAAGCTCACTACAGAACTGGAAAAGCAGCGCCTGGCGCTCCACATTCCAGGGATGGCGATGGCCGTCGTCCAGGGAGACCAACTCATCTACAGTCATGGGTTTGGCCATGCTGACCTTGAAAATGATACCCCGGTGACTCCGGAGACCCTGTTCGCCATCGGATCCTCGACAAAGGCCTTCACGGCATCTTTGATCGGTATGTTGGTTGACGAAGGCAAGATGAGCTGGGACGACCCGGTGACGAAGTTCCTGCCCTATTTTGAGTTGAAGATCGACACCGACGATCCCGAAGCCACGGTGACGATCCGCGATCTGCTTGCGCATCGCACAGGATTTACCCGAATGCCCCTCCTGTGGACTGGTGGCGCTGTATCGCGAGAGGAGGTGCTGCGCACAGCTATTCGCGCTGAGCCGTGGTCGCCATTTCGCGAACGGTTTTACTACAACAACGTAACCTTCCTATCCGTCGGAATGGCATCGGGGGTGGCGGCGGGTTCTTCTTGGGACGAACTGCTGGCCGAGCGACTTTTCACTCCTTTAGGAATGAAAAGCTCAAACAGTTCGATAAGCACGATACAAAATAATGAGCACCTGAGTCTTGGCTATCGATGGAAAGAAGAGACCCAGGATTACGAGCACATCCCGATGCGCTTACTCGACAGCATCGGACCGGCAGGCGCCATCAATTCCAATGT
>Ga0066376_10005519_pt1 | contig 10712 bp, 10 predicted proteins | sample Knorr_S15_td_Bot_FD_77009 | JGI IMG/M metagenome (GOLD analysis project Ga0066376, IMG submission 77009) | Marine microbial communities from Southern Atlantic Ocean transect - Knorr_S15_td_Bottom_ad_5009_LV_A | ecosystem: Environmental > Aquatic > Marine > Oceanic | place: Southern Atlantic... | reverse complement strand
CCGCGCCGGCGGTCATACGCTCGTCTCCCTTTGCCGCCACGATGACGAGGGGAATCTTCGCCGCCATCTCGTAGAACGGCGGCATGCACCAGAGCCCGAGCTCACCCACCATATGTCCGTGATCGCTGGTGAAGACGACGATGGTGTTGTCGAGCAGCCCGCTCTCGCGCAGATAGCCGATGACCAGACGGATCTGGTGATCGATGTGGGTGAGGGTGGCGTAATAGGCGCGCCGACTCAAGTCCCGCCCATGCTTCGGTGCCTGGACGATGGCGAGCAGGTCTGGATTGCTGAGCGTCTTGAGGTGATGGGGAAGCCGGTCGAAGTCCCTGGACCAGTCACCCGTGGCGGGCTCCTCCAAGGGCGCGTCGCGGTAGAGATCCAGATAGGCCTGCAGCGGCGTCACCGGCGGATGCGGCGCGCAGAAGGAGAGATACCAGAACCCGGGCTTGCTGGGATCGCGCCGGCGGATGGTGCGGCACATCTCGCGCGCCGTCCAGTTGATCGGATGGCAAGGCTCGGGCAGGTGCCACGGCCGCGTGATCCAGTCGTTGTGCGCCATGCCGCCGGCGTACTCCTGCCCGCCATATCCCTGATCGGCCAGGAACAGCTCGTAGTCGTCGGCCGCGCCGTCGGGAATCTCGCTCAACTGGTGCCGCCCCTGATCGTCGAGCAGCACGTCGTCGAAACCGACCCGGTTGCGCTGAGGAGAGACGTGCATCTTTCCCACGCCAAAGGCCTGGTAGCCGTGGTCGCGGAAGCACTGGGCCAGGGTCGGCACCTGCGGAAACTCGGCTCCCTCCAGATACCGGCGCAGCCCGTTGGCCCGAGGGGTCATCCCGGTGAACATGGAGCGCCGTGCCGGGATGCACGAAGGGCACGCCGAATACGCCTGTCGATACGTCGTGCCCGCCCGCGCCAACTGGTCGATCGTCGGCGTCATCACCACCGGATGCCCCGCTGAACCCGTCAGCAAGCCGCTCCAGTGGTCGGTGCAGATCAGCAGTACATTTGGCTTGTCGCCACTGGCTTCCTGCGCCACTTAACTCCCTCCTCTCGCTCGCGTTGCGTCCCGGGGGCTCAGACTTTCACTTCGCCCCTGCCCCGATCACCGCGGTTCTCATCGTCATCGCGTCCCCCTGCCGGTGTCAGACCGGTGGTTCACGGCGGTTATTTTCGATCGTCTCAGTATCCCACAGGCTGGAGAAGTTCAGCGCCCGCGGACAGTGTAGGTAGGCCTCCTCGACCTCGATGAGCAGTCCCTGCAGCATCTGCGCGTTCTCATCTGGGTCGTAGACCGAAAGCTCGACCGACCGCCGTGCCATCTCCTCGGCATCGACGACCTGGGCGATGCCGTTCACCCGCGCCGTCTTGTTGACGCCGGGGATGAAGAAGATCAGGCCGACGCGCCCGTTGGCGTCGATGTTCTCGTACGACTGGAACAGCCGGTTGCCCTTGACATCGGGCAGCAGCAGGTGGCACTCGTCGACGACGCGCACAAACCCCGGCGTACCTCCCTTCGGAGAGGCGTCGCACTCCCCTCGCTCATTGCTGGTGGCCATGACCGCAAAGGGGCGTGCCGAATGAATTCCTGGATCGGCTGCTCCATGCGTTTCAGCACCTTCGCCCTCGCGCGCTCGGAAGGCGGGCCGAACTGCGCCTGAAACCGATTGGTGGCCGCCTCGTTTATCGCCCCATCAGTCGCCCTTATCCGCCTCGGCAAATCCCAGCGAGACGGAGTTGATGCAGTACCTCAGGCCGCTGGGTTGAGGGCCATCGGGGAAGATGTGACCCAGGTGTCCGTCGCAGCGGCTGCACAGGGCTTCAGTGCGCTCCATCCCGTGGGAGATGTCCCTCCTTTCGATAACCGAGCCACCGCTGGCGGGCTCCCAGAAACTGGGCCAGCCCGAGCCGGAATCAAACTTCGCCTTCGAGCTGAACAGCTCCGCCCCACAACCGGCACACAGAAAGATTCCTTCCGCCTCGAAGTGGTCGTATTTCCCCGTAAAGGGACGCTCTGTCCCCTTCCCCCTCAACACCTCGAATTGCTCCAACGACAGCTCTCGCCGCCATTCGTCATCCGACTTCGCAACCTTCTTTTCCGCCATGATTTCATCCTTTCGCCTCACGGTGGTTTGCCCGCAGTACACCGCCTGGGATTGGGAGCGCCGCGCGGGTTTGGTTAAATTACCACCGCGGCAGGAGGCAGGTCAAAGGAGACTATATGGAACGGACCGACGCGGACGACTCGCGAGTAGTGATTTTATACAGAGGAGGTCGGCTGCCCTCGTGGCACGCCCTGACTCCGCAACAGCGGGAGGCCTACGAGCAGGTGCACGTGGACCGGATGCTCTCCGAGGCCGACCAGCATGGACTCAGCCGGCTCGAGGGATTCAAGCTGATCACCCCGCAGAAAGCGTGGGAGCGCTTCTGGACCATCGAATTCCCCTCAATGACCGGCGCCCGTGCCTGGATCGATGCCGAGACCGCCCCACCGTACGGCCGCTACGGCTACTACGAGTACTGCCTGTCGATGCCCTGGCGGGTCGATTACTTCAGCGGCTGGGTCACCGATCCCCGGCCCGTTTCCGCTCTCTCCGACACCGACCCGCACCGCATCCCCGTCCTGAGCGCCGACAAAGAAAGCGTCGTCCTGCTCTCATTCGGTCGCTGGCGCCCCGAGTCTGGGGAGCTTACCCCTGAGGAGCGCGGCGACTCCGAGCGTCTCGCCAGGCTCGACGCGGTCGCCCATGATTACGGGCTCAAGCGCTACGAGGCGTTCAAGCTCCTCGGCGCCCAGGACGATTGGCAGCTCGTCTGGATCCTCGAGTTCACAGACTTCGACGGGGCCGAAGCATGGATCGACGCCGAGGTCGCGCCACCTCACGGCCACCACTCCATACGGTCTTTCCACTTCGCCCGCAGGTGGGCGCCCGACTACTTTGATACCTGGCCTACTTCGAAACCTGGACTGCTCGGATCTGACTGACCGCCCCAGTCAAGCATACCAGACTCTCCCCAGCCAGCTCGGAGAACCCTTCTCGGGGTTGAGTCGGCCCCGCGCTCAGACGGCGCGGTTCGCTTTCTCGTAGTACTTATTGATCCCCGGAACGTCACTCATGCCGTGCCACACCCCGCGGAAAAGGGTCTGGCGTTTGGGTGGCATGGCGGCGATCACCTCGGCCGGAGGGCAGCCCTTTCCCCATTTCGCGCTCACCGTATTGTAGCAGGTGAACAGACACAATCGCGGTCGGTCAGCGTTCGTCCACTGCGTCCCCGAGTGACAGAGAGCCTCGGTGAAGATCATCACCGACCCGGCCGGACAGGTATAAGTCTCCCACAGATCGCTGTCGCGGTCACTGACCGACTCCGGGCGCGGAAATGCCGCCTTGTGGCTTCCCGTCATCAACAGGGTGCCGCCGTCTCCCGGACCCACCTCGTTGAGCTCCCACACCACCCGCGTCAATCCCGCGTGGATCCTGCCCGGCTGCATCTGGTAGATGTGGGAGTTGCCCACAAAGGAGAAAATCGCCCCGCCGCCGTGGGGATTGAAGTTGTCGTTGCCCGCCTCGCGCAGACTGGTATAGGTGTGATCGAAGCGGAACCCGTAGACCTCCTCACTCGCCAATGCCTGATGCGAGAGGATTTCGTTCAGTACCCCCACCACGGCCGGATGATCCAGCATCACCTGTGAGGGGCCGCCGTGATTGTCTCTCTCGTGGGGCGGCAACTCCTCCCGGTGATGCAGGAACTTCATCTGGTGTTCCCGGATTGGCCCCAGCTCCTCCTGTGTCAACAGCCCCGGGAGGCAGAGCCATCCCTTGAGGTCAAAGATGTACTTCTGCTCCGGTGACATCGGGATGACGGGCAGGCCGTCGGCGTTATGTGTGGGTAGCAGGTTGGTAGACATGGACATCATCCCCTCGACGGCTCCGCCGCCTCCTTGCGTGCATTTCGCGACAACTGGGCGAGGTGGTCCTGATTCGCCAGCGCCTGCTCGAGGTGCCGCATGCGCTCCGGGCCCGCTGTCCGCAGCATGATCTCGCCGTACACCGAATCCAGCCAGAAGCGGGCGAAGTTGCTCACCTCCTGCCGCAAGATGGGCAACTCCTCCTCGGTGTGGCGACGAGAGTAATTGAGGGTGAACATGCGCCGCCGGTCGCTCCCTCCCCAGGCGCTGTGCTTGGTCCCCTGATTGAAGACCACCAGGTCGCCGGGAACGGTCTCGACGGCCACCGCGGGCACCTGGTCTCCTTTCATGCCCCAGATCTTCTCGGCGCCCCCCGTCAATCCCTCCTGGGTAGCCTCGGCATATCCCTCGCCGTAACGATGACTCCCGGGAATGACCCGGATCGCCCCTGTGTCCCGCGTCAGCACATCCAGATAGAGGGCGAACTTGTAGTACGTCACCGGTCGAGGCCAGCCGCCATCGGAGTGCCAGCCAGTGTCACCCACGTAGTAGTTGCCGTCACTCCCCAGGAAATTGTAGTCATCTCCCATTAGACTCGTGGCGATTCCGTCGATTCTCGGATCGTCCAGCAATGAAGACAAATACTCCGACTGATCGATGAAGGGGACGATGCAGGAGCGCGCTTCCCCCGTGTGCTCATGTCCACCGTGCCCGCCACCTCGGTCCGACCACACGGTCCCGAACGCCTCGACGATGGAGTCGATACGGTCCTCTAGCAAACCGGGAAAATGGAGGAAGCCAAACACCTCGATCTGTGCCAGCTGTGAATCGGTAAGCTTCAGCTTGTCCATTCGCTCTCTCACGTTGGCCGTCTCATGTTGTCTGGCTCGTATTGTCTGGCTCAACCTGTGAACGGGTTCTCGTAAACCAATTCGCGGCTCCTCCCCCGGATACCGGGACAGAGGCTCTGCATCACCTCGGGCATGCGCTCGAACGTCTCCGGCCACACCGGTTGGTGGCCCCCTTCAATCCAGTTGTTGAACCATCGGGGGTAGTAGGCGATGTTCAGCCCGACGCGCGTTTCGGAGCTGCTGTTGGCTCCAGCCCCGTGGAACAGCCCGCCGTGCCAGAGAACGACCGAACCCGCCTTGCCGGTCAGCGTTCGCACCATGGGGCTGTCCATGCCCATGTCCGCCGGCGGCGCCTTGAGCCGCGAGCGATGACTCATGGGCACCACCCCGGTGGCTCCGTTCCGGGCGCTAAAGTCGGTCAGCATCCAGATCGAGTTGATCATCCAGGGCACATCCGGGACCGTCTCGAACTCCCCCGCCGAATCCACGTGCAAAGGCTGAGCCGGCGCTCCCGGCCACGTCGGCTTCGAGCACGCCTCCACCACCCTGCAGCGGTCGCCGAGGAACTTCCGCGCGATCGCCACCGTATCGACGTGTGCGGCGCACTGCCACACTCGATCGTCGAGATTGAGCATACCGAAGAGCGTCTGGTAGTAGTCGTCGCCGACAATCACGTCGCTGTAGCGCTGGTCACCGTGAAGCCCGAGGAAGTGCTCGGCCATGCTCGAGGCCATCTCTGGCTCAATCCGCTCTGGCAGGACGCAGTATCCGTAGGTCTCGAGGTGATCGACCGCCTCCTGCTGCTCCGTCGTCACAATCTCACCCGCCTTCCGCTATTTCGCCAGACCGCCACTCGGCTCGCCGCTGCCCACCCTGGCGCCTCACTGACCCTCGGCGACCCCACTGACCCTCGGCGATACGTGCGCTCTGTCGCCGGAACCAAGGTACAGATGCGGCCCAGGCAAGACAAGACGCTCATCCTCGGCTTGTCCGGTGCGACGGTCATGTGGACCGAGCTCCTTGACGGGCCGCCCCCAAAAAGGCTATCCTACCCGACTTATGAAGATCAACTGTTCGACAAACCCATGAATGACTTTGTCCTGTCGCTTGCGGATCCGCTGGCCAGCGACCCGGCTCTCACGGGATCGAAGGGGGCCGCACTCGCCAAAATGACCGCGGCGAAGTTCCCGGTGCCGACAGGGTTCGCCATTACCACGACTGCATTTGAATCTGTCGTGGCAGGTCTGGGCGATGGCCTCGCCATCCTTTCAGACTCGACTTCCGCCAGTGAAAACGCCGTTGAGAAGGCCAGTACCCAAGCCCGGCGGCTGATCCTGGGCGCCGGACTCCCCAGGGGTGCGGTCTCGCGGATCCGCTACGCCTGGAAGACGATCGGCAGCCCCGCTGTATCCGTGCGTTCCTCCTCCACCGCCGAGGACCTTGCCGATGCCAGTTTCGCCGGCCAGTACGATTCCTATCTGAACGTCACCTCGTTTAAGGAGCTGCTGGAAAAGATCGGCTTGGTCTGGGCCTCGCTCCATTCGCCTCACGTCATCGGCTATCGGCGTCGAAACGGCATGTCTCACCAGGATGCCCGCATGGCCGTCGTGGTCCAGACGCAGCTCTCGCCCGACGCGGCGGGCGTGATGTTCACCCGAGACCCGCTCACGGGAAAGAATCAGTTCGTCATCAGCGCGGCACTCGGTCTAGGCGAAGGGGTCGTCTCCGGTACAGCCCAGACCGACCGATTCGTTCTGCGTCCCCGCGCCGGTACACTGTTGTCGTCGGAGGTTTCGCCAAAGAAACACCGCGTTGTCGCCTCGTCGCGCGGCGGCATCCGCACAGCCGCGACGGACGCCGCCACCCAGGAGAGGCCGGCGCTGACCAAGGACCAGCTGGCAGAACTCGCCGCCATGGGCCGGGACCTGGTGGATCTGTTCGGCGCCCCTCAGGATGTCGAGTTCGCCACCGTCGACGGGAAGATCCAGCTGCTGCAATCGCGCCCCATGACCGCCATCGAAGCGGACGTTCCGCCCGATGCACCATGGGACGGCGGCCTGGACAGCAAGTTCACCTGGCAGCGTCGGAGTGGCCCCCTCTTCCGCCTGGAGCAGGACGTAGCCGTGGAACGCCTGAGACATTTGAAGGACTGTTATGACGAGACCGGGTCGTCGATGGCGGCCAACCACATCGGACACATGACCAATGGCTACCTGTACGTGCGCGCCAACGAGGTCGGCGAGCGAACCCTCAAGAAGCGTCACAAGATCCAGACGGAAAAAGTGGACGCGAGTTTAGAGAGGGGGAAGTCATACTTCGAGGATGTTCTTCAGGCCATCGTCGAAGCGCGTCTACTCAAGCTGAAAATGCAGCGCGCAGCTGCCAGGACCTTTGCGGACCAGATCGACTGTATGGCGGCCAGCATTGAGACGATGGGCTATGTCCAGGGAAACCTGCACTGGCGACAGGGAAAGCCGGGCGGCCGACGCGACTGGCATAAGGCTTTCAGCGAGATCACCGGTGAACCCGGGCCCCACGCCAACGTCTTCGTTCAGGCCATTCAGAACCGCATGACGCGGCTCATCACCCGGATACGCGAGCTCGCCCGTATCGCCCAGTCAGACCCTGAGCTGAGGCGCCTCTTTGTCGAGCGGGACTTCGACGCCCTAACAGAGGTAACGACAGAAGTGACGACAAGGGCACCGACATCGACGAAGAGAGCGCCTCGTCAGCAGATGAAGCGATTCCGCTCTCGCTTCAAAGCGATGTTGCGGGTTTACGGACTGCGCGCCGGTCACGGCTACGGATCCGAATTGAATTTCGCCACCGAGACCTGGAATATGGACCACACCCTCCCGTTCGGATTCATCGCCACCTATGTCGAGCAGGACCTGGAGGACCTGGATCGCCGGGAGAGAGATGCGCGTGCTGAGCGCGTGGACGCAACGAAACGGATGCGGCGGAAACTGGCGGGCGATCCTGAGAAGCTGGAGCGCTTTGACCGGGCTTTGGCCGAGGCCATAATCGGCGTCCGTTTCCTGGAAGACCACAACTACTTCATGGAGCAGTGTACGATCGGCACGATGCGCGAATCCATCTTCGCCGTCGGCAGGGAAATCGTGATCAGAGATCAGATCGACCACGCAGATGATGTCTTCCACTTCTCGATCGACGAGTTAAAGCAGATCGCGACAGAGAACCCGCAGCAGAGCCTCCGCGATCGGGTGCTTGAGCGAACCGAAGAATTGGCGCGTCGCCAACGAATGAAACCGCCCGCGACATTGGGGCTGAAGCCAGAGTCGACAGACTCGGGCAACGAAGAAGAGAAGCCCGCCGGCTTGGACGGCAATCTCATCCGGGGGGCCAGTGCCTCGAGCGGCCGAGCGACGGGAAGAGCCGTGATCGCTCTACCCGGCAAAGAGCGCCCCCGCCTGCACCCCGGTGACATTCTGGTCGCGCCCAACGTCGGCCCAGACTGGACTCCCGCCTTTGCCATCATCGGCGGACTCGTCCTCGATTCCGGCTCGCTCTCCCAACACGCCGCCCTCGTCGCCCGCGAATACCGCATCCCTTCGGTCATGCAGACGAAGGAGGCGTCCCGGGTTATCACAGATGGTCAGACCATAACCGTCGATGGCGATGCTGGCATCGTCGAGCTCAAGAGCTGACCGACCCGCAGCCTTTGTCGGCGCGAACCACCCAGTGGCTGCGTCATTTGGAACAGACCGGATCCAATGTGCCGAATCTAGCTTGGGGGTCTGCTTCATTCACCGATAGAGGAGAATGCCATGGTCCACAAGATCCACAAAATCGCCATCGTCACCGACGATATCGAAGCAGCGGTGGAGTTCTACACCAGAAAACGGGGCATGACGGAGGTAGAGCGCTTCGCCAACGAGGACGACGAGGACTACGTCTTCCTGGACGCCGGTGGCATTCTGCTGGAACTGATGCCGCAGAAATCGGTCGACCACCCTCCCGGATTCCACCACATCTCCTTTGCTGTCGACAGCGTTGACGAGAGCGCCCGCGAGCTGGCCGACAAGGGGGTGACTATCACCAAAGAGCCCTTTGATGTCGGGGGCGGCACCGGCATCCGTCTGGGTTTTTTCGAGGGGCCGAATCAGCTGAGCCTGCAGCTTTTCCACCGGGAGAAATAAACCGCCATGCGTGTCGCACGAGCCAACCGCGAGGATATGAGGGAGCTGACCGGCGTCCACGCCGGCGCGGGCACCATCCTCTTCAACAGCCTGTGGAACAATACCGACTTCGAGACGCCCTTCGCTTTCGTCCATTGCGCCATCCTCCTCCCCGGGGGAGGCATCGGCTACCACCGTCACGACGACAGCGAGGAGATCTTTATCGCCGTGGACAACGCCTCGCAGTTCACCCACAACGGCCGCACCGCCATCGTCGAGGGTGGCGCGGCGGTCCCCCTTCGCGACGGCGAGATCCACGCGATCTACAATCACACAGACCAGGAGACGCGCTGGTTCAACGTCCATTGCACAATCCCTGGTGGCACCCCGAAGTCGACCGACCTGGGCGACGACCGGGCCAACGCCGAGCTGGAGTCGACCGACCGTCTCCCGGTGGGGCGGCTGGACCGCAATGCCCTGAAATACTCCCCCAACGCGCACGGCGGCAAAGGCGAAGTCGGCGGTCGCATGATCTGGCAACCGGAGGACTTCCGCAGCAACTTCCACTGCCTGGTACACTGCCTCCTGCCCCCGGACACCTCCTTCGGCTACCACCGCCACGACGGCGTCGAGGAGTGCTACATCATCATCGAGGGCAGCGGTCGGATGACGGTGGACGGCGAGACCCAGGAAGTCCAGCAATGGGACGCCATCCCAAGCAGGCTGGGGGGCAGCCACGGGCTCTACAACCACACGAGCGAGGATCTGGAGCTACTGGTCGTCGCCGTCTGCGCCGATAAGGGGAAATTCGACTCAACCGACCTGGGAGACGATTTGAGTCGACGCTGAATAACCGGCAGCGGGCACCCGCCAGTAAGCGAATTCAGGCAATCTCAGGCACTGGCCAGAGCCACAGCCTTAGGCGCCGATGGAATTGCGCCGGCCAGCACTAGGGGTGTATCTGGTGTTCCTTACGATCTCCCAATTGCGCTCAACCCACGCAAGGACGGTGCCGGGAAACCAGGACGTAACTTCAATAGTTTACTACACTTAACGAATTTCATCTCCTCGGATATTCCGCTTACTTAGCACTCCTTAACAAAACTCCCGACGTATAGAGAATTGGTTAGCCCGCCTTTGAGACGCGGCCGGCGCCGTTACTGGCAGGAGAATTCCTGACGAGCGGGCATGTTCGGAGCTTTGTCACTGTCGATCCCCTCAGAGGTCGGACAACGTTGGCAGCAGGAGTCCACGACAGGAAAAGTAAGTCACTTTCCGTATTGCCTTACAGCTGTCGTAATGGTACTGGCAGCATGAAGGGAGGTCTTCTCATGTCCATTGCGACCGTGACTAGCAAGGGCCAGATTGCAATTCCCGCCCGCATCCGCCGGCGCTTCGGCATCGAAAAGGGCACACGGCTCTATATAGAGGAAAGAGGTGAGGAGATCGTCCTGAAACCGCTGACGGCCGAGTATATAGACCGCACAGCCGGAATTCTCAAGAGCGAGGTGTCGCTCACAGGGAAACTTCTGCAGGAGCGTGCCGGCCATTCCGTTCAACACGAAAGAAAGGGGTATTCACTGCCTCGTAGATGTGCTGAACTGACTCGCCCCCTTATCCACCGGCTGTCAGACAGGCCTCGGGGCGCGCCCGCCAGACATGGCTCTTGCGACCTCATGTGATCCTGACTATCGTTCCCGGATGTGTGCCTACGTATAGGAATTTTAAAGGCCCATTCTTGACTCGCGCCTGGCTGAGAAGAAGGAGTTTTCTGGGGCAGTGGTCAAGGTTTTCACGGTACTTCTTGCGTTG
>Ga0066376_10005516_pt1 | contig 10716 bp, 9 predicted proteins | sample Knorr_S15_td_Bot_FD_77009 | JGI IMG/M metagenome (GOLD analysis project Ga0066376, IMG submission 77009) | Marine microbial communities from Southern Atlantic Ocean transect - Knorr_S15_td_Bottom_ad_5009_LV_A | ecosystem: Environmental > Aquatic > Marine > Oceanic | place: Southern Atlantic... | reverse complement strand
GCGGATGGACAGGCAGCTGATTGCAATGCTCGACGACCTTCTTGATGGCGTCGATATCCGAGAAATCGAGCTTCGGATCGACGCCCTGGGAATAGAGATTGAGCGCCAGGGTCACCAGGTCCACATTGCCGGTTCGCTCGCCGTTGCCAAACAGGGTGCCCTCGATGCGATCCGCCCCGGCCAGGATGCCAAGCTCGGCGGCGGCGATGCCGCTGCCCCGGTCGTTATGGGGATGCAGCGACAGGGTGATGCAATCACGATTGGCGAGATTGCGGTGCATCCATTCGATCTGATCGGCGTAGACATTGGGCGTCGCCATCTCGACCGTGGCGGGCAGGTTAATGATCACCGGCTTAGCGCGCGTTGGCTGCCAGACATCGGCAACCGCATCGCAGATTTCCTTGGCGTAATCGAGTTCGGTGCCGGTGAAGCTCTCGGGTGAATATTCGAAGGCGATGTCGGTCTCATGAGCCGTTTTGGCTAGCTTGGCGATTAACAGCGCCGCATCAACGGCGATCTTGGTGATGCCGTCGCGGTCGAGGCCGAAGACCACCCGGCGCTGCAGGGTCGAGGTGGAATTATAGAGATGAACGATAGCGCGGCGCGCGCCCTTGATGGACTCGAATGTCCGCTCGATGAGTTGGCTGCGCGCCTGGGTCAGCACCTGGATGGTGACGTCGTCGGGGATCAGATTTTCCTCGATCAGCGAGCGCACAAAATCAAAATCGGTTTGCGAGGCCGCCGGAAAACCGACCTCGATCTCCTTGAAGCCGATGTCGATCAGTTTGTGGAACATGCGCTGTTTGCGCTCCGGCCCCATGGGCTCGATGAGCGCCTGATTGCCATCGCGCAGATCGACGCTGCACCACTGGGGCGGCGCGTCGATCACCCGGCTCGGCCAGCGCCGGTCGGGCAGATCGATAGGTTGAAACGGGGCGTATTTTCCTTTCGGGTCCATGCCCGGCACGGTGTTTTTAGTGGTCATTCGATTGTCTCCTTCGCGCCCAGGTCACGCAGGGCGTCGATTATCTATCCAAATTTTGAAGATAAGGCGGCACGCATACAGCCGCCGGGCAGCCGCGTTAGACCCGGCAACCGCGCATAAGTCGAAGATCAGACGAATGGATAGAAGGAGACATGACGGACAAACTCACAAAATGGCAAAGAGGCGCGCAGAATGCACGAACGCGGAAGGCCCGGTGTCGTTAGGACACCGGGCAGATAAGGAGGAGAACCTCTATCCGCTGCCAGTTTTGCGTCGTCATGGCCGCGACATTAGGCGAGCGCTTGGTCAGGGTCAAGGGCGCGCCGGGAAACCGTCACGAGAACATGGAGGCAATCTTGGCGGCGAGGGCGCGCCGTTTGAATGGTTTTTCGATCAATTGGGCGTTTTGTTCGATCTGCCCGAATTTCATCAAAGCGTCAGCCGAATAGCCTGATGCGTAGAATACAGGAAGCAGCGGCCGCCGACGCCGTGCTTCGAGGGAGAGCTCGGCGCCGTCCATGCCGCCCGGCATTTTGACGTCGGTGAGCAGCAAATCGATGGCGGGATATTTATCGAGAGCGTCGAGGGCTGATTTCCCGTCATGGGCATGATGAACCGTAAAGCCCATGCTGGTAAGCTGGGCGCCTACAACACGGGACACTTGCTCGTTATCATCGACAAACAAGATCGTTTTACCGCGGCTCTTAATGTGGCGTTCCGGATCCGGCTTCTCCTTATCAGAGATTTCCGCTGTCGACGCCGGAAGGTACAGGGTCACCGCCGTGCCGCGTCCTTGCTTGCTGCTGATCGCCACATTGCCGCCGGATTGCTTGGCAAATCCGAACACCATGCTGAGGCCGATACCGCTGCCTTCGCCGACTTCCTTGGTGGTGAAAAACGGCTCGAATGCTTGATCCAATACGTCTTTCGGCATGCCGACGCCGGTATCTCGCACAGCCAGGGATATGTACTCTCCCGACGTCAAATCATGATCACATTCGGCAGCTTCCTGATCAACGGTTACGCTATTGGTTTCGATAGATATCTCGCCGCCCCTGGGCATGGAGTCGCGTGCATTAACAACCAGATTGAGAAGCGCGTTCTCAAGCTGGCCGGAGTCAATGGAAACAGGCGCCAAATCGCCGCCGTAATCGACCTTGATAACGATATCATCGTCGAAGGTGCGCTCAAAAAGGCTGATCATTTTGCTGACCAGGCTGTTCGTATCGACAGTCATGGGCTTGAGTGGCTGATTACGCGCAAAAGCTAGCAATCGCTGGGTCAGCGTAGCCGCGTCATCGGTCGCGCCGAACGCCGCATCGAGATAGGTAGCGAGATCACCGTCGTCTTTGACTTCTTCTTTGATCAACTCCAGATTGCCCATGGCGATGGCGAGCAAATTATTGAAGTCGTGGGCGATGCCGCCGGTCAACTTACCCACGGCTTCCATCTTTTGGGCTTGATGGAGCTGGGCCTCGACCTGTTTCATGTCGGTGATATCAGTGGTCATGCTGCAAACTCCAAGCACAACGCCATCGTCGCCCTTGAGCGGGAACTTGGCGTTGAGCAAATAACGCGGCGATCCGTCGGGAAATTGCTCGACCACCTCCTGCTGCACCGGCAGACCGGTGCGCATAACCTCCTGGTCGGCGTTCATGTAAATTTTGGCTATATCAGCAGGCAGAAAAGTCGCGGTTGTCTGCCCAATGTAATCATCCAGCGTCATTCCATGAGCCGTCAAGATATTACGACTGACTGTCATGATTTTGCCGGTGGTGTCCTTGAGAACAATCTCAAGAGGGCTGTTTTCCAAAATTCCCTTAAGCCATGCGTCACGAGTTCGAACGGCTTCTTCCGCCCGTTTCACATCCGTTATATCCGTGCGAATGCCGACAACGCCGCCGTCCTCCGTTGACCTGACGCTGCACAGCACCCAGCGCCCGTCGCCGAGATGCTGTTCATAGGATCCATGAGCCGATTTGTATAAATCGGTATGCTGTTTCATAACCGCTTCGTAATTCTCTGCCGATCCCTGTATCGAGCCCGCGGCAAAAGCGACGCGGTTCAGCTCCTCGAAGCTAACGCCGGGCTCCAGAATGTCGGCGATGGATGGGTAGAAATCGCGGAACTAACTGTTGCAGAGAACCATCTTGTCTTCACTATCGTAGAGGACAAAACCGCCGGAGAAGCTTTCTATTGCGTCGAGCAATCTGGCCTGGCTACTGCGCAGCTCCTCCTTGGCCCGTTTGCGCTCGGTTATATCGGCTCGGATGCAGACGATGCCGCCCTCGCGCGTTCTGCGTTCGCTGGCCAGTATCCATCGACCATCGCTAAGCTGTAGCTCAACCGATTCTTGTCCGTCCCTACGATAATTTTCTAGACGCTCTTCAACCCAGTGTTCGATAGTTTCCATGTCATGCTTCACTTGGCCGCGCTCGCCAGCAATTCTGAGCAATTCTTCAAGTTTCGCGCCCGGCACCATTAAATCCGCGACCAGGGGGAACATTTCCCGGTAATTGTCATTGCAGGTGACGAGCCGTTCCTCGGAGTCGTACAAAACGAACGCTTCGGAGATACTTTCTATGGCGTCGGTGAGCATCGCCTGGCTGTCACGCAAGGCCTCCTCGGCCGTTTTGCGCTCGGTGATGTCGGTCCGAATACCGACAATCCCTCCGGCGCGTGTTCTGCGCTCGCCGGCGAGCACCCAACGGCCATCGCCAAGCTGTTGCTCAAACGGTTCTTGCCCGTCCGTGCGGTATGTTTGCAGGCGCTTTTCCACCCACTCCTCGACGCTCGCCATGTCATTTATAACCTGGCCTCGCTCACACGTAGCCCTGAGCAAATCCTCAAGTTTTGTGCCTGGCACCAATAAATCCGCGATTAAGGGAAACATTTTCCCGTAATTGTCATTACAAACGACGATTCTCTCCTCGGTGTCGTACAAAACGAACCCCTCGGATATGCTTTCTATGGCGTCGGCTAACATCGCCTGGCTGTCGCGCAACGCCTCCTCGGCTACCCTTTGGCTAGTAATATCCGTGGTTGTTCCCCGATAGCCCTGAAAAATCCCGTCTTCGTCGAATATGGCCTTGCCAGTGTTGCTGATCACCCGGCGCAGGCCGTCCTTGCGGATGTCGTCATGAATAAAATTCCGAAAATCCCGGCGCGCGGCGACGGCCTCAAGATAGATTTTCCAGTTTTGTGGGAATTTTTTCACCGAGCGGGGATAGGTCTCATCCATCCGTTTGCCGTAGAAATGATCTGCGCTTATCCTCGCGACTTCCTCATAACGGTCCGAGATGTAGGTAAAGCGGAGATCCGCATCCATCTCCCAGAACCAGTCGGAAGCAGCGTCGGTTATATCCTCAAGCCTCTGTGTACTTTGCAGGCGATCTTTTTCGGCCCGCTTACGCTCGGTGATGTCGGTTAAGGCCCCGACATATCCGATAATGTCCCCGGCCTGGTCATATTCCGGCTGACATTGCACCAAGCACCAGGTGGTTGCGCCGTCGGATTTCACATATCGATATTCGCCTTCAAACATCCTTATCGCGTTAGAGGCACCATACCAATCGGTGCCGACTCTTTCACGGTCATCGGGATGAATCGCTTCGAGCCAGCCCTTCCCCATGGCGGCTTCAGGCGTCATTCCACCCAATTGACACCATCTTTCATTCACAAAGGTGACGTCTCCAGCGGTGTCGGTACGGAAGATCCCCACGGGAGCTATGTCGGCAATCGCCCGGTACCGCTTATCACTCTCGCTTAATGCCCGATCCTGGCCCTGGCGTTCGTCGGCAGTTAAATGACGATCAGTAACCGGCACCAGGAGAGCAACCGGTTTGCCGCGGCGCTAAATGGCTATGCGTTCTTTTCCATAGGAAACCCGACCCAAAATATCAGCGAATTTAGCTCGTGCAGCAGATGCAGTGATTGTCTCCATGGCCCCGGCTCCTGAATGGTACGAATTGTACGTTTTGACCTTAATGACCTATTCGTTAAGGCTTCGTTAACCGGGCGGGCTAGGCGATTCGGGGGTTCAGGAGTTCAGCTTATGGGTTTGGGGTCCAGTTCGCGGATCAATTTGCGCAGGAAGGCGCGGGCAAAATCGTCGTAATCGGCGGCGACCTCGACGAAGGCTCCCGGCCCGCGAATTACCTTTTCGCGGTAGTATGTTTCCAAATCGTAGAAATCGAGTGTGGCGCCGATCGGTTCGCCTTCGAAATAGTTAACGATATGCGAGAGGATAGGCAAACCGTTAATCACGACCCCCAGAGTCTCTGCCGCTTGACGTGGGATGGACAGGGGGACGCCGATATTGTTATAGCCATCGCCCGATACATCGATCGTCAACTGATGGCCTGCAAAGGCGTTGTCGGCTATCAGACGAACGCCGAAGTCGATCGCCCGGCCGATGCCGGTGAAGGCGCGGATGGGATTACGCTCGGTGTTTTCCACCTCGACGGCGAATGACAAGACAGAGGCCGGATCCTTCAACAGGCGCCAAGGGACCATATAGTGCGTATCGACCACCGAGCTCCATTGGAAGAGCGTCACGGCCACACCGTTTTGCTGTCCAATCAGCTTGATGACTTCGGGCGTTCGAAAGGCCTGAGCTATGCCTGTCATCAAAAGATGGAATTCGAAACCGTCGATGCTTATCGAGCTGTCGACGGCGAGAACCAGTTCGACCGAGACTGGTATCTGAGCCCGTGCATCCGCGAGAGGCATCAAGCATGCCCACACAATCAGCACCGGTTTCAACAAATGCCGCATGGGAGACGATAGCCCACGCCCCCCGCTATTGTCACGGCTTGCCTATAGCTCCGGACAGCGGCACAATAGCTCAACGGGCGTGGCCCGGTCTGTGATCTTGGGAGGTAGAGCCATGAACAAAGCCACGGCACTTCAGGCGGAGACGTCAGAATCCGCACCTGACATCGGCACCCTGCCCTTTGAACTCGGCGAGGATATCGGCCAGCGCGGCGCCATCGGCCTGGTGGTGCTCGATGTGGATTCGACTCTCGAACAGGAATACCGCGCCATCCTGCCGCTCGACGGGGTATCGCTCTATGTCAGCCGCATCGCCATGGGCAACAAGGTGACCAAGGAAACCTTGCGCGCCATGGAAGGCGACATCACCACCTCGGCGGCGCAGATCCATCCCGGCAGGAAGCTCGACGTTCTAGCCTTCGCCTGCACCTCGGGCACCGTGGCAATCGGCGAGGCCCGGGTATTCGAACGGCTGCGCAAGGCCCGGCCCGGTATCTCCTGCACCTCGCCGATGACGGCGGGGGTCGCCGGGCTCAAGCGCCTGGGCTGCGAAAGCGTTGCGCTGATCACCCCTTACACCGCCGACATAACCGCCATGATGGGCGGCTTCATCGAGGATCACGGCATCAGTGTGACCACCGCCGCCACCTTCGATAACACCAATGACGCCGAGGTGGCGCGGATCTCGCGAAGCTCCATCCGCGAAGCCATCTTGTCCCAGGGCGCCGGCGCCTGCGATGCGGTTTTCGTATCCTGCTCGTCGCTTCACGTGCTGCCGGTGATCGAGGAATGCGAGGCGGAACTCAGCAAGCCGGTGCTGGCCAGCAATCAGGCCATGGCCTGGCACAGCATGCGCCTCGCCGGAATCGACGACGCCTTGCCAGGCTTCGGCCGGCTGTTGATGCATTAGCGTCACATGAACATCGTCGTCATGGGGGGTGGCGTCATCGGCGTTACCTGCGCCTATTACCTCGCCCGTGACGGACATCAGGTTACGGTCATCGAACGCCAGGACGAATGCGGACGCGAAACCAGCTTCGCCAACGCCGGCCTGGTAGCGCCGGGTCACGCCACCACATGGGCCTCGCCGGGCGCGCCGCTCACCCTGTTGAAATCCCTGCTGCATGACGACATGTCCTTGCGCTTCAAGTTCAGCGCCGACCCCCGCTTCTGGATCTGGGGCCTGCGCTTCCTGCTCAACTGCACCGCCGCCCGCAGCCGGGAAAACACCCTGCCCAAGCTACGGCTCTGCCTCTATAGCCAGGCGGAGACGAAGGCGCTTTTGGCGGAGACCGGCATTGATTGCGATATGTTGAGCCGGGGCATCCTGTATCTCTATCGCCATGCGGAGAATCTCGAGGCCGGTATCACCAACATGGCCTTCCTCAAGGATCACGGCCATGTCCAGGAGGTCATCGACGTGGACCGGGTGGTTGAACTGGAACCCGCCCTGGCGGCGCAGCGTCACCTGCTGGCGGGCGCCATCCTCGGCCCGAACGACGAGTCCGGCGACAGTTTCAAATTCACCACCGGCCTCGCCGCCTATTGCGCCGACACGCTGGGGGTCGATTTTCGCTATGGTACAAATATCCTCGCCCTGACCACGGACGGCGGCAAAATCACCGGCGTGGTGAGCGATAAAGGCCCCATCACCGGCGATGCTTACGTCATGTGTCTGGCGTCCGAAAGCCCGGCTATCCTGCGCAGCGCCGGAATGGATGCGCCGATCTACCCGATCAAGGGTTATTCCATGACCTATCCAGTGGGTGACGCCGAGGGCGCCCCGACCATGGGCGGCATCGACGAAGAAGCCCTGATCGCCTGGTCGCGCTTAGGCGATCACGTGCGTTTCACGGCAACGGCGGAATTCTCCGGCTATGACACCTCTTTCAAACCCAGCGATTTTATCCATATGACCCGTGTCGCCCGTGAACTGTTCCCCGAGAGCGGCGACTTCGATCAGGCGACCCATTGGGCCTGCCTCCGCCCGATGACCGCGGACGGTCCGCCGATCATGGGCCGCGGCAGGCTGGACAATCTCTGGCTCAACACCGGCCAGGGCCATATGGGCTGGACCATGGCCTGCGGCTCGGGGCGCGTGGTCGCCGATCTGATCCAGGGCCGCGCCCCGGCCATCGACATTCGCCGCATGGAGGTCCGTTGATAAAAGACGATCTCACACCGAAAGACGAAAACCTTCGGTTGGTTCTCTCCGGGGAGCACACGGCATGGCTCGATGCCCAAATCTCGAAAACCAAGCGAGGCATCGCAACTCTATTCGTCATTGTTATTCTGGGCGTCGCGGGCAGTTACGCGGCTGGGAATATTTTGAGCGACTGGTATGCGCACACCCCGGAATGCAGTTACATGGCGGCGGAAAGCGTACAGCCCGGCGAAGCGGTTGACCCAACCGATCCCTGCGCATCGGCCGACGCCGGCCTGACGCCGCCCATACTGGCTGCCGGATTTGTCATACTCGCGGTGATCATCTCCCTGGTCGCCTTCATCGAGCTGTTTCGGAATATATCAAAATTGAAGGATTATCGAAGCTTCACCGGCGACCATCAGGAATTTCTCGAAAAATACCATCGCCCGTGATGGAGGGAATGGGGACAGTGCATATTAAGCGGCTGTTCCAAAGGCCGCTTAGGCCGGTGCAGCACTACCTGGACCTAGAAAATTGCGGGGACACCAAGCTCTGAGAATCCCCTCTTGTCACGACCCAGAAAGCAGTTTCCCGCCGCCCTCATTAAGCAAACAAATCGCAAAGCGAAGTCATCGTCATTCCTTACGGCACGATTGCAGCTCGAAGCACTGAACGGTCGGCGGCGCGGGCAAACGCTTCGTCCATCTGGTCGAGCGAAAACTTTGAATCGACGATCTCCGCAAACGGAAACCGTTTGCGGTTGCTCATGACGAAGTCCAGTGCCTGGATCAGATGTCGCGGATGATAGTTGTGTACACCCACGATATTGATCCCGCCGCGTAGGATATCGTTGCCGTCGAGCGTAAACGTGGAACCCGGGTTGACCAGGCCGCCAATCACGTAGTGGCCCCCAATCCGCAGCATGCGGATGCCTAACGGCACGGCGTCCGGGTGGCCACAGACCTCAATCCCGACGTCCGCGCCGTCGGGCAGGCACTCGGCGCGCACGGCGGCGACCAGATCGTCTTCGCCGATGGCACTGATGTCGAGGGTGACGTCGGCACCGAACTTGCTGGCGATGGCCAAGCGGTCCGACACCGCATCGAGACCGATAACACGGCGCGCACCACGCGCCTTGGCTATTGCGCAGCCGTACAGACCGAGCAACCCCAATCCCTGTACGACGACCGTATCACCGACATTAATGCCAGCCGCCTCGGTGACTGCGATCATGGTGGCGACCCCGCAATTGAGCGGCGTTGCCTCCTCGTCCGAGATTTCGTCAGGGAGTTTGAGGATACCCGTCCCCGGCAAGATGTAGCAGTAGTCCGCAAATCCGCCGAGGAAATGCGGATCGTCCTCGACCAGGTCGTGCCCGTACTTGCGAAGTCCCGGGGATTTCTGCGGCATGTCGTGAACGTCGCGGTAATAGGACTCGCCCGCATGGAAAAACTCCGTCCACGTGACCCGGCCACCGACCGCCAGTTTGTCCCCGCGCATGTCGTGGACGATGTTCTCACCTAACTGATCGATCACGCCGACGATTTCATGTCCGAGGATTCCCGGACAGGGGTTCGGACGGTGTCCCTGATAGGAATGAATGTCGGAACGGCAGATCGTGGACATGGTAATACGAACGAGTACTTCATCGGGCTTGACGTCACGTACTGGGTATTCCCGTATTACGAATGGCGTGTTCGGTGCGTCATAAACGACGGCTCGACCTGTCTTTGTCATGTTCCCGATATTTCCCAAGTAGCCCACTAATCCACGGTGACAATACCCAGTCCACACCGTGATTGTAAGAATTTGCCCCTCTGTCGCCGTCAGACAATCCACTTTTGATGATTAGTGCATTTCTAAAGCAATTCACGTTCTATGAATATCCGTTGTTGGCTATTAGCGGACATTGCCGCACTTGGTGATTTACGTCTGCTTTACCCCCGAATGCGGACATTTTAGGCAGGCATGAAAAAGGTCTGCTTATGACCCTAAGCGGACATTTTGGCTATCGCCGATATGGTTTGTACTTGGTGCGCCGGACAGGCGCTGACATTGAAAGGCTTGGGCAAAATGCGTTAAGATATGCATGAAACTAGGGGGAAGTGCCGCTGATGTCACATATCTCTGGAAAACAACTGCTCCTCGCCAGCGCCGCGGCTATCACGACCCTCTCGCTGGCCGCGACCTGGTACCATGCGGGTCATATGACCGAAGGTGGTGCCTACACGCTTCTGGGGACGTTCATGGCATCGTTTGCTACTGTGACACTGTTCGTATTGTTACTGATCTTTGGTTGCTATCTCGCATTCATCGCCCTGTTTGCCATTCTTCAGCAAATGAACGTCCCCACGATGGACGATTTCATAGACTGGCTGGATAATCACATCAAGTACGAACGGATGGACGGGCACACGGTGGCCTCCACGGGCCATACCTGGAACGCTCTGTTTACCACGCCTGGATTATCTCGAGTGGCACTTGCCTGCGTATTCGCCGTGCTGGCGAAAAAGCCCATTGCCGCAATACTGATTTACCTCTTCAAGTTTCTTTGACGAGCGAACTGCGTCGAGAATTTACGCGAGCGCGGACAGGTTGGAACGGCGGTGGACGTAAAAGCGCAGGTCGGCATCTGACACGTCCACACATGGCTATAAGCGGACTCTTTCCCATCCCGTGATATACGTCGGCTTTACCCCCGAAGATGCTATGAGGCTGAAGGATGCGGCCTCAAGCTCCTTCTCTATTTTCAACATAGATCTGAAGGAGCGGCCCAATGACAGAGTTTGCAGTATCGACATCCAACGAACAG
>Ga0066376_10005515_pt1 | contig 10716 bp, 9 predicted proteins | sample Knorr_S15_td_Bot_FD_77009 | JGI IMG/M metagenome (GOLD analysis project Ga0066376, IMG submission 77009) | Marine microbial communities from Southern Atlantic Ocean transect - Knorr_S15_td_Bottom_ad_5009_LV_A | ecosystem: Environmental > Aquatic > Marine > Oceanic | place: Southern Atlantic... | reverse complement strand
GGGCCGAGGTGGTGAGCCAGAGCGAGAGAACGGCTGCAAATAGAGCGCGGGTCATCGCTTTCCCCCTTCGAGAAATGTCACCAACCGTAACATGGCCCGCTTGAGCAAGCCTAATTGCTGTTCAGTGTCCTCAAGGTGGCCCTGCCATGTAGGCGGGGTTTCTCTTTGCCTCATGCCGCGCTGGGAGTCCGTGGGCGGGAGAAGCCGCCCTGGTCTATGTGAGAGCGATTGGCGAGTGAGGGATTTATGCGCTCGGCGCGTGCGATCGGCGCGTGCGCTCTACACCATCCCAATGGCCTAGCTGGCGGCTTTACCGATCAACACCACATCTTCGCCCACTACGTCCAGGGCCGCCACCGACCAGCGATTGGACAGCCACTGAAACGTCGCTTCTGAGAAGAAGCAGACATGGGTCGGGTCGTTGATGTAGTGCCATGTTCTGAAGGCGGTCCGGTCGCGGACCCTCTTGGTCATGATGCCGAGCCAGCCGCCGGGTGCGAGGGCGGCCCACAGGCTATCCAATTCCTTACCCGGGGCCGCCATGTGCTCGGCAACCTCGCTCAATGTGATGAAATCGTAGGGTCCAGACAGGGCGGACCGGTCCGGGGCATAAAAGGGATCGTAGAGCGCCACTTGATGGCCGGCTTCCTCGAACATTACAGACAATGTTGGTCCCGGGCCGCAACCGAAATCCAGCCCTTTGGAATTCGCCGCCAGCCGTCGGCTCAGCGGTGAGAACAGGCGATTAAGAAAGTGCCGGTAGCGCGAGTCGTCCGGCCGATTGTCGTGGCGGTCGTAGCAGGCTTTTTCATCAGATGGCGTAAGGTGCTGAGCAGACATAACGAAGACTAGATCGCAGCACTGGCATTGCAGGTAGTCGCGCACGTTATCGCGATGATAGGGGGCAATGCCCGAGCCGCTGCACAGCGGACAGGCGTGTAGATTAAGTTCGGCCACATCCTTTTTCTAACGCACTACAGCGCAGGGTGAAAGAACTCGCACCCAAGGAAACATCGAGGCCCGAATCCATCAATCCCAGAAATGCCGGAATGGGCGCGAAATCAGGCCGCGTGGACACTTTATGGTCACTCAAAGAACAAGGGGCTGAACCGCTAAGGCCCAACCCCTTGATATGTATGGCTCCCCGGGTCGGACTCGAACCAACGACCTAGTGGTTAACAGCCACCCGCTCTACCAACTGAGCTACCGAGGAAGAATCTGCGCTTGGACACGCGCCGGCCTTATAGCAAAGCCTATGGATGCGCGCTAGTGCCACGAGTATTCCGAATACCGTAATAGGGTTAATAAACCCTTCGCGGCGCATCGCCCCGGATTAATCGCCCGCCGCCTTGGGGTCGAGGGCGTCCTGCAGGCCGTCGCCGAGGAAATTGAAGGCGATGACGGTCAGGAAGATCGCGATGCCCGGATAGAACGCCAGGGCCGGGGCCTCGTAGATCAGCTCCTGAGCGTTGTTCAGCATGTTGCCCCAGCTGGCGATCGGCGGCTGGATGCCGAGACCGAGAAAGCTCAGTACCGATTCGAACAGGATGATATTGCCCACCGACAGGGAGGTGGCGACGATGATCGGCGACATCACGTTGGGCAGGATATGGACCGCCATGATGCGCAGTCCCCCGGCCCCCATGGAGCGCGCGGCCAGCACATATTCGCGTGTCCGCAAGCTCAGCGCCGCGCCGCGCACCAGCCGCGCCACCGTAGTCCAGCCGACCAGGGTGATGATCAGCACGATCCGATACAGGCTGGAGGCGGGGCTGTCGTCGAGGCCGTCGAGAAAGGGGATCTTGCTCAAATCGATGGCCGCCAGGATGATCAGCAGGGGCAGCAGGGGCAGGGCGATGACGCCGTCGGTCAGGCGCATGAGCAGGCCGTCGACCCAGCCGCCGTAATAGCCCGCGACCAGGCCGATGGCGGCGCCGATGACGGCCGCCGCGAAGGCGGTGATCAGGGCGACGGTGAGCGACACCTGGCCGCCGAACAGCAGCCGCACCAGCACGTCGCGGCCGAGTTCGTCGGTTCCCAGGGGATGGCCGGGACCGGCGGCGCCGAACCTCGCCAGCAGATCGACCTCGTTGCCGTCGACCCCGAGCAGCGCCTCGACCAGGGGTGCCGCGCCCGCGGCCAGGGCCAGCAGGATGATCAGCACCCCGCTGGCCAAGGCCATGCGGTGCTTGGCGAAGCGCCGCGCCGTGAGCCGGGTCATGGAACTCATTGCCCGGCGCTCCCCTGATAGGAGATGCGCGGATCGAGCCAAGCGTAGCAGATATCGGCGGCGAGGTTGGCGATCAGCGTGATCAGGGTGGCGAACAGCAGCCCGATCAGCGCCAGATTGTAATCATTGCCGAGTATGGAATCGTAGATCAGCTTGCCCATGCCGAGATAGGAGAACATGGTCTCGGTGATCAGCGCCCCGGAAAACAGGCCGCCGAACGACAGCGCGACGATGGTGACCACCGGGATCAAGGCGTTGCGCAGGGCGTGCTTGAGCACCACCCTGGTCTCGCTCAGGCCCTTGGCGCGGGCGGTGCGGATATAGTCGTGGCGCATGGTCTCCATGGTGGATGCGCGCATGAAGCGGGTGAAGCCGCCGGCGCTGGCGGCGCTGAGCGTCACCACCGGCAGCACCAGATATCGGGCGCGGTCGAGCAGGCTGTCGACGCCGATGGTCTGCATGCCGCCGGCGGGCAGCAGCTTCCATTCCACCGCGAACAGATAGATCAGCATCAGGGCGAGCCAGAACACCGGCACGGAAATTCCCGCCAGGGCGGCGAAATTGACGGCGTAGTCGCGCGCCCCGTAAGGCTTGAGCGCCGAATAGACGCCGATCGGCAGGGCGACTGTCAGGGCCAGGATGAAGCTCAGCCCCATCAACAGCAGGGTGTTGCCGAGCCTGGGCAGGAGAACCTCAAGCACCGGCGCGTTATGGACCCGCGAATAGCCGAAATCGCCTTGCAGGGCGGCCCCGAGCCAATTGAGGTAACGCTCGATCAGGGGCTTATCGAGGCCGTAGAGCGCCTTGAGCCGGGCCGCGTCGGTTGGGGTCAGGTTGGGGTCGGCCTGAACCATGATGTCGATGGGATCGCCCGGCATCAGCCCGATCAGTCCATAGATCAGGAAACTCATGACCGCGAGCATGACCAGGGTTTCGACCAGGCGTCCGGCGATATAGCGGGTCATGGCTTATGCCGTATCCTTGAAATGGCAGGCGGCGAAATGGTTGTCCTCGAGCGGCTCGAGCAGGGGCCGTTCCGCGCGGCAGATATCGGCGGCCTGGGGACAGCGTGGATGGAAGGGGCAGCCGGACGGCGGGTCGAGCGGGCTCGGTACCTCGCCGCCGAGTGCGGCGCCGATAGTCCGCTTGCCGCCGCCGGGGCGCGGGATCGAGCGCAGCAGCGCCCGGGTGTAGGGATGGCTCGGGCGGGCGAAGAGATCGTCGCGTGGCGCCCGCTCGACGATGCGCCCGAGATACATCACCGCCACGTCGTCGGCCATATGCTCGACCACCGCCAGGTCGTGGCTGACGAACAGATAGCTCATCCCCAGGGCGTCCTGGAGGTCGAGCATCAGGTTGAGCACCTGGCTCTGCACCGAGACATCGAGGGCCGAGACCGGCTCGTCGGCGATGATCAGCCGGGGGCGCAGGGCCAGCGCCCGGGCGATGCCGATGCGCTGGCGCTGGCCGCCGGAGAATTCATGGGGATAGCGGTCGGCGAGAGACGGTGACAGCCCGACCGACTCCATCAACTCGACGACCCGCGCGGCGCGCATCCGGCGATCGCCCAGGGCATGGATGTTGAGCGGCTCGGCGATGATCGCGGCGACCGTCATGCGCGGGTTGAGGGCGCTGAACGGGTCTTGAAACACCATCTGAATGTCGCGCCGTATAATATTGGAATTAAACGTTTTATCGTCATAGATAGTGACGCCGTCGAAATGGATGCTGCCGCCGCTGGGGCGGTGCAGCAGGGCCAGGCATCGGGCCAGGGTGGTCTTGCCGCAACCCGACTCGCCGACCAGCGCCAGGCAGCGCCCCGCCGCGATGGTCAGGCTGACCTCATCGACCGCGCGCAGGGTGCCGATCCGCTTGGCGAAGAGACCGACACCGCGAATCGCGAAGTGTTTGCTGAGACCGCGCGCTTCGAGCAGCGGGGTCATGGCCGAGACACCGGACAGGCCACCCAATGGCCGGGCGCGATGGTCTTAAGCTCCGGCTCGGCCTCACGGCAGCGCGGCTCGGCGAGCGGGCAGCGGTTGGCGTAACGGCAGCCCGGAGGCAGGCTCCCCGGGGTCGGCACGGAGCCCGGGATCGACGGCAGGCGGCGGCGGCGTTGGGACAGTCGCGGAATGGTCTCGAGCAGGGCGCGGCTGTAGGGGTGGCGCGGCGCGCTGAACAGGCGGGCCGCTGGCGCGCGCTCGACGATCCGCCCGGCATACATGACGGCGATCTCGTCGGCGACCTCGGAGATCACCCCGAGATCGTGGCTGATGAACTGGATGGCCATGCCGATTTCTTCCTGCAGGCCGAGCAGGAGTTCGAGAATCTGCGCCTGAACGGTGACATCGAGCGCCGTGGTCGGCTCATCGGCGATCAGCAGCGCCGGGCGGCAGGCCAGGGCCATGGCGATCATCACCCGCTGGCGCTGACCGCCGCTCATGCTGTGCGGATAATCATGGGCGCGGGCGGCGGGCGCCGGGATGCCGACCTGATCGAGCAGTTCCACCGCCTGCTTCCAGGCCGCCGCGTAAGGCATGGCGCGGTGGCTGGTCAACGCCTCGGCGATCTGGTCGCCGACGGAAAACACCGGATTGAGGGCGGTCATGGGTTCCTGGAAGATCATGGCGATGCGGTCGCCGCGCAGGGAGCGCATATGATCGTCCCCCGCCCCGAGCAGATCCTCGCCGGCGAAGCGCACCGAGCCCGCGGTGATGCGGCCCGGCGGCGGCACCAGTCGCAGCAGGGCGAGGGCCGCCACGGTCTTGCCGCAGCCCGATTCGCCGACCATGCCCAGGGTGCGGCCCGCGCCTATGTCATAATCGATGCCGTCGACCACCGCCGCGTCGCCGTCGGCGCCGGGAAAGGCCACGGTCAGGCCGCGAACCTCCAACAGAGGCGTGGTCGGCGCCGCGGGGGTCGCCTGGTCTATTCGCTGGCTCGCCAGTATTCCACCCATAGGGTCGTCGTCGCCTGGTGGCCGGTCGGCTCGATGCCGGAGAGCCAGGGCGGCAGGATATAGGTCTGGGCCCTGAAATAGAGCGGCAGCACCGGCAGTTCCCCGGCGTAGATCTGCTGCATGCGCCGCCAATACCCGCGCCGGACCTCCCGATCCAACTCGATCTCGGTCTTCTCGATCAGCGCGTCCATCTCGGCATTGACGAAGCCCGGCCCGTTCTGGCCCGACCAGTTGTTCTCGGCCGTCGGGATCATCTCGGAATGGAGCGTCGTGCGCGGCACGGACTCGGGCGACGACAGCCAGGCGTACATGGCCATGGCCGGATATTCGCGCCGCGCCACGGTCTGGCCGAAGAACACCCGTGCCGGTTCGTTCTTGATGGTGATCTCGATGCCTACCTTCTTCCACTGGCTCTGCAAGACCTGCTCGACCAATTCGCGGATCTTGTTGCCCGCCGTGGTCATCAGGCGCAGGGAGAGGCGCTCGCCCGCTTTATTGCGGCGGATGCCATCGACGATCTCCGTCCAGCCGGCCTCGTCGAGCAGGGCGGCGGCCTTGTCCGGGTCGTAAGTGTAGAGAGGCACATCGTCGCTGTTGACCCAGTCGAGTGGGTTGACGTTGGAATTGGCCACCGGCTGCTTGCCGCCGAACAGCTGGGCCACCAGGGACCCCCGGTCCATGGCGTACATCAGGGCGCGGCGCACCCGGCGGTCGGCGAGGATCGGGTTGTCGAGATTGAGGTCGATATGTTCATAGATCAGCCCCGGCTTGTAGAGGATGTTGAATTCGTCGCCGTGACGGCGCTCGAACGACAGGGCCTGATCGATCGAAAAGCCGAGTTCCCCGGCGACGTAATCGACGGCGCCCGACAGCAGGTTTGCCTCGAGCGCCGCGGTGTTCTCGATGACCCGCACGGTGATGCGGGCAAAATGCGGCGGCGTACCCCACCAGGTGTCGTTGGCGACCAGGACCACATGGGAGCCCGAGACCACCTCGGCGATGCGGTAGGGGCCGTTATAGAGGCCGGGATTGGTCGGGTCCGCGTCATACAGCGTGCGGTAGCGGTACTCGGCCGGATCGGCGAAGGCGGCGCGTTCCAGATGGGCCGGAAGGAGAGTGATATCGCCGCGCGCCGGGTAATCGTAATAGAGCTTGTCGAGATGCACCGTGAAGCGCTTGGGCCCGTGGACGTCGATGGCGGTGATGCGTTCGTAGAAGTCGCGGTTGGCGACCCCGCTCAGCGGATGCTTGCCGACTTCCCAGCTGAACAGCACGTCCTCGGTAGTCACCGGCGTGCCGTCGCCCCAGGTGGCGCCCGGCTGTATTTCATAATCCAGCGCCATGCCGGTCCGGCCATCGGCAAGAGTCTCGCGCCGGGCTAAGCCGTTCTCGATGGTCGGCAACTCGACGCAGAGCAGGCAGGTGAGCGCCCAGCCGACATCGTAGGTGACAAAATCCCGGCGCGTCATGGCCAGGATATAGGATTTCGCCAGCATGCTGTCGATCACCGGGCTGAAGGTCGAGGGGAACTGGGTCATGCCGATGACCAGCTCTTCGCGCGCCGCCCGCGCCCCCTCTGACACGAATAAGCTGGCGGCGAACAGCAGCGCCGCCGCGAGCACGGGGATCAGGCGCCTGAACATGATTCCTCGACGATGATCACCGAGCCGAAGACGGCGCTGTTGGGCACCAGCATGGTCTTGCCTTCGGCGGACAGCTCTGTGTAGCGGAAATTGACGCTCTCGACCCGGCCGGTCTTGCCTGAGACGGTGATCGTCTGGCCGGGCTTGAACGGCTGATAGAGGATGATCAACACCCCGGCCAGCAGGTTCGACAGGGCGTCGCGGCAGGCGTAGCCGAGGGCGAAGCCGGTCAGCCCGAGCCCGGCGATCAGGGCCGAGACGTCGATCCCCATGGTGCCCAGGGCGGTAATCAGCCCGGCGGTGATGATGACGTATCGCGCGGTCTGGGCGGCGAGGCCGACGAGCGGGCGTCTGTGTTCCTCGACGCCCCGGGCGAGCCGGTCGAAGATGCGCCGCACCAGGGACGCGGCGATCAGGAAGGCCACGAAGATGGCGAGCCCGGCCATGATCCCCGGCAACGCCCGCCCGATCGCCTCGAACAGGGTGCTCAACACCTGGTTGAAGTAATCGACCTCACCGAACATCCAGCCTATCCTCGCTTTTCCCGACCATGCGGCAAAGCATAACGCCAACCGCGCCGCTCCGCCAGTTGCGGCGATGGGGAGCCGTTGAAGAGGCGGCGAGGGCTTCCATGGACCGGCACCTCGGTATTTTCGAGGAGGCCTTGGGCGACGGCCCCTATTTCCTTGGTGACGATTTGAGCATGCTGGACATCTACGTGTGGATGCTCGCCCATTGGCCGGGCGGGGGCGCGGCCTGGCTTGAAGCCGATTGCCCCAAGATCGTCCGACTGGCGGACACGGTCAAGCTGCGCCCGAAGGTCCCCATCCACGGGGACCGCTTCCCTTGGCGCCGCGCCTGTACTAACAATCAGGCCCGCCGCCCCGAACATCAGACAGGCCACGGTGCCCCCCATGAGCGAACTGGTTGAGTATTCCAATCGCGGCGCCGTCGGCGTCATTACCGTGGTCAATCCGCCGGTCAATGCGTTGAGCATCGGGGTGCCCCAGGGGATCATCGACGGCGTCGCGGCGGGGGAGGCCGATGACGATATCCGCGCCCTGGTGCTGATCGGCTCCGGGCGGACGTTCATCGCCGGGGCCGATATCCGCGAATTCAACAAGCTCCGACCGGAGGGCGCGGCGACCATCCGCGATCTCATCGCCCGCCTCGAAGGCGCGGCCAAGCCGGTGATCGCGGCGATCCACGGGGTCGCCCTGGGCGGCGGGCTTGAGGTCGCCATGGGCTGCCATTACCGCTGCGCCGCGGTCTCGGCCCGGCTCGGCCAGCCCGAGGTCAAGCTCGGCCTGATGCCCGGCGCCGGCGGCACCCAGCGCCTGCCGCGCCTGGTCGGGGTCGAGGCGGCGCTCGAGATGATCGTCAACGGCGAGCCCATCGACGCGGCGCGCGCCCATGCCTTGGGGCTGGTCGATGAAATCATCGACGGCGACCTGCTTGCCGGCGCCCTGGCCATGGCCGGGAAGCTGTCCGGGCTGCGCAAGGCTCGCGACGAGGTTTCCAAGCTTCAGGCCGATCCGGCCCTGTTCGACGCCATGCGCAAACACATCGCTAAGCGGGCGCGGGGCCGCCTGGCCCCGGCCCATTGCATCGCCGCCGTGGAGGCCGCCCAGCACCTGCCCTTCGACGAGGGCATCGCCGAGGAGCGCCGCCTGTTCGAACTCTGCCTGGCCTCGGAACAGGCCGAGGCGCTGATGCATGTCTTCTTCGCCGAGCGGGCGGCGCGCCATGTCGCCGGCGTCGGCAAGCAGTCCCCGAGCCGGGCGGTGGCCCTGGGCGGCGTGGTCGGCGCCGGCACCATGGGCGGCGGCATCGCCATGAACTTCGCCAATGCGGGCATCCCGGTGCGCCTCACCGACGCCAGCCGGGAACTTCTTGATGCGGGCATGGCGCGCATCCGGGACAACTACCAGCGCTCGGTGAGCAGCGGGCGCCTGGACGCCGCCGGGCTCGAGCGCCGCATGGCGCTGATCGAGCCGACCCTGGCGCTCCAGGATTTCGCCGAGGTCGATTTCGTCATCGAGGCGGTGTTCGAGGAATTCGACATAAAGCGCCGAACCTTCCGCGCCCTCGACGACATCTGCAAGAGAGGCGCCATCATCGCCAGCAACACCTCCTATCTCGACATCGACGCCCTGGCCGCCGAGACCGGCAGGCCGGAGAGGGTCATCGGCACCCATTTCTTCAGCCCGGCGAATATCATGCGCCTGCTCGAAATCGTCCGCGCAAGGGCGACCGATGAAGAGACCCTGGCCACCACCCTGGGCCTCGCCAAGGCCATGGGCAAGGTCGGCGTGGTGGTCGGCGTCTGTCACGGCTTCGTCGGCAACCGCATGTTGAGCGGCTATTTCCGCGAGGCGAACCTGTTGCTGCTGGAAGGCGCTACGCCCCGGCAGGTCGACGCCGTGCTTACCGAATTCGGCTTCCCCATGGGGCCGTTCGCGGTCGGCGACCTGGCCGGGCTGGATATCGGCTGGCGCTCGCGCAAGGACCACGGCGATACCGGCCGGCCGGTATCGCGGGTCGCCGACGCCCTGTGCGAATTGGGCCGCTTCGGCCAGAAGACCGGCGCCGGCTGGTACGCCTACGACGAAGGCAGCCGCGCGGCCCGGCCCGACCCGCTGGTCGAGGCGCATATTCTCGAGGCCTCGGAGGCGCTCGGCATGACCCGGCGCGCCATCGGCGACGATGAAATCCTCGCCCGCTGCCTCTATCCCCTGATCAACGAGGGTGCCCGCATCCTCGCCGAAGGCATCGCCGAGCGGGCCGGCGATATCGACATCATCTGGATCAACGGCTACGCCTACCCCGCCCATCGCGGCGGCCCCATGTTCCACGCCGATGCGATCGGCCTGGGCAAGGTCTATGAGACCATCCGCGAGTACCACCGGAGCCACGGCGACGCCTGGCGGCCGGCGCCCCTGCTGCGCGACCTCGCCGAGTCGGGCAGGGGCTTCGGCGACCTGTAACCAGCTGTCAAGGAGAGACCAGACCATGCGCGAGGCCGTTATCGTATCCACCGCCCGCACGCCCATCGGCAAGGCCTTTCGCGGCGCCTTCAACAACACCCACGGGGCTCGGCTCGGCGGCCATGTGATCGCCGCGGCGATTGCCCGCGCCGGCGTCGAGCCCGCCGAGGTCGAGGACGTGATCATGGGCTGCGGCGTGCCGGAAGGGGCGACCGGCCATAACATCGCCCGGCAATGCGCCTTGCGCGCCGGCCTTCCGGTGACCACGGCGGGGGTCACGGTCAATCGCTTCTGCTCGTCGGGCCTCCAGGCCATCGCCATGGCCGCCCAGCGGGTGATGGTCGATCGCGTGCCGGTCATGGTGGCCGGCGGGCTCGAGTCGATCAGCCTGACCGTCGACCCGAAGGACGGCCGCGAAATCCATAAGGAGAGCTGGATCGAGGCCCATAAACCCGACCTCTACATGGCCATGATCGATACCGCCGAGGTGGTCGCCGAGCGCTACGGCATCGGCCGCGAGGCCCAGGACGAATATGCGGTGCAAAGCCAGGCGCGCACGGCGGCGGGCCAGGACGCCGGGCGCTTCGATGCGGAAATCGCGCCGCTCGAGACGGTCAAGACGGTCACCGACAAATCGAGTGGCGAGACCGCCGAGCAGACCGTGACCCTGGCCCGCGACGAGGGCAACCGGCCCGGCACCTCGCTCGATGCCCTCGCCGGCCTGCCGCCTGTACGCGGGCCGGGCGCCTGCATCACGGCGGGCAATGCGTCCCAGCTGGCCGACGGCGCCGCGGCCTGCGTGGTGATGGACGCCCGGCTCGCCGAGCAGCGCGGCATCGAGCCGCTCGGCATCTTCCGCGGCCTCGCCGTGGCCGGCTGCGAGCCCGACGAGATGGG
>Ga0066376_10005513_pt1 | contig 10717 bp, 16 predicted proteins | sample Knorr_S15_td_Bot_FD_77009 | JGI IMG/M metagenome (GOLD analysis project Ga0066376, IMG submission 77009) | Marine microbial communities from Southern Atlantic Ocean transect - Knorr_S15_td_Bottom_ad_5009_LV_A | ecosystem: Environmental > Aquatic > Marine > Oceanic | place: Southern Atlantic... | reverse complement strand
TCGCCCAATCACCTTTCGACTTACCTGATGATTCCGCTTCTTTTGGTGTGTTTATTTTTGATTATCCCACTGGAGGATTTGAAGAAGGAACAGTCCTTAATGTCCCCCCTTGTAATAATTGTGATTCTATTGGAGTTCCATTTTATTTCGATTATCAGGAACCGGGTGATGAAGGATGGGACATATTTTATTATTCAGAAAATGACACCGGTGATACTATATTTTTTGCATCAATTATGTGGATGGGCTTAGGTGAAATTATATTCCCGGATGTATTTTACAATGCGGATAGTTTTCTTGTTGAAATCGAGAATGCACCTGATCCGGATACCTTAGAGTATTGGTCATTTAATGAGATTCAATTGGATAATGGTTCACTACCCGGAACAGCAGACACTGCTTATCAGCAAATCAGAAAATTATCTTTAGTGCATGAATTCGCCGAAGATTCATACCAAATTTTAGTTTACTTATACACGCCTACTGTTGGGGCGACTGATCTGGCAGTAGCCAAATGGATATTTTTTCTGTTTCGTAATCCGCAAGAATTGGATATAGGTTATGAAAATAATGGTCTATTAGAAAAATTTAGAATTAGTGCAATTTATCCAAACCCATTCAACCCAAGCACCACGATCCGGTTTAATATTCCGGTAGAGACGCAGCATGCTGTGTCTCTACGTATTTATGATATAACAGGCCGTGTGGTAGAAACATTGGTGAATGGTAAACTGATGAGTGGTGAGCATGAGGTGGTGTGGAATGCGTCTGGATTTTCCAGTGGGATTTATTTTGTGCGTCTGCAATCCAATAGTTTTGTGGAAACACAAAAAATTGTGCTGGTGAAATAATTAGTATAGTTGAATCGGGAGATTTTTTTTATACAATAAAAAATCATTATCAACAGTGAAAATAGGAATCTTGTGGTTCACTGACACAGCACAAATCAGAAAATCTGTATTAGAACCCTGAATCCCTTTTTTTCGACACGTGTTGAAAAAATCAGTTGCCAATTCGAAATCTTCCATTTTTAATTCTAAATCCGGAAAAGCGCGTAAATGGTTTTTCAAATGATTGAATTGCAACTTTTTTGAAATGCCGGATAATAATTCCTGTCGAATCGCTCCCATTAAAATGGCCCTGGAATCAAGGATCAATTCCTTTAAATTATTTATTTCAGGGCTCTCTATATTGGTTTTGCGGCGAAGCGCCATGGACCAAATACACGTATCCACTAATACGTTCATAATTTATTTCGCTGTGTTTTGTAATCGTAATCTTCGTCAATTTCCATACTCCCAAATAATTCAAGGAGTTTAGCTTGTTTCCGTCTTTGGATGTATTCGATCAACGCTTCAGTTACAACCGCTTTTTTTGTTTTTTTATCGCTGTTTTTGACAGCTTCGTCCAATAATGCCGGATCCAATGCAAGATTTGTAGCCACGATTAACCTCTAATATAATGTGTGAGAAGTTACACAATATAATGTGTATAGTTAAAAACAAAAGATCGACTCATTCATCTCAAAAATTTGAGTGCTTGTATTATGTGTATGATAATGTGTATAAATATACATGCCAAAACATTATAGAATGAATATCACCCTTCCCGGGGCAGTGTCTGAAGAATTGGAATCAGTTTCAAAAGAACTGGGAAGTAAAAAGAGCCACATTATAACCAAAGCATTAGAATTGTATTTCGATGAACTGGATGTGGAAATTGCTGAGAAGCGACTTCAAGAGTTGGAGAATGGTAAATCAAATTTGATTCCAGCAGAAAAAGTCTGGCAGGACCTTGGAATCGAATAGTGTTCACCCTAAAGTTTCTTGTTTCAGCAAAAAAAGACCTTTCAAAAATTGATCCGATCTGGCAAAGGCGAATTAAGAAAAAACTTGAATTATTAGCTCGAAACCCTCTCACCTTAAAAAACAGTATTAAGCCCTTAAAAGGGAAAGCTTATAAAGGAATGGCTTGGCTTCGTGTTGGGAATTACAGAATTATATTTCAGAAAAAAGAAAAGAAATTAATAATAGTAATTATTCGAATTGCGAATCGCAGCGGTATTTACAGGAATTAATATTAATTCTAACTCCTTGACTGCCTGTTGGCAGGATAATCCTTAATCTTCCCTAAATAACCCCCAACTTTTTCCCTACTTTTGTAAAGGCGTTTACCGCCTTATCAAGATGTGCTTTTTCCATAGCTGCGGATATCTGAACTCGAATTCGAGCTTGACCTTTTGGAACTACAGGAAAATAAAACCCAATAACATAGATGCCTTCTTTCAACATTTCCGCTGCCATATTTTGAGCCAAGACCGCATCATAAAGCATAATGGGAACAATGGGATGGACGCCCTCTAATATATCAAAACCTGTCTCAGATATTTTTGTACGAAAATATTGTGTATTCTCTTCGAGCTTATCTCGGAGTTCTGTTGATGCTGTAAGCATATCAAAAACTTTAGATCCTGCTGCAACAATAGCTGGCGCAACCGTATTCGAAAAAAGATAAGGACGAGATCGTTGTCTTAAAAGATCAATAATTTCCTGTCGTCCTGTTGTGAACCCTCCAGAAGCCCCGCCCAATGCTTTCCCCAGAGTAGATGTAAAAATATCGATTTTATCTAAAACACCACAATGCTCCGCGGAGCCGCGCCCCGTTTTTCCTGTAAATCCTGTGGCGTGGCTATCATCCACCATCACCATGGCATTATACTTTTCGGCAAGGGTCGTGATTTCGTCTAATTTCGCAATATACCCATCCATGGAAAAAACACCATCCGTAACAATCATTCGTAACCGAGCACATTGAGATTCCTGCAATTTCTGTTCAAGATCAGCCATATCACTATTTGCATACCGGAACCGCTGGGCTTTGCAGAGTCGAACACCATCAATAATAGATGCGTGATTTAGGGAATCAGAAATAATGGCGTCTTCTGGGCCCAAGATAGTTTCAAACAATCCCCCATTTGCATCGAAGCATGAGGTATAAAGGATGGTATCGTCTGTACCGAAAAAATCGGATATTTTGGATTCCAATTCCTTATGGAGATCTTGCGTACCGCATATAAACCGAACTGAAGCCATACCGAAACCGTGGTTGTCCATGGCGGATTTAGCCGCTTCAATTATGTCCGGATGGTTTGCAAGTCCCAGATAATTATTTGCGCAAAAATTTAGAACTTCACCGCCTTGTTCTGTGGCAATATCAACACCCTGTGGTGTGGTAATAGTTCTTTCTTTTTTATAAAGACCTTCCGCTTTTATTTGGGAAAGGATATCGGTGTAATGTTTTTTTGAATTTGTCATTATTTTCCTAACGCAAAGGCGCAGAGTCGCAAAGAAATGTTATATAAAAAAAACTTCGCGTCTTTGCGTTGAATTGCTTTTACCATTCTAAGACAACTTTTCCACAGTTCCCAGATTCCATTATATCGAATCCTTCCTGAAAATCATTTACGGATAATTTATGAGTTAGTATGGGCGAAATATCCAAACCACTCCGAAGCATCTGTGTCATTTTATACCAAGTCTCATACATTTCACGGCCATAAATACCTTTCACATTAAGCCCTTTAAAAATAATGTCATCCCAATTAATCTGTGTGGATTTTGGGAGCAATCCCAACAGCGCGATTCGTCCGCCATGATACATATGCCCCAACATACTTTTGAATGCATTTGAATTCCCAGACATTTCCAAACCAACATCAAAACCCGAGACCATATTGAGTTCTGGAAAACAATCTGTAATGGATTCTTTCGATACATTTATTGCTTTGGTTGCGCCCAATTTACGAGCAAGATCTAACCGATAATCATTCACATCGGTGATGACAACGTTACGAGCGCCCACAAAATTGCAGATTGCCACTGCCATGATTCCGATAGGTCCAGCGCCAGTGATAAGAACATCATCACCTACCATTTCATACGATAAAGCTGTGTGGGTGGCATTTCCAAAAGGATCAAAAAATGCAGCAATCTCCGATGGAATATCATCGTGAATAGGCCAAACATTGGATTCTGGAATGACCAAATACTCAGCAAATGAACCATCACGGTGAATACCAACTCCAATTGTTTTATGGCAAAGATGAGTTTTTCCGGCGCGGCAATTTCTACAATATCCGCAAGTAATATGCCCTTCACCAGAAACGCGATCACCCGGTTTATAATGGGTAACACCTGGGCCAATTTCTTCCACGATTCCACAAAATTCATGTCCGGTGACGAGAGGAAGTTGCAAAGTTCTTTGAGCCCATTCATCCCATTTATAAATATGAAGATCCGTACCACAAATTGCAGTATGAGTGATTTTAATTTTTACATCATTGGTGTTGCATTCTGGCGTTGGAACATCTTCCATCCAAATGCCACGCTCCGGTGATTTTTTAACAAGTGCTTTCATTATTTTAATTGAAATACCCTTCAAAATTGAATCGGAAATTTAAGGTCAATTCAGATCAAATTATTAGTTATAACGTAATGCAAGATAATAGGAGGTCGATTAAGAAATTATAGAATGACTTTGTTTCCTATTTAGTCTGGTAAAACGAAATGTAGGTATGGCATATTTTTTGTTTTTCATTTAATTTTAATCAAACGAATCTGAATCCTAACCTAAATTCCGTGCCCGAAATTTTCGTTTTTATTATGGCTACAATATTAGCATTCACAAATCAAAAAGGCGGTGTGGGTAAAACCACATCTGCAGTCAATGTCGCATTGAGTTTGGCTGTAACCGAAGTACGTACACTCCTTATTGACTTAGATCCTCAATCCAACGCAACTACCGGTTTGTCAGATCTTTTTGAAAAAACGAATGGATCGGTGTATGATGTTTTGCTAAAGGGAGATGGGATGAAAGACGCCATTACCAAAACATCCTTTTCTTATTTAGATCTTATTGCATCAACAAATGATTTAGTGGGTGCAGAGATTGAATTAGTAAGTGTAATGGCTCGAGAGTATCAACTTCAGAAAGCACTCAAGAAAATTCAAAAAGAATATGACATAATAATTATTGATTGCCCACCATCATTAGGGCTATTAACACTGAATGCACTTACGGCTTCTGATGCATTAGTTATTCCGATTCAATGTGAATACTATGCTCTAGAAGGACTCGGGCAATTATTAAATACGGTGCGTTTGGTTCAACGACATTTGAATAAAAAATTAGAAATCGCAGGTATTCTTATGACCATGTATGACAGTAGATTAAATTTATCCAAACAAGTTGTTGAAGAAGTGGATGGATTTTTTAAGGATAAATTGTTTAAAACATTCATTCATCGTAATGTTCGATTAAGTGAAGCACCATCATTTGGAAAACCCGTACTACTTTATGATGCCAATTCCACCGGTGCTCAAAATTATATGAATTTGGCAGAGGAGATACTCCAACGTGTCAGTTAATAGATTAGGTAAAGGGCTAGAAGCTCTCATTCGTCCAGAATCAGACCAAAAGAAACCAATTGTTAAAACCATTACCACTAAGCCAGGTGTAATGGAACTCCCAATAAAGAATATTCGACCCAACCCGAATCAACCTCGCCGAGATTTTAATGAATCAGCATTAGATGAACTCGTTGCTTCTATTAAAGAAAAAGGGGTGCTAACGCCAGTTACAGTCAGAGAAGTAGAAAATGGATTTGAATTGGTTGCTGGTGAACGTCGTTGGCGTGCTTCAAAAAAATGTAGAAAAAGAACTATACCAGCCTATATCATTACAGTTAAAGATGATGCAGAAATGATGGAAATGGCTTTAATTGAGAATATTCAACGTGAAGATCTAAATGCATTAGAAGAGTCAGAAGCTTACGCCGTTTTGAATTCTAAATTTGAAATGTCCCATGATGCTATTGCTAAAGCAGTTGGTAAAAAGCGCGTCACTGTTTCTAATTCTCTTCGATTATTAAAACTCCCCCCAGATATTCGAAAAAGTTTAAGAATAGGGGAAATCTCTGCAGGTCACGCACGTGCAATTCTTCAAGCCAAAACAGGTCCAGCAATGAATAGGATTTGGATTTCAATTCTCCGGAGGGAATTAAGTGTTCGTGCTGCTGAATACTTGGTTAAATCCACAATTGAGCCACCCAAAAGGAAGAAGGTTATTCTAACTAAAAAGGCTCATCAGGTTCAAGCATTGGAAAACCAACTAATCGAAATATTGGGAACCAAAGTGCTATTGAAAGCTGGAAAAAAGGGTGGGACGATTGAAATCTCATATTTTTCGAACAATGATCTTGAGCGCATTTTAGACCTGATTAATTCTATTTCCTGATTATATTGTGAAACCGGATAAATATACAATCATGTTTATCCCGGATGATGAGTCCGGCTCTAAATCCTATCATTTATCAAAAAATGCTATTAAAACTGGTTTTTTAATTGGGGCATTATTGATTATTTCTGTTTTAGGAATAATATTTTATTATGCTCCCAAACTAGCAGATTATTCAGAAATAAAAAATAGACATGACCAGTTAGTCGCTGAACGATTAAAAGTCTTGGAACTAACTCGGGATTTAGGCCGGTTAAAGCAAATGGATGAATTAATTCGTCATTCATTAGGATCCAAGTTTGATTTTGATGATCGTCCGGTTGTATTAGACTCAATCACAGGTGCCCTTTCTTCGCCAGGAAACCAAGTCTCATTTATTGAAAATATACCATCTGTGGCACCTATTCAAGGTTACGTTAGTCAAAGATCTGGCAAAGCAGGATTGTTTATCAAAAAGACACACCATGGCATTGATATTGTTGCAAAAAAAGGTGAACCAATTTTAGCAGCAGCCTCGGGAGTTATTGTTTATTCAGGATGGAATTACGAATTTGGAAATATGCTAATTCTATATCATGGTAATGATTATTTTACACATTACGGTCATAATCAACAGAATTTCAAGAAACAGTTAGACATAGTCACACGTGGTGAAGTAATTGGCCTAGTTGGAAATACTGGTGTTTCTTCGGGCCCCCATTTACATTTTGAAGTTTGGCGAGAATTCTTAGCGATGGATCCACTGATCTATTTTCCGGAATACCGAGAAATGGATTTAACTTCTTTAGATGAGTAAGATCAATTTTCAAAATGTTCACACCATGATTGGTGCGGATGCAAGGATAGATGGTCCTGTTAAACTTCGCGAAGGTATCATTATTTATGGTCAGGTTCATGGTGATGTCGTATCTGACGGTCCTGTTCGAGTAGCACAAAATGCACTAGTTCAGGGGAATATTTCGGGGAGCCATATTAGAGTTGGGGGGACTGTCGTTGGAAATGTCGTAAGTGATGGACAAGTAATATTGGGAAAAAAATGCGTTCTAAAAGGGGATATTATCTACCGAAAACTGCTCATAGAAGATGGTGCACAATTTGAGGGGAAATGTGATATTGCTGGGCGAGTCTCAGAATAAAGCGAATTAATACAATGCCTTTCAAAAAAGAAAAACAATTTGGAGCTAATTTTGCACGTTCTATGGAATATTTTCAGAAAATAATTACTCAGTCTGGACCCGCAGCATCTGCATCATATACTTTGTTAGCTTCTGTCCTAATATTCATTTTATTGGGAATATATTTTGATTCAATAAATGAAACAAAACCCAAAGGTGTTCTAGTGGGGTTAAGCATAGGGTTAATTACAGGATTTTATCATTTAGCTAAAACTATTTGGAAACAAAAAAAATGAAATTATTTCTATATGGATTAATAGCCTCTGCGGGGATATTAGGATTATTAGCGGGGTTTTTCCCACAATATCAAATTGAAATATTTTTGGGGTGGATACTTCCAGTATTGGCTGGGATTGTCACTATATATTTTGTGATAAATGGAGCTGAAAAAGGTCCTTTACACGTCACCAAATCTTTAGCAATAGGATTTGCAATTAAGATGGTCTATTATGGTGCAACCATTCTCATAATATTTAAACTTTATGATTTTGAACCGGTACCTTTCATTTGTAGTTTTGCAGGCTTTTTTCTAGGGCTTCACGCTCTAGAAGCGGTCATTATAAAAGACATTTCAAAATAATTTAATTCTTAACCCAATTTTATCTAAAGCAGTATGAGTGCAATTGAAGCTGGACTCGCTTCCCAAAGTGTGATGGAGCAAGTGGGACCCAATATTATTCACCACGTTTCCAATTCAGATATTTCACATCCTTTATTACATCTCCCTACATTATTTGGAGTCAATTTCTCCGTGACCAAACATGTTTTTATGTTATGGTTTGTTGCTGTTTTAGTTGGTATCACCATTATTATCCCAGTCCGAAAATTTTTATCCAGTGGCAAATCCACACCATCAGGTTGGATGAACGCCATTGAGGGCATTGTTCAGTTTATTCGTGATACGATTGTAAAACCAAATGTGGGCCCTAAATGGGTCATGACATGGACGCCGATAATATTGACCTTTTTCTTTTTTATTTTATTTGCCAATGGAATTGGTATGATTCCTATTTTTGATGTATTGGGTGTAATTAATCGTTTTATCTTAGGTGTACCTGCATGGGATTCACAAAATACTATAAATCATTTACTCCATGGTGGTGTAACAGCTACGGCTAATTTTAATGTGACTGCTGGATTAGCAACCATTACCTTTTTCTCAATAATGGTAGCTGGAACTATGGCTCACGGTTTTATTAATCATTGGAAAAATTTGGCACCCCACGGGTTAGCTTGGCCCGTTTATATTATTTTAATTCCCATTGAAATAATGGGATTATTTGTAAAACCTTTCGCATTAACCATGCGTTTGGCTGCAAACATGACCGGCGGGCATATTGCCCTGCTGGCTCTTTTATCTCTTATGGCCATTTTTGGCGAAATGTTTCAAAGTACGGTAGCTGGAGTTGGGGTAGCATTTATTTCAATCCCAATGGCTGCCGCTATATCAGGATTAGAAATTATTGTTGTATTAGTTCAAGCTTATGTCTTCACATTGTTGACATCAGTATTTATCGGTATGGCAATTAATGTACATCATTAAAACGACAAAAAGGAAATCAAAATGACTATGTATCTACCAATTGGTATGGGTTTAATCGTAATAGGCGCAGGACTAGGAATCGGGAAATTTGCTGCTGCGGCTGCAGACGGTATTGCTCGTCAGCCAGAAGCTGCTGATAAGATCACTGCTGCTGTAAATTTGCCACTCTTTCTTCTTGAAGGTGTTGCGATTCTCGCAGAAGTGTTCACTTTTTTAATGCTGATTCTTTAATCAGGAAATCATAAATAATTATGGATCAATTTTTGGGAATTCCCGGAGATGATGACCTTCATGAGTCTACTGAGGCTCATGGGGGTACAAGCGCTCCGAACCCATTAGTCCAATTAGATCCGGGTCTGTTCATTTGGACGATCTTGACCTTTTTGATCCTGTTCTTTGTTTTGGCAAAGTTCGCTTGGAAACCACTGCTTTTGGCATTGGAATCTCGAGAGAACACCATCAAATCTTCATTAGAAGATGCTGAAAAAGCCAAAACTGAACTGGAACGGCTCAATGTTGAATCTGAAGAAATTATGGCAAAAGCTCGCTCTGAAGCTCAGACCATTCGTGTAGAAGCGAAATCTGCAGCTGAAAAGATAAAGGCGGATGTTATGATTCAGGCGGGTGAAGATGCGAAGAAAATTCGTGACGAAGCTCAGAAGCAGATCAAAGTTGAGAAAGCCAAAGCTATTAGTGAAATTCGCCAAGAAGTTGTGAATCTTACTATGCGTGTGGCTGAAAAGGTTATTAGAAAGAATCTGTCTAAAGAAGACAATCAATCTTTGATTGAAGACTCTATTAAGCATCTAAAAGGCTATGACGCGTAAACAATCAGCAAAACGCCTCTCCAACGCACTGTATTCCGTTTCCGAACAGAATAATGTGTTAGAACCAGTTCACCGTAGTTTAATTATGGTGAACGAATTGGTAAAAACAGAATCCGAATTTCGAGCTTTTGTTCAATCCAAGAGAATCAAAGGTAAGGCGAAAGTTACAATTCTGAATGCAGTAATGGGCGATGCAGGTCATCCTTTGGTAAGCGAATTACTTTCTTATTTAAAAGGAAGCGAATCCGCAGCCATTTTCAGAGATATAACAGACATGTTTAATCGTCGGTACAAGGCCGCAAAAAATATCGTTTCCGTTATAGGAACTGTAGCCAATGACATGAGTAGTGATGAGAAATCATCCCTAAAATCAGCATTGGATCAGATTCTTGGAAAGGATACAGACTTGACTTTAGATGTGGATACGTCTGTAATAGGCGGGATTAGACTTCGAATCGAAAACACATTCCTGGACGCGACTGTCCAGAATCAATTGCAAAGGCTCAAAGCTGAGTTGCTGCAGTCGTAAGAAATTAGGAAAACATGGATATACATACAGATCAATTAACCCAGTTACTCCGTGACCAAATCGAGAAATTCGATGGTTCGGTTGATGTAGCTGAGGTCGGAGAAGTTTTGGAAGTGGGTGATGGTGTTGCCCGTGTCTCCGGTCTTGAAAATGTAATGAGTTCTGAATTGGTTGAGCTACCGAATGGTGTATTCGGGATGGCATTGAATCTTGAAGAAGACAATGTGGGTCTCGTGCTCTTTGGTGAAACTCGACTGGTGAAAGAAGGAGACTTGGCAAAACGGACCGGCCGTGTGGTAGAGGTTCCCGTTGGAGATGCAATGCTTGGACGTGTTGTGAATCCATTGGG
>Ga0066376_10005511_pt1 | contig 10721 bp, 13 predicted proteins | sample Knorr_S15_td_Bot_FD_77009 | JGI IMG/M metagenome (GOLD analysis project Ga0066376, IMG submission 77009) | Marine microbial communities from Southern Atlantic Ocean transect - Knorr_S15_td_Bottom_ad_5009_LV_A | ecosystem: Environmental > Aquatic > Marine > Oceanic | place: Southern Atlantic... | reverse complement strand
TGGTCCATCGGGACGATGGTTTCCGGACGATGTCTCTTGATACCCATTATTTGGTCCTCCTTTACTAACTATAAGGGTGGACCAACTCAGTGGGGGAGGATCAACGTCGTCCCCGACTACTACATCCATGAAACCGACGATTGGCTGGTCTTTCCGCACGAACTTGAAGGCCTAACCCCCGAAGAGGTTTCCGCGAGTAAACCGATTGCCCTCGGTCAGCAGGATTCTGTAAATAAATAGTGGTTGAGTTAGGGTATTCCAACATTATCGGATCCTAGTGCCGCGATAATGGTCTACAGCATTTTTTTTAGTTTCCGCACACCTCACAATGTCCGCTTTCCCCCCTTATCGTGTCCAAGACTTAAGCTGTAAGAGACATGCCAATCACTGAGTTCTAACAAATAGGATTCAAACTCTGGCATTGGACGAGTTGCTTTCCTTCGCTTTTTCTTAGCAATCCGCCATCCCCCAATTTCCCTGATAATTCCCTGTTATTCTTTGTTCCGATCAGTCACGACACGATTGACCACGGCCTTGAAGGCCACGGTTACACTATCCTTTAAGTAATTTTATGCAGAAAACACAGGTGATATTCTAAATAATTTCCCTGAATTTTCCCTGTTTAACAGGGAAATCTGTGGAGACGAGTTCGCGGCAGACTGCGTCCACCACCATTTCCCCCTCAAACCGGCACATCACCGGCCAGGGTGACGCGGTGATGCACCCGCTTGTGGCCGTGGTAATCGTTCAAGGGATAATGCTGGGTTGAGCGGTTGTCCCAAAAGGCGATGGATCCCGGCCGCCATTGAAAGCGCATAGCGAAATCTTCGCGGCGTTGATGCTGGAACAGGTATTCCAGGATCGGCGCGCTTTCCTCCATCGCCATGCCCTTAATACCGATGGTGTGGCCAACGTTGACGTAGAGCGCCTTATTGCCGGATTCCGGGTGGGTACGTACTACAGGATGTTCGGAAACCAGGGGTTCGGGAACGTCGCCCATGTCTTTTTGGCGGTCTTGGCGGGATTTGGCGACGGCATCCTTGGCGGAACTGTTAATGGCAATCAGGCCGGACAGCATCTCTTTCATGCCTCCCGACAACGCCTCGAACGCCATCATCATATTGGCGAATAAGGTATCGCCGCCCTCGGGCGGCAGTTCCCGCGCCACCAAGATGGCGCCCATGGGCGGCTCGGCCAAATACGTGGTATCCGAATGCCAGATGCCGCCGAAATTGTGGGTCTCATCGGCCAGCTTCACCACCGGGACGATTTCCGGGTGATCCTCCAGCCCGGTGACCATGGGATAGGATACAATCTCCCCGAAACGCCGGGCGAAGGCCAAATGCTGCTCAGGCGTGATGTCCTGGTCGCGGAAAAACACCACCAGGTGGTCCAGCAGGGCCTGGCGGATGCCGGCGATGACGCCATCGCTTAAGTCGCCGGATAGATCGACGCCGCCGATTTCAGCCCCCAACGCCGGGGCCAGGGGGTTTATTTTTATCGCGTCAAAACTCATGGGGTCGGATTTTAACCCCTCAGGCCGCCATTTTCTATAACCAAACCGTGAAGGGGCGCTTATCGACCTCGACCGCATAACCGGCTATGGTGGGAGCCATGGGGAATCCAAACCGAAAGAATCCGCTTTCCGGCTTGTGGGAGACGTTGCTGAACCCCGAACGGGAAGAAGCGGAAATGAAGGAACGATTGATCGTGATCGAGGCCGCCAACCAGTTGCAGGTGGGCGAATTCCAGCTTCTGCAACTGGCCTACCGGGAATGGCACGGCAAGGACCTGCCCGAAGCCCTGGTAGCGAAGCTATTCTCGACCTATATGCTGCACCATCACGTACCCAATTGGGCCCGGCACTATGCGCGCCTTATCATCGAGGGTCACGAACAGAGAGAGATCGACGACAACGCGGCTAAATACCATCGTTATGATTACGATTACCAAACTTCGGTGCCGAAGGGATTTCAGCGCTTCTGCCTCGCGGCGTCGGTTGTGATGATTGCCATCTTCGGCAGCATTTACGTTGCCGACCAGGTCGCCGAAGAGCCGGTATCGCTGCTGCCGCCCTATTTCGAGAAAAAGAATCTGCCCCAGGTTCTGCCCGACATGAACGTCTCAACCGGGCATAAAGAACACTTTATCGCGCCCGGCGGCGCCGGCAATTACAGCGACGTGAGCCGCCCCCGCCGCTGACCCCGTGGGGGCCGTTTATACCTGTAAGTGGTTCTTGTCCGGGTTCCAATGAACCGCTAATATCTGGCCATGTTTGAGTTCGTCGGCGAGGCCGAGCCCTTCGTTAATTTCATTTTCCTGGCTGCCACCGGGTATATCGCGCTCCATGGAATCCGCTTCAGGAACAAAGATGGCGAAAGCGATTTCGTCCGTCTGTTGTTCGGCTCCATCGCGGCGGTATTTTTCTTTATGGTGCTTTTTCAGGACGTGCTGGAAATAGTCCATTTCTAGGGTCCAAACTGGTTCGAAGAATGGACCGCGCTATTTATTGCACTTGCCGACGGAACCGCCCTTGCACTGGGTCTTGCCGTCGGTCCAGGTGGCATCCGACATCCTGACGGCGTCGAACTTGGTCCCCTTGATCTTGGCACCGGTGAGAATGGACCGTTCCAGGTCGGCGCCTTCCAGGTTGGCGCCCGAAAGGTCGGCGCCCGTGAGATTGGCGTCCTTAATGATGGCCTTATTGAGCCGGGCTCTTTTCAGGTTCGCCCCGGACAGGTCCGTGTTCGACAGGTCGGCGCCACGAAGGTCGGCTTTTTCAAGGTTGATGCCTTTTAATTTGGAATGGTGGAGGACGATATCGTCCATCACCGCGCCACTCAGATCGACGCCCTCGAAATTTTTCCGGGCGAACTGACACTTGGACCAGACTACGTAGGCTCCCGGAGGATCGTAGCATTCCGCATCCGCCGGCGCCGACAATCCAAACACCACCAGAGCCGCCAACATATAAAAAATGTTTTTTTTCATGGTCTCACCCCACTTGAAACTATTACTTGGCTAAGCAACCCCGACAGAAATGAAGGGCCAAAAAGGCCCGCCAAATCGAAACAAAAAAAACCTCTAAAAGGTTGGAGAATCACACCGCCTCGGCCAGATCAGCCCCTCAAAAACATCGACAGCCAAACGCCGCCGCCGAGAACGATGGTAATGCCGACAACGATTATACCCATGACCTTAAGCTGCTTACCGGCCGACGGCATCTCATTGTCTTCTTGTTTCGTTTTAGGTGTGTTTTCTTCCGACATAAAAGGCTCCCCTTTGCATTGAATAAAATAATCCGTTTAAACGGTTATCCGTTCGTTCCCCCGTTTAATGTGTCCCCGGATGATGGCATTTCTGGCCTTGTTTGCCAACCGGGTAATTTCCTTGAGGCTTTAATAGGGCTTGTATTGGCGCTGTTCGGAGTCCTGTTCAGGTATCCTGAGAACACGCTGTTCCTTTGGCAGGGCCAGTTGCTGTTGCAGGTAAAGGCCGCGCTTGCGGACGGTCGACGGTCTCGGGGTCCCGTAGATGACCTTGTCGATAAGGCCGGGCCCGTCAATGGCGCCTTCGTCGATCTTCAACGCCTGAATGTAATCGGCGAGCGCCTTTTCATAGCGCCCCGTGCGGTCGTACAGAATGCCCCGGTTGGCGTAGGCGGCGGCGTAAACCGCAATACCCGTTATGTCGTCGGGGTCCAGGTTGGCCTGGAGATATTTAATCATATAGCTGAATTCGGCTTCCGCATCCGTGTAGCGTTCGGATTGCAAAAACACCAAGGCCCGGCCCATCAGCGCGCCGCGATGGTCGGGAGAGACCGAAAGCGCAGCGTTGAAACGCTCCAGGGCCTTGTCGTATTTCTTGTCCCCTAAATGAATGTCCCCCTGGCGGACTTCGTAATCGCCTGACGGCGCCTGAACAAAGTTTCCGGTCACCGCCCAGAAGGTGAATCCGCCAAAGGTGAGTATGCCCATCAGGATGATGAACCGGCGCAGCACCCTTGGCTCGGTAAAGTCTTTCAGGTTCACGGCGGATTTCCCCCGAACATGACGCTGCCGTATGCGGCGGCAAAAACCAGGCACAAAAGCCCCGACGTGACGGTGGCGCGGCCTTTCAGGTATTGACGCATTTTATCGTCGGGCAATTGGCCGGCCCGGCGCTGCTCCTTGCGCACCGATAGCACCCAGATCATCTGCCTGATGGGAAAAAACAACGCCATCGCCAAGGCCGCGGACCACAGCCAGCGGTATTCGGGTGAAAACATGTCTTCCATGGTTTGAAGCCTATAAGTGGGTGCACGGTTCTTATGAAGAGCACAAGTATAATAACAAAAAAAAACGGGGGAAGGGCAATGCCCTTCCCCCGGAAAATGTTGCGTTCGTATTATCTAGCCGCGTTGGGCCTGTTCTTCGGCCGTATCGCCGATGTCATCCACCAGAGCCACGATTTCAGTCTCGGGGATGGTGGACATATTCATCTTGAAGGCGAGGAACCACATCATGCCCACGCCAAGTAACCAGAACAGAATCTGCCACGCCCAGATGGAGGGCATGCCGAAGGTCCAGCCAGCGACGCCGGCATTCGGGGCGCCGAAGATGTCGTTGCCGATAACGGCGCCAGGGCCGATACCGAAGAACAACCACGCCAGTGTAATCCCCCACGCAACGGGAATAAGACCCTTCTTAGACGCCGGTAGACTGGCATGTTCGCGCAGGAAGTTGTGGTACGTCATGCGATGCGCCGTGTCCTGGGTGTTCTGGGTCATCGCCGAAACGATGAGGCATGTCGAGGCATTGAAGAGCATGCCCCAACCGGCCGAGTGGATAGTGAACGGCCAGCGACCCCAAAAACCGAGGCCCATGTCATTGAGGATCCCAAGGCCGAAGTTCTCGGTGAAGATGACACCGAGAATGCCGGCCAACAGGCCATAAGTGGCACCTTGACGGGTGATCCACGGGAACCAGCAAATGGCCGCTAATGGCGTCCACATCTGGAAGCCGAAAGCCACCGCCAGACCGCCCAACAGAACCAGGGCATCCCGCGAATACGTCGCCACCAACAGGGCGCTGATGACGATGAAGGCAACACCCATGCGCCCGGCCAGCTTCTGCATATTATGCGTAGAAGCCGGATTAAGATACCGCTTGTAGAGATCGCGGGTCAGAATCCCACCGGCCGTCGACATATAGGCCGCACCGGTGGACTGCATGGCCGCCAGTGCACAAACCGCCAACAGGCCGACCAGCCACGGTGAACCATCTGCAATCAGGTTCATGTAGTGTGGCACGATGGAGTCCGGCTTCGCGGCGATCGAGCCGGGAAGCACGTTGGCCACCGCTAGGCCTGCTTTCGTCACCGCCGGGTTGGCGCCCAGAAGGTGCCCGCCCATGCCCGTGAACGCCGTGAAGAAGAACAGGATGAACCCGATCCCTAAGGAAGAGGCCCAGACCTGCTGCGGCGCGAACGGCCGGGGGTCGGTGTTTGAGAACGACCACATGGTGAACGCCGGAGCCGATTGAATGCCCATCAGCGCAAACATATAGGTCAGGCACATGATGCCGGTCCAAAGTCCGCCGACCGGGGTCTCTTTACCAAGGCCCGCCGTCCATTGAATGACGCCGGGGATGGCGAAGTAGGCATTATAGTCGCCGCCGCCATAGCCTTTGGTCGTGCCCCATTTGCCGACGTCGGACGCCGCAAGTTTGGCCAGACCCTCCTGCATCGCATCCCAACCGCCAACCGCGTTAAGCGCGATGGAGCCGTAGATGATGATGCCCAAGGCAAGCAGAACGCACTGCAGGGTGTCCACATAAGCCACGGCGCGCAGACCCCCAGCTGCAACATAGATGAACACCACGATCGACAGAATCCACATGCCGACGTTTTGGGTGAACATACCGTCCGGGAAGCCATCGGTCACCGTGATGACGTTGAACAGATACCCGGAAGCACCTAACTGCACGCCAAGATACGGAATGGAGTACAGAAGAGCCACGACCACCGTCAAGATGCGGATGAAGTCACCCTGGAAATAGGTGCCCAGCATCTCGCCCGGGGTCACGAACCCGAAGCGTTTGCCCAGCATCCACTGGCGCTTCAGAAAGATGACTCCGGTGAACGGAATGGTGATGGTGTAGAAGGATGCATAGGCATACTGGAACCCATCGCGATACACCAGACCCGGATGGCCCATGAAGGTCCAGCCCGAGAACGATGTGGCGGTGGCCGCCAGGATAAACACCCACATGGATAACCTACGGCCAGCGATAAAGTAATCGCTGGCTGTTTTTGCCATTTGTGAACTCCGCCAGCCCCAATAAATACAGTAGACCCAATAGAGCACCACAAAAATGAACAACCAGATAATTTTAGCTTCCAAGACTAATCTCCCCTTTCTGTCCTATTTCTGCCGGTCCCAGCAGAACGACTCGGTCAAGACCGGATCTTTCAAAAGACGCAAATCAAAGGGTTCCGCGAGACCATCCCACGCAACCCCCAGAATTAGGCGACTAAAAAAACAGAATCGACGTTTCCCCCAACCCTATCGCCTACGCTTCCTCCGATTCTCTGGAACCGAATCCCTCCGAATCAGAGTTGCAGACTTACTACCATATTTGACTACTCGGGTACAACAATTGAAGCCCTTAGGCGGTGAATAACCTATAAATTTCTATTGACATTAACCTTTCTTAAGATATCCCCAAGTGTGGATGAGCGGGATGTGCGCCCCAAACCGCCGACACCGAGGTCCGTAATTGATCGCGAAAATGTGATATGTTGTTACCCCAATACCCTACCCATAAGGGCCGGTACTGATATAACGGAGCAAGCGTGGAATCCCGAACCGCCATCTTCAGCATGCTGGTCAGGGACGCCATGCGCGACGTGCCCCTGGCGGTGCCGATGGCCACGACCTTGCGCGAGGCCACCCAAAGGATGGAATACAACAACGCGTCGAGCGCTACCGTCACCGACACCGACGGCCACACGGGCGCAATCGCCGGGCCAAGGATAGATAAAGCAAATAAAAACGGCGGCAGGAAAAATCCGCCGCCGGTTTATTTGTTTAAGCTTCGTCGCCTAGCTGGTTGCAATTCCGATAGCAATCAAAACCGCGAACGCGGCTACGATATAAACCACCGAGGGAATTTTAAGCTTTTTGGTTTCTTCGGTCATTTGTTGTTCTCCGAAATTCAATAATAAAGCCGGCAGCGCCATCGAAAAATGCCCCTGCCGGCCACGGTTGATTTTTTAAGAATGGTTAAACGACCTTTTCCGGTTCGCTTTGTCAACCCAAAATACCCTGGGGCAGGGATGAAGCGGCGGATGGCCCCCTGCAAAGGCATCGCGAACGTCTGCTGCGGAAGCCTCTTTCTGATGCTTCTCCATCGTTACGTCATCTGCCGCTTCTCGAACGCCGCCGTCCATTCGCGGGCCAGCCGCTCTGCCTCCGCAACCTGGGCGGAGGTCATTCTCTTAACGAGGAAATCGCGGTCACGTACGGATTTACGGCGTTTCCGGCCTCGCGGGTGGTGCGCGGCCGCGAGGTCGAACCACTTGTGCGCCTCCACATGGTCCTGCGCAACGCCATCGCCGTTGCCGTACATCATACCGAGGTTGTTGAGGGCTTCGGCGAAGCCTTTCTCGGCGGACAGCCGCCACCACTTCACCGCCTCCGTGTAGTTCTGCCTCACGGCCCGGCCTTTGTAGTACATCAAGCCGAGGTTGAATTGCGACAGGGGGTTGCCCTGCTCGGCGGCTTTCCTGGCGGCGTCAAAGCCGGGTTTGAGGAAAAAGCCGGAGATAGCTGATAGTAGGCCTTTCATGCCGATATTTAATATCTGTTTGGCGGATGCCGTCAAGGCGAGGCCTGATCATGTCTTAGGCTTTCGTCCTGACGGGCGTCATGGTTTCGTGTATAATCATGGACATGACGTACTTGTTTAGCTTGTGTCTGCTAATTTTGGCTTTGTGGCTGGCATCCGAGATTGTGGGCAGGGACCTGTCGAGCCCTCCGCCCAAGGATCCCTATCGGCTGGACCGCTGGCGCAAGGGCGAAGAAGCCCCGGACCAGTAACCCCCGCCCGTTAGTCTGCATCTTGCTTGAAATCGGCGCCGGCGCTTGCCGTTTGACGGTGGCTTTCAGGCAAATAACGGACCTTACGTTTGACGGCAAGAGGCGACAACCCGGGGCGGAAACTACCCCAGCAAAGTAGTATACTCCAAATCTCACTTACCCACGCGTTAGGAGGCAGGGGATGTTGCAGCGGTGGTGGTTCTGGAGCGTGCTCGGCGTCGTCTTTGCCGTTGCCGCCGAGACGCTCAACATCAAAGTGCCCGACCAGCACTTCATCCAGTGGGTGCTTTTCATCCTCGCCGTGGTCTGCTTCATCCTCGCCATCACCGCCTGGGATCGGCGAAAACGGTCCCGTGGCGACGAGCCATAAAGTTCCGCCCAGTCAGCCGGCGCCCAAAAAAAACCACGCGCCCCAGACCACCGCCAGCAGCGCCGCCCCAAGCCCTATTAACACCAACCTCGCCAGACGGCGCACGGGTGCAGCTTCGCGTTGCGAAGGCCGCGCCGGTGGGGTATCACTCCGCCCAATCCCCCGGAATCACACTCCCCGGATTCCAAAATCTAAACCCATTCGGAGACCACCATGGCGGCCTATAAATACTCCTATGTAATGAAGAACCTGACCAAGTCGTTCCCCGGCGGACGAGATATCCTGAAAGGCATCACCCTGTCGTTTCTGCCCGACGTCAAAATCGGCGTGTTGGGCGTCAACGGCGCCGGTAAATCGACGTTGTTGAAAATCATGGCCGGCAAGGACAAGGAATTCGGCGGCGAGGCCTGGGCCGCGGAAGGTGTGCGCGTCGGCTACCTGGAACAGGAGCCGGACCTGGACCCCAACAAGGACGTCTTGGGCAACGCCATGGAGGGCCTCGGCGAGATCAAGGATTTGCTGGACAAATTCAACGAGATTTCCGCCCGCTTCGCGGAACCCATGGACGACGACGAAATGACGGCGCTGCTCGCCGAACAGGGCGAATTGCAGGAAAAAATCGACGCCGCCGACGGCTGGGAGTTGGAGCGCACCATCGAAATCGCCATGGATGCGCTGCGTTGCCCGCCCGGCGATGCCGACGTCTCCACGCTATCGGGCGGCGAGCGGCGGCGCGTGGCGCTGTGCCGCCTGCTGCTGGAAAAACCGGAAATCCTGTTGCTGGATGAACCGACCAACCACCTGGATGCGGAATCGGTGGCGTGGCTGGAACACTACCTTGAAGAATACAAAGGCACCGTCATGATCGTCACCCATGACCGGTATTTCCTGGATAACGTCACCGGCTGGATCCTGGAACTGGACCGCGGCCAGGGCATTCCCTACGAAGGCAACTATTCTTCGTGGCTGGAACAAAAGGAAAAGCGGCTGGGCCAGGAATCACGCGAGGAATCGGCCCGCCAACGCACCCTGAAACACGAACTGGAATGGATCCGGTCATCGCCCCGCGCTCGGCAAACCAAATCCCGGGCCCGGATCACGGCTTATGAAGACCTGTTGGCCAAGTCCCAGGAACAACGCACCGGCAAGGCGCAAATCGTCATCCCGCCGGGGCCCCGGCTCGGCGGCCTGGTGATCGAGGCGAAAGGAGTCGCCAAGGCGTATGGCGATAAATTGCTGATGGATGACCTGGATTTCCTGATGCCACCGGGCGCCATCGTCGGCATCATCGGCCCCAACGGCGCCGGCAAGACGACGTTATTCCGGATGATCACCGGTTCGGAACAACCGGACGGCGGCAGCCTTCGCATCGGCGAAACCGTGGCGCTGGGGTATGTAGACCAGTCCCGCGACAGTCTGGATGATAAGAATAACGTGTGGCAGGAAATCTCCGGCGGACACGACGACATCCAGGTCGGCAAACGGACCATTCAAAGCCGCGCCTATGTCGCCCAGTTCAATTTCAAGGGCGCCGATCAACAGAAAAGCGTCGGCCAGCTATCCGGCGGCGAACGCAACCGGGTGCACCTGGCGAAAATGTTGAAATCGGAAGCCAACGTGCTGTTGCTGGATGAGCCGACCAATGATCTGGATGTGGAAACGCTGCGCGCGCTCGAAGACGCCATCGTCGAGTTCGCCGGTTGCGTCCTGGTCATCAGCCATGACCGCTGGTTCCTTGACCGCCTGGCCACCCATATCCTGGCGTTTGAGGGCGACAGCCATATGGAATGGTTCGAAGGCAATTACCAGGACTACGAAGCCGACCGCCACCGCCGCCTCGGCACCGACGCCGACCAGCCCCACCGGATCAAATACAAACCGCTGAAGCGGGGTTAAAACCCGCCCCGGCCGGTCTTTAGGCGCGCCGCGACCGCTTCGAACACGCTGTCCCAGTCTCCTTGTTCCGGCTGGCGGAACAACCGCATGGTCGGGTACCCGGGGCTGTCGTCGCGGTCCAGCATCCAGCGGAAATCCGGCACTTTCGGCAGCAACAGCCAGACCGGTGTTGCCATGGCACCGGCCAAGTGGGCGACGGAGGTATCGACGGAAATCACCAAATCCAGCGCCGCAATGGCCGCCGCCGTCTCAGCGTAATCCACCAGCCGCGGACTCAGGTCGGTGATGCCCTCGCCGATGCCGGCCTTGGCCGGATCCTGGGGGGCGGCGCCGACCTGGAGGCCGTAAAACCGGGTGTCCATAACGCCCAACAAG
>Ga0066376_10005510_pt1 | contig 10722 bp, 9 predicted proteins | sample Knorr_S15_td_Bot_FD_77009 | JGI IMG/M metagenome (GOLD analysis project Ga0066376, IMG submission 77009) | Marine microbial communities from Southern Atlantic Ocean transect - Knorr_S15_td_Bottom_ad_5009_LV_A | ecosystem: Environmental > Aquatic > Marine > Oceanic | place: Southern Atlantic... | reverse complement strand
CTGAGCCAATCCTTCAGCCCGGATTAAATACAGTTTTTATGCCAGCCTTTTGAAACCGAAGTGCACGGTAATCCGCAACTTGTTCGCTGGATGCTTGCTCCAACAAAGGGCGAGTGAAGTACATGTCCAGGCCCCGGCTAAATTTCACCAAAGCTCGTCGCCGCAGGGCGCGAACTTCGCCTAATGCTTCGGCTAATTTCTTCGGGAAAAGGCCGCGAAAACTCTCCTGGATAGAAAGTGGATCGTCGCCGAAATGGCGGAACATGAGTAGAGTGTCCCTAGCCTCTTCGGAGGTTAGGGCTTCTGCGGTCTTGAGATCCATGCGCATCGCCCCGACATTTTAGATTCTTTTGCTGGCTAAAACTGAGTTCCGATATTGATGGACCACCGAATATCGGTTTCACTGAAGCCTGGTGCGGGAGTTCCATCCCAAGCAAGCGAATTACTAAACTTCAAATACCAGTCCTCTTTGAAAGTCCAAGCCAAGGAAACCCGGTTCGTGAATGACCGGTCTGCACCGTCTTCGGTGGAGGCGAAATATTCGCCCTTTGAGTTAAATTCCCAATTTTTCATAAGGGGAATTGACAATTCTGCCGCAGCCCGCCCACTCCAGGTGTCTACTTTCTCAGTACCCACGTTGTCTTCTCGGAGCAAAGAGGGGCCAACCTCCAAAGTTAGGGTATTTTGGCTTTTGCTCCAGTGATAGATCCAACCAATGCCAAATCCTAGGTCTGCCCTCAATTCCAAGCCATTGGGAGGGTCACGACGGCCGGAAGATTTACCGTAGCCATAGAAATCTCCGACCTCGTCCAAATAGCGATGGTGCTCGGCAGAAATGTGGGTAAGGCGGGAAACTGTGGTGGAGGAGCCATCGACTGGGTTACCTTGGCGCACTCCGGAATAGTCCCCTCGCAAAATCCAGCGGCGTCCTTCCAGCAACTGCTTAAGTTCCCCATGGAAATCGACGTTGGTGTTTTGGTTGTTGCCAGTAAGCAGGGTGAGGCCGAAATCGGCTTTTCCCTGCCAAGGAGAATTCGGCGGGGGGTCCTGCAATGCGAACAAAAAGGGCAGCAAAAGGAGAAACGGGAGCATTTTTTAGCCAAATTGGCATTTTGAACCAAGGTGGGACGGGATTTTAGCCGATAAGGAGGTGGATTTCGCCCACCAAATACCCATGTATTTTCGGAAAAACTCTCGCAACCCTTTGCCTTCCATAGGTTTAGGGTCCATTCGCCTACGGGGAGCTTGCTACGGCTTTCTAGCCGGGTGCTTTTTGGTGTTCGGTGCTGGTAAAGCTCTGGAAAACGCGGATTACAAAAAACAAGCCCGGACGGTGGGGGTTCAGGCAGAAAGCTTGGCCCGTGAATTGGGCCGTCAGGCGGTGGCTTGGATGGAACCGGCCAACTCTGAAAAACTACAGGAAGCCTTGGCGTCCATTCCGATCGGGAGCAGTGCCCTCGTCGTGGATTTTCAAGGCAAGGTCCTTGCTCGTCACGGAACTTTTGCCGAAGTCAAAAATTTACGTCGGCTGTCCGTGACTCAAAGCGGACATATTTTGGGTTCGGCGCGGCGACATCGTTTGGTGGAAGCCCGTTACCGAATGGAAGGTCGGCTGGCTCCTCTGGGAGAAATTTGGGTGCGAGAGCCCCTCCAAAAACCAGCTTGGTTCGGTGCATTGGTCAAAACCGCTGTGCTGAGTGGTCTGCTGTTGGGCTTTCTGGCTTGGGGTTGGTTGAGTTTTTCCATGCGTGGGACTCGTGCGTTGCAACGCAGTTTGGCGCGTGCCGGCAAAGAGGAATTTTTCCTCCGTGCCCCCTTGTTGGGTTGTGGCGAAATGAAGGCTTTGGCCCAATCCATCAATCAAGCGATGAGTTCGCTCAGTGATTCAGCCACGCGGGTGGAACATGTTTACGTGGAAACTGCCTTGGCCTTGTCCCGCACCGTAGAAGCGAAAGACCGTTACACCTCTGGCCATAGCCAGCGGGTGGCCCGTCATGCGGTGGAACTTGGCGAAGCTTTAGGATTGGGTACGGAACGTTTGGAAACTCTGCGCCTAGGCGGCTTGCTGCACGATATCGGCAAAGTGGCAGTCCCGGATGCGGTTTTGACCAAGCCAGGGGCTTTGACGGATGAAGAATATGAGGCCATGAAGCGTCACCCGATGGCTGGTGACCGCATTTTGTCGGCCATTCCCGGGCTTCGGGATATTGCTGACATTGCCCGCTCGCATCATGAAAAATGGGATGGAACGGGTTATCCCATGGGCGTTGCGGGGGATTCCATTCCGTTGGAAGGGCGTATCGTTTGTATCGCCGACGCCTATGACGCCTTGACGACCAAGCGGTCCTACAAGTCCGCTATGGAAGTGGAGCTCGCCTTGCAGATTTTGGAAAAAGATGCTGGCACCCATTTTGACCCACAATTAGTGGCATTGTTCGTGGCCGGAAAACGTAGCGGCCGGGGATATAAGGGAGTTTCTTCCCAAGCCGATGTTGACCAGAGGGCTGCCTGACCCGAAACTGCAGTCGACCCCATAATGGGCTCGACGCATGCACCTCAAACACCGCCAAGCTTTTCTTGACCAAATGGAGGCCGGGGATCTCGCCCTGTTTCCCGGTTCCAGCCACGTGACCCGGAACCATGACGTGGATTTTCCATTCCGTCAAAACTCGGACTTCGCTTATTTAACCGGCTTCCATGAAGCCGAGGCTCATTTGCTGTTGGCTAAAGATGTGGACGGGGTGGCCCCGGAAACTATCTTTGTTTTGGAACGGGACCCTTTGCAGGAAACTTGGCATGGTCGTCGCGTCGGCCCTGAGGGTGCGGTGGAGAAATTAGGTTTCGGCGCCGCTGAGGAAATCGGCAAACTGAAAAGCTTCTTGAGTGAGGCCATGGCCAAAGCCAAACGAATGTGGTTTCGTTTAGGAGCTTTTCCGCAAACTGAAAAAATGGTGATAGGCATCGTTGATGAATTGCGTAAGAAAATCCGCCTAGGTATTGAGCCACCCATGGCTTTCTTGGACCCAGGCAATACCTTGCACGAAATGCGGCTGATTAAGTCGGCAGACGAATTGGACTGGATGAGAAAAGCTGCGGCAGTCAGCGCCGAAGCCCATATGTTGGCCATGGCCCAGACCAAACCCGGCGTCAATGAATGTGAGATTGAGGCACTGTTGCATTACACTTTCCGGCGCCACGGTGGTGACGGTACGGGTTGGGCTTATCCAGCCATTGTTGCTGGCGGAAATAATGCCAACATCCTTCACTACACCGAAAACAATGTTGCTCTGAAAGACGGCGATTTACTTTTGGTAGACGCGGGCGCTGAATTTGGTGGCTACGCCGCTGACATCACCCGCACCTACCCAGTCAACGGGAAATATTCTGCGGCGCAAAAAGATGTTTATGAATGTGTGCTGGCCGCGGAAAAAGCAGCCATCGCTGTTTGTAAAGCCGAGGTCTCATTTCATGAAGTGCACAACACCGCATTGAAAGTGATTTGCGAAGGCCTGCATTCTTTGGGTGTGCTCAAGGAGTCTGCCGAAGAGATTGAAGAATCTGGCGCCTATCGGAATTGGTTTATGCACAACACCTCTCATTGGATTGGACGTGATGTCCATGATGCAGGCCGATACATGGCAAATGGAGAGTCTCGTCCTTTGCAACCCGGCATGTGCCTCACGGTGGAACCCGGCCTTTATTTCCCTGCTGATGATGAACGAGTTCCTGCCGCCTTACGAGGCATCGGTATTCGTATCGAAGACGATATTCATGTCACCGGTGGTGAACCGGAAATCTTGACGATTGCCACTCCTAAATCTTTGGCCGATGTGGAAGAAGCGTGTGCTTCAGAACGAGTGATGCCGCCGACCTTGGACTCGGAGCTTATCTCTCAGTGACTGATTTAGCCTTACAACTCAATTCAATCACCAAACGCTACGGAGACTTTACCGCAGTGGAGGATTTCTGCATCGAAATCCCGAAGGGTTGTATTTATGGTTTTCTCGGGCCCAACGGTGCTGGCAAAACCACCACTATCCGGATGATTCTTGACATTGTTCGGCCGACGTCCGGTTCACTCACCGTGTTGGGGGCGCCGTCGGCATTGCAAGTGCGGGAACGCATCGGTTATTTGCCGGAGGAAAAAGGCCTCTATAAAAAAATGAAGGCTTGGGCGACCATCGCTTATTTTGGCAGTCTCAAAGGACTCAAGAAAGCAGAAGCAAAAAAGCGTGCCTATGAACTACTGGAGAAATACGGTTTAGCAGATTTTGCTGAATCCAAGATTGAAGCTTTGTCCAAGGGTATGGGGCAAAAGGTCCAAGTCCTTGCTTCCATCGTGCACCGTCCCGAATTCGTCATTCTGGACGAACCATTTTCTGGCTTGGACCCAGTCAATCAGCAAGTCATGGAAGAAGTGATTCGTGACATGGCCGCCAATGGCGCCACAATTTTATTTTCCACTCACGTCATGTCTCACGCCGAGCGTATCTGTGACCGCATTGTGCTGATGGCTCGTGGTCGCAAGATTTTTGACGGCACCATCCCCGAGGCGAGGGAAACCATGCCCACTCGGGTGGTCTTGGACGCCGACGTTACGGCCGAAGCCTTGGAGGCATTGCCTGGGGTGCTAGCCGCCATTCCATTGGTCCAAGAAAACCAAGCGGATAGTTGGGAAATCCTTTTGCAAGAAGACGCTGACCCTCAGTATCTGCTCCAAGCTTGTTTTAAGTCAGGGATTTCTTTGCGTTCCTATGACCATCGGCCACCAACCTTGCATGATGTCTTTGTGCACTTGGTTGGCGATGATGCGCGGGAGGCCAAAAAAAGATGAGAAACGCCTTACTCGTGGCCGCTCGGGAATATGAGGATAATGCCCGTACCAAAGGGTTTTGGATTGGCATTTTGGCCTTGCCTCTTTTGTTGGTGATTGCGGTCCAGGTGCCAAGTTTTCTGGAGAAGAACGCAACCCCAATCCGGAACTTTATTTTGTTGGACCGAACGGGTGAGTTGGATTCCATTATTGATCAGGAACTGGAACGCGCTCACCAACGCCGGGTGATTGAGGAGCTCTCTGCTTATGGTCGGAAGCATCTCCAAATGCCCGACGGTAAAGAAGGCCCCCAATGGGAGCATTTGCCGGCGGTCAATTTGGAGGACTTGGTTGCCAAATTTGCAGAACGGAATCCCGAAATCGTCGACCAATTTATTGCCAGTGGAGGAGTGAAAACTGCCTTGGCTGCGATGGCCGGCATGCTAAAAGAAGATGCCCCGGAGTTTGAAGAACCTCGGTTGAAATTCCGCCGGGTGTCCTTACCCGAAGGCGTGGACTCCAATCTCACCGGCCGCGAATTGGCCGATGCTTTAGCGCCTTGGCTCAAGGGAGACGAAGCACTCTCGATTGGCGAAGACCAAGAGAAACTCTTTGCTTTAGTGGAAATTCCGGCAGATATATTGGCAAGCGGTGGGGAAACATCCTTTTGGAAAAGCAGCGGACCCCAAGTGCAATTCTGGGCAACCAATTTGGCGGATTCGGATTTAAGAAAATCCCTAGAGAGAGCTTTGGACCGGGAGTTGCACCAACGCGAATTTCAGCGCTTAGGGGTGGATTCTGAAGCCGTCCGCAAAGTGCAAAGCACTTCGGTGCCCCTGACGAGCTTGGACCCACGCAAAGACGTGGGCGAGGAAGAAGTCAGTATGGCTGACAAGATTCGTCAATACGCCCCGATTGGCTTTGTATATTTTCTTTGGATTGCCATTATGCAAGTGGCGTCCATGTTATTGAATAACACGATCGAAGAAAAATCAAACCGCATCATTGAAGTTTTACTTTCTTCGGTGACGCCGTGGGAACTCATGATGGGCAAGCTGTTGGGCATCGCCGGTATTGGCTTGACCTTGGTCATCGCTTGGATTTTGTCGATGCTTGGCATTCTGTGGTATTCCAGTGGACCAGAAGCGGAAATTGCCACCCGTCTTTTGGAAGTGGTTTCCAGTGGTGGTCTACTGCTTTCTTTCGCGATGTATTTCGTGCTGGGTTATTTCCTTTACGCGTCTATTTTTCTGGCCATGGGTAGCGTGTGTAACACCCTCAAAGAAGCTCAAAACCTGATGGGCCCGATGATGATGATCATGATGGTCCCTTTGCTCACGATGGTGTTTATCCCCAAGGACCCGAATGGGCCACTGGCCACCTTTCTTTCTTGGGTGCCGATTTACACCCCCTTCATCATGATGAACCGGGCTGCGGCTGACCCCCCCATGTTCGATTTAATTGGCACCACCGTGCTCCTCATCGCCACCAACCTAGGCATGTTGTGGTTTTGTGGGCGAATTTTCCGCATCGGAATCCTCCGAACTGGCCAACCGCCCAAGATCAGGGAGCTTTTTCGCTGGATTAGGTCGGACCATTAAGTCGGGAAAAGCGGTTTTTCTGGGGATTTTTCCCGACTTCGGCTATTTCAACGACTTTCCGGCTCACCTATCATGTTGCCCGTGGAATCAGCCTCACTATGAGTGGGTCGTTCCCATTCTCCTCCGCCCCTCAACCATTCCGGCGAAGCCATATGACCCGATACCCCCGGTCCGGCCGCAAGACGGCCTTTCACCTCCTCCTGGGCTTAGCCCTGGTTCTTATTCCTACGTCCCAAGCCTCCGCTCAGGACGCTGCCGCTGTATTCAATCGCGGGATGGCTCATTACCACAATGGTAACTATGAAGCCGCCCAGGCCGCCTTCCGCGAAGTAGTTTCCTTAGCCCCGGAACAGGTCGAAGCTTATGCTCTGCTCAACGAAAGCCAAGACGCTTTACTAGAACTCATGGTGGCGGGGGGAGAGTTCGAATCCTTCGCCCGTGAAATTCTCGCCTCTGCGGCAACCACCAGTCGTGAAGCGGTACGTGACTTAGATGCCGCCGCCGATGAAACCGAAGGTTGCTTTGACGATTCTTATGAAGTCCGGGCGCAAACGATTTTTTCGCTGACGATGAAATATGGACCCTTTGCCTCCGTTGCGCTCATTAAGGAATTGGCTAGCCAAAAAGAAAGCCGTCGGCTGGCCGCGTTGTATGCCTTGACGCGCATGGGGTCAGAAATCACCCAACCTTTGCTTGCTGCCACTTGGTCTAGCAATGCCGACGTCCGCTCAGGTGCCGCTTTGGCTTTGGGCCAGATGGGTGACCCGCGTGCAATGGCTCGCTTGACCGATATGGCCACTCGGGATGAAAGTGGTGCGGTCCGAGTCCTTGCGGGTAAGTTGGCCCGGCCGGGCCAAGCCGCGGAAATGTACTTAGCTCAAGGTTGGGCTTATTTGCTCAATGATTCCGTAATGGGGCTTTCGTCGGCAGAGAATTACGGAGCGTCTTGGGTGACTGATGGCGTGGGCGTGATGCCTATAGATATGCCAGAGTCCTTGGTGGGCCTAGAAGCCGCCAAGCGATGTTTCTTGCGTGCTTCAGAACTTGGTAATCCGTCAGCCTCCATTGGTCTTGCCCAAGCTTATGCGGCAGAGATTACGGTGCTCCAAGGATTGATTGCTGACGGTAATGATGATTTGGAAAGTGTCATGATTGCCCAATCTACTTCGGCGCTCACTTTACCTCTGACTGTATTGGAAGCCGGCCTGGTTGAGGCAACCAAGCGTAAAGCCATTGGCACCGCTAGGACTTTAGTGGGCCTACTTGATGGCGGTTCTTCTACTTCCATCGAGGCATTGAAAACCGCTCTTAGGGAAGGGACCCCAAGTCTGCGTTACGCCGCGGCTCAAGCATTGGCGGGTTTTGGTGTTGCAGACCCCGGAGTCGTCAACGCATTGGCGGAAGCGGCCTCCATGGATGCTTTACGAGTGGTTCATCTCATGGACGACCAAGATCGTCGTGCCATGGACTTAAGCGAAGGGTTGACTTCCTTTGGTATTGCCGTCATTCGTTCCACGGATGCGGCGGGCGGTTACATCAACATGCACCGTAGTGTGATGGTGGACGCCTTTGTCATTGCGGACCCATTACCTGATTTCTTCGCGCGCCGCGTGGTTGCTGAAATCCGCAAGGATGCTCGTTTTGCAGATACCCCTATTTCGGTCATTGGTAATAAAAACACTGGTGATATTGATGGTGCCGAAGTCGTGGGTTCTGTTTCCGCTTCTGACATCGTGGATGGTTTTGGTCCTTTGGGCGCAGAGCGCGAAGGCTACTTGGCCACCGCTGCTGCCGCGGCAAGTTCTTTGGCGAAAATGGCCGGTGACCACACCGAGGCAGTCCGCCCTGTCGTGACGGTGATGGCTGGCATTATCGGTCGGGAAGATGCGGTCAGCATTCCTGCCATGTTTATCCTGGGTCGCGCCGGTGCCAAGCCAGAGGTGGCCTCTTTGGTCGCTGTGCTTGGAGAATCTTCTCGCAGTAAAGAAGCCCGCGTAGCGGCAGCCAAAGCCCTGGCCATTTTAGTGGACCGCACCGGAGCTTCGGTTCCAGTTGAAGTCATTGAGTCGGCCATGTCTGAAGGCCATGTAGAACTTGCCCGTGCTTGTGCTCGCATTCTTGGAGCCGCTGGCGAAGCTCACCGCCCCGCCTTGGTGGTTCCGGAGTAGTCCGGTCGCCAGAGTAGCTCAGGGGTAGAGCACCGCTTTCGTAAAGCGGCGGTCACGAGTTCAAATCTCGTCTCTGGCTCCAAAACCTGGAGGTCGCCTTTTTGGCGGCCTCTGCCTCTTTTGATGTAGAATTACCAAACCATGCTGATTTCATTCCTCCTCCTCTTCATCCAAACTCCGGCTACGGATTCGCTTCCTCAGTTCGCTTGGCCGGTAGAAAATGCCGCCGCCACTCTTGGAGAAGATGTGTCCTTAACTCTCAAGCATCACACCGTGGACTTGGATTACGGCCTATTGTTTTCGACTGCCAAAGGAGGAGTTTCCTCTTTTAGCCTGACTTTGGAAGCCGGCTTAACAGTGACGGTAGATTTTGAAAGTCGAAAGGAGGCTCCGTACGGATTTTGTTGGTCTGGGACCTTGCGTGAGGACGTGGAAGGTTCTGCCACCTTTGCTTTGGTTGAGGACAAAGTCACCGCATCGGTGGTTTTTCAAGACCGGTTGTTCCGGATTTCCTGTGCCGGAGCCGGACTTCATTACATTGCGGAATTGGATTCCTCGGCGTTCCCAAGTTGTGCCACCAGTGCGGCTCACGCCATCAATTTGCCAACCGCCAAACCGGGCAATGGTCACCGCGGTACGGGAAACCCTGATGTGGATGTGATGGTGGTTTACACCACCAAAGCCAAAAATAATCAAGGTGGCACCAATGCCATGCAATCTTTGATTAACTTGGCGGTCACTGAAACCAACACGGCTTATCAAAAGTCCGATGTTAACCAACGTTTAGTCTTAGTATATTCCCAGGAAGAGGTCGGCTATACCGAAAATGGTGACTTCGGCACGGAGCTCAACCGAATTCGTAAAAAGAATGATGGCCACATGGATGACGTGCATGCTTTGCGTGATGAGTATGGCGCAGATTTGGTTTGCCTGATTGTGGGGGGCTCGCAGTACTGTGGTATTGCTTACCTCATGACCAATGTCAGCAACGGATTTGAAGACTATGCATTTAGTGTGGTTTCTCGTTCATGTGCCACCGGCTATTACTCCTTCGGTCACGAACTTGGTCACAATATGGGTTGCACCCATGACCATCAGAACGCCAGTAGTGGCGCGTACAGTTATTCCTTCGGCTGGCGCACCTCCAATAACGCTTACCGGACCATCATGGCTTATTCACCGGGTTCTCGGATTAAGTATTTTTCAAACCACAACAAAAACAAGAACGGTTATCCCCTCGGTCAAGTTAATTACGCTGAGAACTGGCGTAGTTTAAATAATACGGCAGATACGGTTGCCGGTTGGCGGGATACCGCGGTAGAGCCTTTCGAATTGACTCACACCACCTTATTGCGGGGTCTCACTGCGGTTTTCGCTACTACTGGCGCTGATGCTGGCGAACGAGTGTGGTTTCTAGGCGGCCCCAACTCTGGCTCCCTCTTTCCACCTCAACTTGGTGGCTTAGGCATTGACGTTGGCAATCCGGTCACCATTCTGGGTTCTGGTTTTTCCAATTCAGCCGGCGAAGCCAGCGTTAACTTTTTCTTGCCTTCGAGTTTACCCGCCATTCCGGTGTATCTCCAAGCAGTGATTGTCCGTGGAACTGGTGGGTCTAATTCAATTAAGACCGACTTAGTCACCAGTCAAATTTACTAGAATTTTCCGCAAGTCAGAAGTTCTCCTTCCGCATTAAAGGATTCGTAAACCAATTGGTTTTCATTCTTGGTTTGAGAAATAGCGGAAGCAGGGAGCTCAACAAAAACACGCTGCGGTGAGGCAGTTTTTGAAAGGTATGAAATGCCGTTCCAAATAACTCGGGCGTAGCTGGGAACCCGAGCCGGCTAGTCTACTCGGGGCCCAGTGGAGTGGGGTCCAATGCTTTCGAAAGTGAAGCGGACGGTTTCCGGGCTGGTGAGTTCGTAGGTCACCTTGACGGAGCCATCTCCTTGGATTTCTTGTGCTGGGACACTGAACGTGGCTTTAAGAGCTGATTCATTCTGGTTCCCTGAATCCAAGCCGATGATGACCGCTAGGCAAAGAAGGAAGGCAAAGATGGAGCAAAAAGAAGATTTATTCATTACGTGTCAGCCTAGTGTATGGGTTCAGAAGTAGAACTCGCGGATGCGAGGCGAAAGAGAAT
>Ga0066376_10005509_pt1 | contig 10722 bp, 8 predicted proteins | sample Knorr_S15_td_Bot_FD_77009 | JGI IMG/M metagenome (GOLD analysis project Ga0066376, IMG submission 77009) | Marine microbial communities from Southern Atlantic Ocean transect - Knorr_S15_td_Bottom_ad_5009_LV_A | ecosystem: Environmental > Aquatic > Marine > Oceanic | place: Southern Atlantic... | reverse complement strand
TTGCAGGTCACGATGGCGGCACGGGAGCTTCGCCGCAAACTTCTATTAAACATGCCGGGCTGCCCTGGGAATTGGGTCTCTCTGAAACACAACAGATTCTGGTGATCAACGATCTTAGAGGACGCATTCGTGTGCAGGTGGATGGACAACTCAAAACCGGGCGCGACGTTGTGATTGGCGGAATTTTAGGTGCCGATGAGTTCGGGTTCTCCACCACAGCCCTGGTGACTATGGGTTGCATCATGATGAGAAAATGTCACCTCAATACCTGCTCGGTAGGCATAGCCACGCAAGACCCCGCGCTCAGAAAAAAATTCAATGGCAAGGCAGAATACGTTGTCAATTTTTTCCGGTTCATTGCTGAAGAAGTCCGCGAGATCATGGCAGAGTTGGGCGTTAGAAAATTTAGTGACTTGATCGGACGAGTCGAGTTCCTGGAAGCGAAACAGGCGGTCGACCATTGGAAAGCCAGCGGTCTGGATGTGAGTAAAATTTTATTCAAGCCGGACGTTGATGGAAATGTTGCTATAAAAAATATTTGCACCCAGGATCTCAGTGGTGACTTGGACAATGTGCTGGACCATCGATTGATAGCCGCAAGCCAACTGGCTCTGGAAAAGAAAATCCAGGTCTATGGCGATGTTCCTATTCTTAACACAGACAGAGCCACAGGAGCGATGCTCAGTTATCGCGTTTCAAAATTGCATGGCGAAGAAGGGCTGCCTGAAGATACGATCCAGTTTGGGTTTAAGGGGTCCGCCGGCCAGAGCTTCGGAGCTTTTCTTGCACCGGGAATAACCTTTGGCCTTGCGGGTGATGCCAATGACTATGTCGCTAAAGGTTTGTCCGGCGGAAAAATATTTATTTATCCCCCGAAAGAGTCGACCCTGGTACCTGAAGATAATATTTTAATAGGAAATACGGTGCTCTATGGTGCCATTTCTGGTAAAGCTTTTTTCCGGGGAATTGCGGGTGAACGTTTTGCAGTGCGTAACAGTGGAGCCGAAGCGGTTGTCGAAGGAGTTGGCGATCATGGTTGCGAATACATGACTGGCGGAGTTGTTGTCGTGCTGGGTTCTACAGGAAGAAATTTTGCAGCAGGCATGAGCGGTGGTTTGGCTTATGTCCTGGATCGTGACAACGAATTTGAAATCCACTGCAATAAGAGTGCAGTTGATCTTGTTGGGGTCACCGAAGATGAAGATGTACAACAATTAAAATCGTTGATCGAAGAGCATTATAAATCCACTCAAAGCACGGTTGCAAAGCGAGTGCTTGATGAGTGGGAAGAAACTTTGTCGAAATTTATTAAAGTTTATCCGACCGATTACAGGCGTGTGCTTGAAGAGCGTAAAAAACGTGACCCGGCATTGGTAGCCTGAATTTTATAGAAACAGGAGAAGAAATATTTAGATGGGTGCTATTAAAGGCTTCATGGAATTTGAGCGGGAGACCCCACCGGGTCGCTCGGTTGCCGACAGACTGAAAGATCAGAACGAATGCTACGCGCCTTTGTCCGAGGAGAAGTATAAAGAGCAAGGTGCGCGTTGTATGGACTGTGGTGTGCCTTTCTGCCAGAGTGATGCCGGTTGTCCTTTGGGAAACTTGATCCCCGACTGGAACGACCTTGTCTATCGCGGGCGTTATGAAGAGGCAGTAGAATTATTGCTGAAGACAAATAATTTTCCGGAATTCACAGGGCGGGTATGCCCGGCTCCTTGTGAAGGCGCTTGCGTGCTGGGGATAAGTGAACCGGCAGTGAGCATTTGTAAAATTGAGGAGATGATTGCTGAAAAAGGTTTTGAAGAAGGTTTTATCAAGGCCAAGCCTCCCGAATCCAGAACCGGTAAGAAAATTGCCGTGGTAGGTTCCGGCCCTGCCGGGCTTGCATGTGCGGCGCAACTGAATTCTGTCGGCCATGAAGTGACGGTTTTTGAAAAGGATGATCGCATCGGCGGATTATTGATGTATGGCATTCCAAATTTCAAACTGGATAAAAAAATTGTCAAGCGTCGAATCAACTTGATGCAGGAGGAAGGAATTTTTTTCAAGACCGGAGTCCAAATCGGAGTCGACAAACCGGCAAAAGAATTAAAGGACGAATTTGATGCTGTTGTGTTGTGCGGCGGCTCGCAAAAGCCTCGAGACATCCCCGTGGAAGGTCGTGACCTGGATGGAGTGCATTTTGCGATGGAATTTTTACCGCAGCAAAACAAACGTAATGAAGGGGACACGATAGCTGCGGACATCTCTATTACCGCGAAAGATAAAACGGTGCTGGTCATCGGTGGCGGTGATACCGGATCGGACTGTGTGGGTACATCCTTACGGCAGGGTGCAAAAGAAGTTCTGCAATTTGAACTTCTTCCGGAACCGCCGCAGGATCGAACTGATAATAATCCCTGGCCGCAATGGCCCAAAATTTTCCGTGTTTCTTCTTCGCATGAGGAAGCGAATGAGCACGAGGGAAAAGATAAAATCACAGAATATTGTGTAGCCACTAAAAAGTTTTCCGGCGCAGATGGAAAAGTTGAAAAAATACATGGCATCAGAATCTCCTTTGGTGATGCCGATCCAAAAACAGGTCGGCCCACCATGAATGAAGTGCCTGACTCCGAGTTCGAGTTGCAGGTTGATCTGGTGCTTCTGGCGATGGGGTTTGTCCATCCTATTCATGAGGGCATGGTGCAGGAGCTTTCCGTCGACTTGGATGCGCGCGGAAATGTGGCCTGCGATGACAATAAGATGACGAGTGTCGAAGGTGTTTTTGTCGCAGGGGACATGACACGTGGGCAGTCGCTTATTGTATGGGCGATAGCCGAAGGCCGTGAAGCGGCGCGTTCCGTAGATCAGTTTCTAATGAAAACCACCAGCCTGCCGCATAGCCAATTTTTGAAGTAAAACTTACCTGTGTTCAATCATATTAGTTTTTGGTTTGCTGAAAAAGGCACCTTCCTGGAAGCTTGATGGCAATGGATTGACCCGTTGCCAGCGGCGGCTCGCCGCAAAAAAAGGGAGCTGCCTTGACACAGCTCCCTCTTCGGAGGTTCGCCTGCCCGTCGGCAAGCCTGGCTACGTTGGGGGGTAACAGGTAGATACCCTAAAAGCGATCAAGCGTTTAACTGTTGTCCGCCAATATTTCTGCACAACGTAGCCTGGGGTGAATCATGCTTGTTTTTCTTCCTGCATTTTATCTAACGTAACAGCCAATATTATTTTACTTCCGTCACGAATTATTTCTACTTCGACTGATTTTCCCGGTTCCACAGCAGCCACTTGTTTTGGCAGATTTTCTACGGAAGAAATTTCTTTGCCGTTAAACTTAACGATGATGTCACCGCGTTTGAGTCCACTTCGGTCCGCCGGTCCATTGGGGACAACGTCATTGACTAATGCGCCGTGCGTATCGGATAATTTGAATGTTTCGGCGAGTTCGGTGGTGATCTTTTGAATCATAACTCCAAGCCAGCCGCGCGTTACCTTGCCATCCTTTTTTAATTCGTCAAGGATGTCCCTTGCCATATTGATGGGGATGGTGAATCCAATTCCTACGTTGCCACCCGATCTGGAAGAATAAATTGCAGTATTTATTCCAATTACTTCCCCCGCCATATTGAGCAAGGGGCCGCCGCTGTTTCCGGGATTGATCGAAGCGTCCGTTTGTATGAATTCGTCATAAGGCCCGGCGCCGATGTTTCGGGCCTTTGCGCTCACGACTCCTGTGGTTACCGTGTGAGAAAGTCCAAACGGATTACCGATCGCTACTACCCATTCGCCGACCTCTACTTTTTCAGAATCTCCCAGAGTTAAAAAAGGAAAGCTCGTGTTGTCACCGGAGGGTCGGATAATTTTAACGAGGGCAATGTCTGTCTTGGAATCCGAACCAATTAATTCGGCTTCATATTCTTTTTCATTTTGCAGAGTGATAGTGATGATATCGGCATTATTGACAACATGATTATTGGTAAGGATGTAGCCTTCTGCATCGATCAGGAATCCGGTCCCGGTGCCATTGCCGGGCCGCTGTTGTTGAGGCATGGGTCTATCGAAGGGAGAAAATTTCTGAAATGGATTTCTTGGATTTGGGGGGTTACCCCGAGCCGGTTGAAATTTTGTTTTAGAGGTTACGAATACAACGGCCGGATTTTTATTTTTGGCTATTTCGACAATCAGGTTGGTTCCTACCGGATTCACTTTGCTGCTCAAAGCAAAAGCCGGGTTTAAATTGTTGCCGTTAAAAATTGGAAAACTTAAAAACAAAATAAGAAAAGCCGCAAAGAAATATTTGCTTTTATAAATAGCCATGGGAAGCCTCCACAAAATTCATTTTTCATTAAAGATCTTATAATTATTTATTAAGAATAAGATTTGGAAATTAAATGTCTGTTAATGGGGGATTAAAAAAACTTAATGAGGGTTCGTTAACTTATTCTGGAGGAGGGTTTGATATAGTAGAGGAACCAAAGCGGAGCTTACATCTTCAATTTCTGGAAGAACCCTGTCAAAGTGTCTTTGAGGGAATGACCATCGATTGCGGCTAATTCTTTGTAAAGTTCTTTTTGTCGTTTGTTTAATTTTTTAGGAGTTGCAATATCGAAGTGAATGATCTGATCGCCTCGACCGCCGCCGCGAAGCCTTGGAATGCCTGCACTTGGGATACGGTAACTGCCATTATTCTGTGTGCCTGCGGGTAATGAAATTACCTTGGTTTTGTTTTCTTCTAATAAGGAGACTTCGATATCCGCCCCTAGAGCCGCTTGCGCAAAGGTCAACGTCATCTTGCAATGAATATCATCTTCTTCGCGATGGAAAAAATCATGCTGTTTAACATGCATGATGACATACAAGTCTCCGGGAGGCAGGCCCTGTGGTCCCGATTCCCCTTCGCTGCGAAGTCTTAGACGCGCTCCGTCATCGACACCTGCTGGGATGTTGATCGATAGTTTTTTCTTTTCCAGTACACGGCCTTCACCATGACATTGGTTGCAGGGATGCGTGATGGTTTGTCCGGCACCTCTGCAGTCGGGGCAGGGGGATTGCACACTGAAAAAACCTTGTGCGCGGACAACTTGTCCGGTGCCGCGACAGGTTCGACAGGCTTGTGGAGAGTGCCCGGGTTTGGAACCCGACCCTTTGCATGTGCCGCAAGAATTATGTTTGCTGACCTCGACTTCCTTATCGGTGCCAAAAGCGGCTTCATGGAATGTGATGCCAATATCCAGGCGCAGATCGGAGCCGGTTCTTTGTCGCTGCCCTCCACCGCCGCCGAAAAAATCTCCAAAGATGTCTCCGAACTGGGAGAAGATATCCTCAAAGCCACTGAACCCGTTAAAGCCACTACCTTTTAGTCCGTCATGACCGTACTGGTCGTATATCTGGCGTTTTTCCGGATCTTTTAAAACTTCATAGGCTTCTGAGGCTTCTTTGAATTTGTCTTCTGCCTTGTGGTCGCCTGGGTTTTTATCAGGATGGAATTTTAATGCTTTTTGTCGATAGGCTTTTTTGAGTTCTGCTTCATTGACACTTTTGGCAACTTCAAGAACTTCGTAATAATCGCGTTGGCTCATGGGGATATTGATTCAGGGAAAGGATTGTTTTGGCTTGCGAGCCGTCAGGTTTTTAAGTTGGCCACTTTTACTTTTGCGGCTTTGATCAATTTGTCTTTGAAAATATATCCCGGTTCGAGTTCCTGCACAATCATATTATCCATTTCGGGGTCCTCTGTTTCTTCTGTCAGGAAGATCTCGTCGGTGTTTGGATTGAACTTCCGGTTGTGGGTGTTAATGATTTCGACATTGTTATTTTTAAGCTCACGGCTGAACTGTTTTGATACCATTTCGACACCCTGATTTAATCCATCGAAATCATGATTGTCGTTTGCCGCTTGAATGGCTCTGTTTAAATTGTCGAGAATAGGGATGAGCCTTGAAAACAGATTGGCCTTGAACTGGTCGAGACGGACATCGTTATCTTTTTCCAGACGTTTTCTAAAGCCATCGTCTTCTGCTGTTTTTTCTTTATAGGCGGCGATATAGTCTTTTAGTTTCAGGTCTTTTTCTTCGGCTTCTTTTTTGAGCCGTTCTACATAGGAGGGTAGCCTATCTTCTTCGCTGCTCTGTTGCTCTGCCTCTTCGACTTCCAGCATAGAAGAGCGGCGATCGACGACATTAATTTCTGGTTCTTCCTCTTTTTTTGTTTTTTTCTTTGGCATGGTTGATTTTAATTAAGGGAAAAAAATTCCCCTCCCGGTTCAACCGGGAGGGGAAGGGAGGGGTTATTTTTTGCCAACGTCTTCGAACTCAGCATCGACGACATCATCTTCCGATTTTGCTTGTTCGCCTTGCTCGCCTTCTGTAGAGCTACTGGCATCACCCGCATCACCCGCATCACCCGCATCACCTGCATCACCTGCACCACCGGAGTCTCCTCCGTCGCCTGGTTCGTCTTTGGTTTGGGAGTACATGGCTTCGGCAAGCTTGTGAGCAATCTGATTGATTTTTTCGGTTTGCTCCTTCATAACATCGACTTCACCTTCAAGATGCTTCTTTGCTTCTTCCATTGCTTCTTCGGCTTCTTTTATATCCTCTTCCTTAAACTTGTCTTTGTTATCTTTAAGGGTTTTTTCGAGGTTGTAGATGACCGAGTCGAGCTGGTTTTTAGCATCGACTTTTTCGCGTCGTTCTTTGTCTGCTTCGGCATTGGCTTCGGCATCTTTCACCATGGTTTCGATCTCACTCTCGGATAATCCTGTGGAGTCGGTGATGGTGATTTTTTGTTCTTTGCCGGTGCCTTTATCTTTAGCCGAAACATTGAGGATGCCATTTGCATCGATGTCAAAGGTCACTTCGATTTGCGGCATGCCACGCGGTGCTGATGGGATGCCATCAAGATGGAATTTACCAATCGAGCGGTTGTCTTTGGCCATTTCCCGCTCACCCTGAATAACATTGACTTCTACCGAGGGCTGATTGTCTGCCGCCGTAGAAAATGTTTCTGCCTTTCGGGTTGGGATGGTTGTATTGCGATCGATGAGACGGGTTGTTACGCCACCCATGGTTTCGATTCCCAGAGAAAGTGGTGTGACATCCAGTAATAAAATATCTGTCACATCACCGGAAAGAACTCCGGCTTGAACGGCTGCACCGAGGGCAACAACTTCGTCGGGGTTGACTCCACGATGGGGTTCTTTGCCAAACAAGTTCTTAACCAGTTCCTGCGCCTTGGGAATTCTTGTGGAGCCACCTACCAGAATTGCTTCATGGATCTGGTCGGCTTTGACACCTGCATCTTTCATAGCTTGAACACAAGGGGTCTTGGATTTTTCAATAAGATCATCAACCATCGACTCAAACTTGGCCCTGCTGAGTTTGACGTTCAAATGTTTGGGGCCTGATGCGTCTGCCGTAATGAACGGAAGGTTGATATCTGTTTCATTAGTGGTCGAAAGCTCCATCTTGGCTTTTTCAGCCGCTTCTTTTAATCTTTGCAGAACCATATTGTCTTTTGAAAGATCGACTCCCTGATCTTTTTTAAATTCCGCTACCAGCCAGTCGATGATGCGCTGGTCAAAATTGTCGCCGCCCAGATGGGTGTCGCCATGCGTGGCTTTTACTTCTACAACGTTATCGCCGACTTCGAGAATGGAGACATCGAATGTTCCACCCCCGAAATCATAAACAGCAATAGTGTGATCTTTATTTTTATCCAGACCATAAGCCAATGCGGAGGCAGTCGGCTCGTTGATGATGCGTTTTACTTCGAGTCCGGCAATTTTTCCGGCATCTTTTGTGGCTTGTCGTTGCGCATCATTAAAATATGCGGGAACGGTGATAACTGCTTCTGTCACCGGTTGACCAAGATAGGCTTCTGCAGATTTTTTCAGTTTTTGCAGGATCATTGCCGAAATTTCAGGAGGCGTATAAGATTTACCGCCTGCTTTAATTTTCACGTCACCTTTACCGCCCTGTATGACATCATAGGGAACCATCTTCATTTCTTCTGCCACTTCGTTCAGGGAGCGGCCCATGAATCGTTTGACCGAGAAAATCGTGTTTTCCGGGTTAGCGATTGCCTGGCGTTTAGCCACCTGCCCGACGAGAATTTCGCCTTCTTTCGTAAAAGCGACCACGGAAGGGGTGGTCCGGCTACCTTCTTCGTTGAGGATAACTTTTGGTTCGCTACCCTCCATAACAGCTACCACAGAGTTTGTGGTTCCCAAATCAATACCTACGATCTTTCCCATTTGCTGAGTCCTTTCTTTATGAAAACTTAAAATTTACCTGATTGAGTAAATGGATATATTATTTTGTTGAACTAGTTGCTAAATAAGACCCAATCCCTGTCATGTCAAGGTGAGGAAGTGGAAATATAACGATTTTTTTAAGTGGGGGAATAGCAGTAACTTATTAAATTATAGAGGGTTAGGGGATGTTTTTATTTTGGCAGGGTATCAGGAGGAATATACAGAATTAATCCGGTCTTTTCAGTCGCATTTTTTTGATTTTTGAGTGCAGGGTGGTGGGCCGCATTTCCAGTAATTCTGCGGCTCCATTTGCGCCGGTGATTTTCCAGCTACATTTATTCAGCGCATTTATTATATTTTCCTGATCGTACAATTTCATTTCTTCTTCCGTAAGAATACTCGTTTGGCTATCCTGTGGTTTTAGGGGATTCACTGAAGCTTTTCTCTTAACATTTTTGTCGTCACTTGACAGGTTAAATGAAAGTTTTCTGGACCTTGCAGTTATTACGGCTCGCTCAATCACGTTTTGCAATTCCCGGACATTGCCCGGCCAGTCGTAGCCCTGTAACTCCAGCATGTTTGACTGAGTGAGTTTCGGCAACGGACGGTTTAACTTTTTCGATTCCAGTTTCAGAAAATTTAAGGCCAGCATCGGTATGTCTTCTATTCGATTGCGGAGGGGCGGAACCTCTATCGGAAAAACATTCAGGCGGTAATAAAGATCTTGCCGGAAATGTTTTGTTTCCATATCTACCTTCAGAGACCGATTTGTCGCAGCGATGATGCGCACATTTGTTTTAAGAGTTTTTTCATCACCTATTCTTTCAAACGTTCCTTCCTGCAATACACGCAAAAGTTTGCTTTGCAGGTCAAGCGGAATCTCGCCGACCTCATCCAGAAACAAAGTTCCTCCATCCGCAAGTTGGAATCGGCCTGCTCTGTCTTTGATAGCTCCCGTAAAGGCACCCTTCACATGGCCAAAAAACTCGCTCTCATAAAGTTCTTTGGGAATGGAGGCGCAATTGACTTTGATCATCGTGCGGTTGCTACGCGAGCTTCGGTTGTGGATTTCCCTGGCTACAAGTTCTTTGCCTGTTCCCGATTCGCCTGTAATGAGAACATTGGCATCGGTAGGACCGACCATTTCAATTTGCTTCAAGATGGTTTCCAGTGCCGGACTGCTGCCAATAATATCTCCATAGGCTTGGACATCCAATACCTCTTCGTTGAGATAGGCGTTTTCCATTTCCAATTGATGGCGTAAGCTCTGGATTTCTTTTTCAGATTGCTTTCGCTCGGTTAAATCCCGAAATACAACCACGGCTCCAATTATTTTTAAATTTTCACGAATTGGGGTGCTGACATATTCCACGGGGAAGGGGGTTCCGTCTTTACGCCAAAAAACTTCTTCAGAAGTTTGAAATACTTTGCCTTTTCTAAATGCCGCGTAAATAGGGCAGCTTTTTTGAGGATAAGGAGTTCCATCTGGCTTTGAATGGTGAACCAGCAGGTGTTGGCAGTTTCCAATCATTTCCCGAGCCGTGTATCCGGTCATCTTTTCTGCCGCCGGATTGATAAAGGTTGTCCTTCCTTCAGCATCAAGTCCATAGATTCCCTCGCCTGCCGATTCCAGAATCAGTTTGTTCAGATGGAGAGCTTCTCTTAATTCCTGAGGAAGAGATTCTGGGATGTTTTTGGAGTCCGGCTTCATGGGTTAATTATATCGCAATTGACGTATTATCGCCATGAAATTTAGATAATAACGATATTTCGCTATAAATAGAAGTCTGAATAAATGAGTAAAGTTGTTTAAATATAATGGTTTATGTGGGATCGTTCTATTTGGCACGCATCCTGCTCTATACAATAATATCAGCCGGGATTGAACCCGGTAGTACTTAAAAACTATAACTGAGGAAATCAAAATGAAAACTGCAATCATCATTCTGTCCGACCCCAAAACAGAATCCGAGGAAGCTTTGGGGCGCGTCTTTAATGCCTTGGCCACAGCCTACGATTTCAAGAATGCCGGCAAGGAAGTTTCTATTCTTTTTCAGGGAACCGGTACAAGATGGCCTGAAGTTCTGGAAAAAGAAGATCATCCCGCACACGAATTGTTTGAAGCAGTTGCCGACAAGATTCTGGGTGTCTCCTGTGCATGCGCAGACGTATTCGATGCCGACACCAACGGCTATGAGCTAATCAAGGACAACTCTGTTCCAAAAACGACAGGGCTTCCCAGCCCTGAGTAAATTGCAGGAACAGGGCTTTAATGTCCTCCTGTATCCCGTCAACTGAATGTGGTCCATATGAGTTAAAAAGCTAAGAGATACTTTCTGCTAAACTTTCCTTTAAAGGAGGTTGTTATGAACAAGAAAGTATCAGGTGAATCCGTTGTTAAAGACATCCGTCGCAGAACCCGTAAGAAGTATTCCTCAGAAGAAAAGATCCGTATTGTTATTGATGGTCTCCGAGGGGAA
>Ga0066376_10005508_pt1 | contig 10724 bp, 11 predicted proteins | sample Knorr_S15_td_Bot_FD_77009 | JGI IMG/M metagenome (GOLD analysis project Ga0066376, IMG submission 77009) | Marine microbial communities from Southern Atlantic Ocean transect - Knorr_S15_td_Bottom_ad_5009_LV_A | ecosystem: Environmental > Aquatic > Marine > Oceanic | place: Southern Atlantic... | reverse complement strand
GCTTATGAGTCCCGCGCTCTAACCAACTGAGCTACCGTGGCATTAAAGCGATTATGACGCAATTTTGCCTGAGGATGAAGCCTAAACCGAAGAATTAATAAATGCGCCTCGCTCTGATCTATTATAGTTGGACCACAGCAAGGATGCATTCATTGTATCTAGCGCTACGTTCTTGCTTACTTCTATGTTCTTTGTACTGGCACTGCTCATCAGGCCTGTACTTGGATAAGAAGAAAAACGGCTCAGTGTATTGATATGTGATGTCTTTTCTATAAGGACAAGCCGTACATCAATCCAATACCTACAATCATCATTGTGAGTTGAATAGCAGCTCCCTTGAGCCTGGTATCTTTATGGAGTTCTGGTATTAGGTCGGACCCAGCGATGTAGAGGAAGTTTCCAGCAGCGAGTGGCAGTAGGATCATTTCAATATTAGCAATAGATTGTGAAAGTCCGATAACAATGCCGACACCTATAAAAGCAGTGAGTGCGGAGAAGAAGTTGAAGAGGAGTGCTTTGCCTTTGCTCATGCCACTGTGAATCAAGATGGCAAAGTCTCCAAGCTCCTGAGGGATTTCGTGGAGCAGTACTGCGATGGTTGTGGAGATACCTACGGGAATAGAAACAAGGTAGGCAGTAGCGATCAGTATTCCATCCAGGATGTTGTGGACGGCATCACCTATAATTACGAGTGGACCAACGGGGTGCACATGGGTTGTGCATTCGAGGTCGTGACAGTGACGCCAGTGAATAAATTTTTCAATGACAAAAGAGAAGAGGATACCACCAAGTACCCAGATCAAATTCTCTTGGTTTTCTTGTATTACCTCTGGAATCAAATGCAAAAAGACATTCCCCAGCAACGCACCGGTTGAAAAGCTAACGAGGTACATCAACATTTTCTTAAGCAGTTCTGTCTTGAAAGACAGAAAGAATACTCCTACAAGCGAGACGAGGCTTACGATAAATACGCTGAGAAGGGTGTACTGCATTGGGGTCATAGCCGCGTTATTCTAGCAGCTATCTGGCATGTTTCTCTACAAAAGCCTTCATATTCCCCCTCTCCTCATTTGTGGGCTTGGGGAGCTCTTCTCCAACGCTCCAGTACTTTCCCTCGTGGTAGATGAGGGGCTTTTTGTCCTTATCATGTAGGACAGATACTACCTCTCCAATGAACATGGTGTGGTCTCCTCGAACGACCTGATCGACGAGTTTGCACTCCACTATTAGTGCAGCTTCATCCACTAGGAGCACATCAAAATGCTTTCCTGTATGAAACGTGAAACCCATATCTTTGAGAGCCTCTACTTTATTCACCTTCTTTCCAGAGGATCCTCCGGCAATGCTGGAGATTGCAGTCTGGTCCTCTGCAGCAATACTCACTCCAAAATACTTCGTCTCTGTGATGTTTTCAAAGGTCGCTTTTCCAGGCCCTATAGAGACTGCTATAAGCCCTGGGTCATACGAAATCTGAAATGTCCATTCCGCAGCCATCACATCATGTCCGTGTTTTCCATTACTGGTAATTAGGCCTACGTTGGTAACGAAGGGCTCACGTGCGGGGTTTCCATATTTGAGATCCATATGTATATCATAGCAGGGAAACTTTGACGTTGCACTGAGAATACATTCTGACGTACTATTGAGTTGAATTTCTTTCCCTTTGAACTCATGAAAAAATTTATTGCACTTATAGGCACATCTGCCCTACTTGCCGCTTGTACATTCACGGTCACTACAGAAATGAATGATGACAAGACTGGTGAAACAGTCCCAGCAGAAGAAACAGTTGAGGAGGGTGGTATGGAAGAAGAAGCGGCTGCAGAGGAAGAAGCGGCTGCAGAAGAAGAAGTACCAGCCGAAGAGGCAGCAACTGAGGATGATGGTACTGTCGAAGGTTCTACCAATGAAGACTCGGGTGGAGATGGAACGAACACTACTGGTGGAGATGAGGCACCTGCTGATACCGAGGCTGCTGCTGAGTAATGAAAAAAATGGTTTTGATTCTGGCTCCCGTACTGCTGCTTGCTGCTTGCCAGCGGCAGTATGTCCAGAACCCTGACCTCAACCACACCCATGCAGACTTTGCCGTGTGGGCTGATGGGGTGCAGGTCGAATTTACTGATAGTCAGTTTATGTCTGGGGTTTCCGAGGATGGGGTGCACGACTACTTGCATAAGTACTTCCACCTGCATGATGACATTGGACATGTGATTCATCGACATAAACCTGGCGTTGCACTCGACGAATTCTTCGACTCTCTTGGATTTTCATTTGATACTAGCTATACCTGGCATATGTATGTAAACACTGAAGAAGTCGAGTTCGATCTCAATTACGCGTTTGAAGATATGGATCAAATCCTCTTTACCACATCAGTAGTAAGCGATCAGATAGAGGCTCAGCAAGAACAGTTTGTCAACGATGCCTGTCGCTATAGTCGCACGTGTCCATGGCGAGGTGATCCTCCAGCAGAAAACTGTATCGCCGATCCTGCGGTTCCGTGTGTCGTTCCCGAAGAAGATCTTTAACCGACGACAATAAACAGATCTCTGTAGACGATGTAGCAGATATAGACAATGTATCCAGTAAACAGGATGCCTCCTTCCACTTTGTTAAGAATGTAGTCTTTCTCCTGTTTCCACCACAGCAATAGCCTGTGGTGTAATTTTCCATTATGAATAAGGAAGAATAGTAGCAGCGTACTTCCCACAACTACGAGAAGGTCTAGGTTGAGTGCAGGCTGGAAGGGGAGTGGCTTAATGGTGGCGGAAATTCCTAAGATCCAGAAGATATTGAAGATATTGGAACCGACAATGTTTCCGATAGCGATGTCGGTCTTTCCTTTTCTTGCGGCGACGACAGAGGCAGCAAGTTCGGGAAGTGACGTACCTAGAGCAACAACCGTCAGTCCTATGAGTGCTTCGGAAAGTCCAAGAAGTGAGGCAATTGCTTTGGCACCTTCCACCGCGAGATTCCCTCCAATACCAAGACAAACCAGTCCTACCAAAAAGAGCATCCACGCTTTACCAAGAGGCATCTTCACTTTAGAAGGACCTTCTTCTAATACACTGTGACGTCGTATACCGAACGTGTAGTAGAGGAAGATAATGAAGAATCCGAGGAAGGCCATTCCGTCACTTCTGCTGAGTACAGATTGCGCAGCTCCATCGACTATTATGTCGTTTGCCATAATCAGTAGTGTCACTGATGCAAGTAGTACAAAAGGGATTTCTTTTAAGATAGTGGATCTCTGTACGACGAGCGGAGTGATCATTGCCGTAATACCCAAAATTAGAAGGGTATTTGATATATTGGAACCTACGATGTTACCAATAGCGATATCCGCACTTCCTTGAAAGCTCGCGATGATGTTAACGATAAGCTCTGGTGCAGAAGTTCCAAAGGACACCACAGTCAGTCCAATCATCAAATCGCTCAGTCCCACTCTTCTTGCTATGGATGAAGAACCCTCCACAAGCCAATCTGCACCCTTGATTAGCAGAATGAATCCGCCGACGAGATAGACAAGAGGCATAATCATTACAGGAAGTGTATAGGATGTACTGTAAAAATTGCTAGTATTGCTGGATAGCTTGATCAGTGAGTGGTTTAATGCTTGCACTATGTCGGACCCAAAAGATCCTCCTCAGGCGCAAGACGAAGAACTTGCAAAGCTCAAAGAGATTGCAGCGCGTGCACAGGCAGATTTACAGAACGCAAAGATCCGTATGGAAAAAGAGGCTCAGGAGATTCGTAGCTTCGCCATGCAGGGGCTTTTAGAAAAGCTTCTACCGACCATTAGCAACTTTCAGAGAGCATTTGAACATTTACCCGAGGATATTGCAGATCATGATTGGGTAAAAGGACTGTATGTAACAGAGCAGCAGCTGATGGCAGATTTACAATCGGTAGGGCTCAAAAAAATCGAATCGATGGGACAACCAGTCGATTCGCAGATTCATGAAGTATTACAGACGGCTGAAGGTGACAAAGATATCGTCGTGCAAGTACTCGAAGAAGGATACACACTCAATGGAAAGGTGATTCGCCCTGCAAAGGTTGTCGTCGGAAACGGGGACTGATCAGTAACCTGTGATCTGTGATTCAAAAGCTTCTCCCTTCTCTTCAAAATCTTTAAACATCCCGTAGCTCGGAGATGCAGGTGAGAGGAGGCAGATTGGTATTCGGTTGTCGGTTGTCGGTGATCGGTCTTTTGCAATGTTTACGGCTTCTTCCATAGAAGCTGCTTCATGCACAATAATCTCAGCTCCGGAAATCGCATCACCTATGCGCGGTCCACTCTCTCCCATCAAAATTACATGATCTATCCCCGAGGCTGCGATGACTTCCCCAAGTTGAGTGAAGTCATTTCCACGATCTTGTCCGCCGAGGATGATCGTACTGATTTCTGGTGTTAGTGCATGGATAGCGGCGATGGTCGATTCGGGTGTTGTAGAGATAGCATCGTCTACCCAGACGATGCCGCTATACTTGCCCAGATTTTTTAGTCTGTGTGGTAGACCCTCAAAATTGCGTACCGCTTCGATGATCACTGAATCATCAATGCCAAGATGCCTTGCAACAGCTGCTGCGGCACCGATATTAAAGAGGTTATGAGTACCGACGAGCTTGGTATCGATAATGGCAATAGGGGAGTCGTCTTCGCCATACGCTACTGCCTTTCCACTCGAGCATTCGGCGATCTCTTTGGCTCCATCGGATTTGTCGTAGTAAAAGACGATGTCGTCCGTTGATTGGAACTTGGTCAGATGCTTTTTGGCTTTTTTGTAGGCTTCCAAAGATCCATGGTAGTCCAGATGCTCTGGGAAGAACGACGTCACGACAGCAATCTGTGGACTTCGTGTCACTTGCATCAATTGGTAGCTGGAGAATTCTTGAACAAAAAATTTGTTCAATCCTCCTTCTTCAATGTGGGCAATGGCAGCGTCACCGATGTTTCCAACCAGTCTTACCTCTTTACCAGCTTCTTTCAAGATTGCCTTGATCAGGCTGGCAGTGGTGCTTTTACCTTTTGATCCTGTTACCCCGATCACGGTGGTCTGTGGGTCGATCGAATCGAGGAAGATCTGTGTAGAATTCGTGATTGGTAATTCGTGATTGGTAATCAGATGAGGAGGGATTCCTGGTGCTTTGATCACACAGTCAAATTCATTCAGATTTTCTAAATAGTCGGGACTGTCTTTCCTATCTCTTAAATCTACCTTTGCATCAGGTGCATACCTCTTCAGTGCTTCTTGCATTGCCATTCCTTCGCGGCCATGGGCACCGAGGATTGCGATTGACTTGCCGTTGAGGTCCCTAATATCCATCAGCGGTCACGGTACATCTGCATGACGGGCGTGTCATTAAATTCTCCACGCTCTTTGATCATCTCAAAGGCCTGGGTTGTTTCCTCAGGTGTCCCGACACATTCAAATGGCTTGAAGCCTTCTAAGCCCAGTAGTTGCTTGTACAGAGGAATCGTAGAGCTGTCTTCAAAGATATTCTTTTCAAATATCTTTTCCACGGTGTCCCGTTTGAGATGTGCTGCCATCAATGCAAAGACAAACGTGCACTTGGGGCATGTGCCACACCAGCGTTCTTGGAGGTGCTCACCTGCAACCTTCCAGTTTTTGTTACAACTGGTCGTGCAGGCAAAGTAATGCGGAAGCTTGGCAAACTCACCAGCGATCTCGAGCTCTGTGAAACTGCGAAGCTTGCTGAAGTATTTTAGGTTCTCGTTTATATACTTTTTGATGTATCCATCAAAGGCTGTTTCGAATTCTTCGCTCTTACTCCATTGATGATTAATCTGCTTTCCGAGATATTCCACATTCCCTTCGTTAGCACTTTTTTCATTACTCATAATAATTTCATCAAACCCTATGGCTTCTGCAACAACGACTGCAAGACAACTGAGGTAAGCAGTGATAGGGATGTGTCCGTTGAGTGCTCCTTGCTCGTTCATCTCAAACAGCTTGCGAGGAAGTTTGCGTTTGACAGTAATGCAGGGCAGGCCAGTGACACTCACTAAGTCATCTATCAAAGGGTGTCCGCCCATACGCAGTAACGTAATATTTCTACCTTCGGCTCGGAGTTTTTCTATCGTCACCGTTGAATCTTTCCCTCCGCCAATGGGGACGAGTACTTTGCCATTGGATGGACGATCTGATTGATGAAATACGGGAGTTCCGGGTTCGTTAATTGGAAAATGAATAAGACCGGTGAAGTCGATCTGATTTTCAAAAAAGAATTCTCCAAGACCATTTTCATATACCATGTTCCAAAATGCTGCTTGGTCTTTATTTAGGATACCGGATCGTACTTCGATCTGCTTTGGGCAGCAGGTTTTGTAGTAACTAGCACCACCAGCGATATGGAGCGTAAATAGCGCTTGCTCTATAGCATTTAAGCGAATGCCCTCAGTAGGGATCTCCAGAACCTCTGTAAATTGCACATCATCATCCAAAGAGTAGACCAGATGAATCTCCCCTGTTTCTGGGTCGAATGTACAGCTGTCAAAAATGAAGGAGTTATAAGATTTCATATTCCATAGATGGTGCCGGAGGAGAGACTTGAACTCTCACGGGCGTGAGCCCACACGATTTTGAGTCGTGCGCGTCTACCAGTTCCGCCACTCCGGCACACCTTTACTATACTATGGATGATACTCTTCACAGAGCGTTTTTTACTGAATCGTCACTATTGCTTCCGAAGGGCTCATTAGCGTTGCTCCTCCTATAGGATTTGAGATCTTAAACCGAAAAGTTTCTCTTGGGTCGTCTCTAGTGTCACGTAATATCGGGATAATAATCAGCTTCTGCGATTCACCTTCTTCAAAGGATAGTGTGCCTGAGGTGGCTGTATAGTCATCTCCAGCTCTAGCCTGACCATTTACTGATTCGTAGTCTACGGTTACTTTCCCTCTACTTCCTCCTACGCGATCGATGGTAATGACAAGAGGATTCCCTTCGGATCCATTGGGATAGTTGTCACTAGACAGGCGCAAATTTCCATTATCGAAGCTTGAGATTTCGTTATCTACGATAATGAGCGTAGAGATACTCTGAGATCCAAGCGTTGCGTTTCCTGTTGGGAGACTTAGCTTTAAGTTTATGGTTTTGTTTCCATTATTTTTCGTATTATCTTTGATGGTGATGGTAATCTTCTTGGAAGTTTCTCCATCATCAAAGGTGAGTGTGCCAATGTTTTGGTCATAGTATGAGCTATCTGCAGTGCCATTAGATGTTGCAAATTTTACAGTTGCTGTACCTGTTGCTCCACTGGTGCGATCGATGACAATTTCGATCGACCCCATATCTTCTGCAACTTGGTACTCTGATGCAGAGAAGATAAATACGCCGTTTATATTACTGGCATCTATTTCTGATCCATCTCCGGCATCATTATCGACAATAGTGAGCGTCGCAGTATCAGGCGAACCAAGTTGACCTCCACCCCCAGGTGAACTCAGTTTTACGAAGACAGTTTCATTGCCCTCCGATTCACTGTCGTCTGTAATAGGCACTACAAAAGAACCAGATGTTTTCCCATCAGCAAATGTCAGGATACCTTCGGTATGGTCGTAGTCACTGCCGCTAGTTGCTGTTTCATTTTCTGTTTTGTACTTCACGGTTACAGTTCCTGTATTTCCTCCGTAGCGGATGACGTTAATCGTTGCAGTTCCTTTGCTTTCATCAGCTTTATAGCTTCCAGTGGTAAACCTGAAGGCTCCTGCATTATTGATGGTGGTATCTACAACTGGTGTAGAGGAGCTTGTTGTTGCAACACTCGAAGAACTCACAACCCTTCTGCTCCTACTACTAGAACTTACCTGAATGGTTTGTCCTGTGAGGTGTGCTTTAAATCGTTGCATCATTATTGCTACTTGCCCACGGGTGACGTAGTCATTGGGTCCAAAGCGTCCGTCGCTGTATCCGGTAATAATTCCTGCGGCATACATGTCTCCAACAGCGCTGTCGTAGTATGTGCCACTAGGCACATCGCCGAAGACAGCAGAACCGAGTGTTCCTGCATTTGTTGTGGTGATGAGACCCAGTGAGAATCCGAAGAGAATAAGAGAGGCGGAGTTGGGACGTTTCATAATCAGGGAGGGGGTAGTCACCCTATTATGAAAAGAGTTGCATACAGAGTTCAATTGACAATTACATATTTTCTGATCTATTTATCCTTCTTATGTTTGCAACAGGATAGATTTTTATTCTTCAATCGTAAATAAATCAACAATACCTGTAGCATTCAGTAATGCTTCTATTGCACTTTTTGTACCACTAATGATGATCTCTCTTCCTTCATGCAGTATTTCTACTGCACTTCCATTACCTCTAAGGTTTTCATTGTGCAGGCTGAGCACATAAGAGGTTTTAGTCTTGCTGTTGCGTTTATTTGTACCATTAGTAGCGACAGTACTCCTATATTTTTGTATATCAATGCGATACTCAAGAGTTCTAGTATACTTCGTACCATGCGCATAGCCTCACTTTCTCCGGCAATCACCGAAATCCTTTTCGCATTTGAAATGGAGGATCAGATCGTCTGTACCGATCAATTTTCTAATTTTCCAGAAGAAGCAAGGGGTATTTCTCATCTCAAAGACCACATTGATATCAATCCCAAAAAATTATATGAATACGAGGCGGATCTTATTTTTACGGCGACGGTTATTCAGCAGAAACTTGCAGACCGACTAAAGGCTGCAGGTTTCAGTGTGGTGCATCAAGATCCTCGAACGATTAATGCGTTGTATGAAATGATTCGAAATCTCGGTGTGATGTTACAGGTAGAAGGTAAGGCGGAGGAGTTGGTGCTGCATATGCAGCAGGGGTTTAATGATGTAAAGAAGAAATCTGCTTTGCTTCCTCGCAAACTCAACGTCTATATAGAAGAGTGGCATGACCCACCTTATGCTTCTGCTAACTGGGTTCCAGAGGTTGCACACATAGCAGGGGTGCAGCAGTTTCCTGTAGAGGCAGGACAGCTCAGTCCGCAGGTAACCCTCGAACAAGTTATTGCTTTCGATCCGGATATGATTGTGATCAGTTGGTGTGGAGCCGGAGCACTGGCGGATAAAGATCTACTCAACACGCGAAAAGGTTGGGATGTACTTCGTGCTGTACAAGAAGAAAACATTCATGTCATTGATGATTCATTACTCAACAGACCGGGCCCGCGACTCGTTGAAGGTGCGCGAAGGTTATACGGATGGGCGTTTGAATTACTCCACTAATCTTTCTTGCACTCGCGTCGAAGAAGTCGTAGCTTACAAGTGTCTTTTTCCCACCAAAAATTCATGTCCACTATCTCTCTTATACACCTTGATGCTTACATCACTGCGAACGGTTTACTAACGCATTATTTTTATGAGCAGAAGTGGAATAACGGAGAGTTATCGAAAGAGGGGTTAGCCCTATACGCAAAGGAATACTTTCATTTGGCGAAAGCGGTTCCAGGTATCGTTTCTCGTGTACAAAAGAGAGCAGAAGATCGTGGTATGACAGAACTTGCATCAGAGATTGAAAGCAATGTAGTAGAAGAGATACAACACGTCGATCTTTGGAAACGATTTGCATCGAGTCTTGGAGTTTCCGAAGAAGATCTTGAGTTGTATGAGCCTCACGCACTTACGAAAGAGGCTGTGAGTGAACTCGAAGAGCTTGCTGAAGGATCTTTGGAAGATGGAGTAACTGCTATGTATGCCATGGAGCTCACACTGCCAGCGATTTCAAAGTCAAAAAAAGAAGGTCTTTGTAAGCACTACAATTTAACATCCGAAGATGCGCATGTGTACTTTGATGAGCACCTCAACGAAGAGGAGCACTTCGCTGTATGGAGAAAAATCCAGGTAGACCCTATACGCGCTATGTACATCACTAAATCTTCTCTTCGCTCTCAGCACAAAGTGCTTGATGGTGTCTGTGAAGTAAGTGGATTTTGTATTGCTTGCAACTAGGTTCATTATCCTAATAACAGATTCTTTTCTGTTTTTTGTGGCATACTAGTTACATGAAAACTTCTACACCCTACACACGGTTTCAAACGACACTCCATACAGTCTTAAAAAAGATGAAGATGGAGAGTGAGCAGAGTGCTCTTTTTGATGAGCCACAGTTTGTGCATAAAGAGAAGATTACGATTACTGCTGATGATGGTTCAAAAAAATCATTTCCTGCATTTCGTATCCAATACAATAATGCGCGTGGGCCTTTTAAGGGGGGTATTCGATTTCATGAGGATGCTGATGAAGATGAGGTGAAAGCGCTGGCAGCACTGATGGCAATAAAGACTGCTGTTGTGAATATTCCTTTTGGAGGTGCAAAGGGTGGAGTACAAGTGAATCCAAAAGAGTTGAGTAGAAAAGAGGTACAGGAGGTTTCTCGTGCGTATGTTCGAGCATTTGCACATCACTTAGGCCCAGATATCGATTGTCCTGCTCCAGATGTGAATACAAATGTCGATATTATGGCATGGATGCGTGACGAGTATGAAAAGCAGACGCACACATACGCTCCGGCGATGATCACCGGAAAACCATTGTCATTCGGTGGCTCTATTGGCAGAGATACAGCTACAGCGCGTGGGGCATTCTTTATTTTAGAAGAAATGGGAGATCGATTTGCATTAGATCCATCGGAATTACGTGTGGTGCTTCAGGGTTTTGGTAATGCAGGAGCACATATGGCGAAGTTGCTGCACAATGCAGG
>Ga0066376_10005507_pt1 | contig 10724 bp, 5 predicted proteins | sample Knorr_S15_td_Bot_FD_77009 | JGI IMG/M metagenome (GOLD analysis project Ga0066376, IMG submission 77009) | Marine microbial communities from Southern Atlantic Ocean transect - Knorr_S15_td_Bottom_ad_5009_LV_A | ecosystem: Environmental > Aquatic > Marine > Oceanic | place: Southern Atlantic... | reverse complement strand
GGTGGTTCGAGGATTACAACGAGAACCATCCCCATAGCGGGCTCAAATGGAGATCACCGAGAGACTTCATCACAGCCCAGTTGTAAACCCGTCAGCGTGTCCGGTGAAACGGGGGCAAGTCCAAATTGAAACCTTCAGCAATTCCCTGATACGTCAAATTAATTCCCTGTTCTGCCTTTTGAATTCCCTGTTTCGAGGATTAGGGAATTTCCCCGTAACTGGCTGGTATCATACAGCCAAACAGCGCGCTGGATGATGGGAAGTGGAGATTTCGATAGCTGATCGCATTCATTCTGTCAGCTTAACCGGATCAGCTCCACTGGCGCACTCCAGTTTGTGACAAAGCCCGTTAAAGAATTGTTTATCGCGCGTGAGTAATTATTGTAACACTGGCGTCCTACCCCCGACCTGTATGTAATCAACGGAGGGGGCGCCATGAGATGCCACAATGACCGATGCCGATAAAGACGCGTTTGCGATCAATGACGGCTATTACGACTGGAGCATCAGAACGTATGAAGCCATCAGGAAGCACCTCGGACTAAACCTCAAGGTTCATCCCGACGATGAGCTCCTGAAACGGGGTCATATTTTCCTGTTTAATCATTTCGCACGGTTCGAGACCGTCATCCCTCCCTATATCATCCATCGCGCTACGGGGGCGTATACCCGCTCCGTCGCGGATCACGGCCTGTTCAAGATCAGCGAAGGGCTGTCAAAATTCATGTATGGCGTCGGCGCCATGCCCAACAACCAGCCGGGTCTGCTGGCATTCCTGGCCGCCGAAATCTTGCGCGGGCGCAAGGTCGTGATGTTCCCCGAAGGCGGCATGGTAAAAGACCGCCGGGTTCTCGACAGCGACGGCGAATTCGGCATTCTTTCGTCTACGTCCAAGGAGCGCCGGAAGCATCATCGCGGCGCGGCGGTACTGGCGCTTACCCTGGACATGTTCAAGAGACGCATTCTCGACCTTCACGAAAAGAGCGACACCCAGCGTATCGGGCGCTGGGTCGGGGCATTGGGACTTGAAGACGAGCAACTACTCCTGGCCCGGGCGAACGAGCCGACCCTGATCGTTCCTGCGACCATCACGTTTTATCCCATCCGCGTGCAGGAAAACTTCCTAAGCCGCGCGGTCAGCCTGTTCTCCAAGGATTTACCGCAAAAGATCGCCGAAGAAATGCTCGTTGAGGGCAACCTAATCTTCCGCGACACCGACATGGATATCCGCCTTAATCCGCCCATCAGATCAGCAAAGAAATGGCGCTGGTGGGAGAAAAGACTGCTGAACCGCTATTTCCTGAAAATCAGATCTCTCAACGGCCTGTTCGCCCTTCGCGACCGGGCTGAAGGTTTTGCCGAACGGATGCTGGCGCGTTGCATAAGCGATGAGACGTATCGTATCCGCGACCAATACATGCACGCAATCTATGCCGGAACGACGATCAACCTCAGCCATCTGGCGTCCTCTATCATTACGTCGCTGATCCGGCGCAAACGCATGGAGATCGGGATTGCCGATTTCCACCGAGCCCTCTACCTGGCGCTTAAGACTCTTCAGGACGCAACCAATATCCACCTGCATCGCAGCCTCGACTGGCCGGGCAGGTACCGCAGCCTGCTAGATGGAGAAAGCTTCGAGCTGGACCGTTTTCTCGGTCTTTGCCAGCAAACCGGTCTCGTCGACAAGACGCCGAACACCTATCGCTTATCCGACAATCTTCGCCAGGAATACGGATTCCATGAAGTTCGCATTGAGAATCCGGTTCTTGTCTATGCCAATGAGGTCGCGCCGATAAAGGCTGTCGGGGAAGCCGTCGAAGCGGCTTTGCAAAGGATTTCCACGGTATCGAATAAGGAACTCGCGTCCTTCCTGTTCGATGACGAATTAAGGGCGCACGCCTGGAATCTCAAACATTTCTCGAAGGAACTCCACCGCGAGATCAACGGCAAGGAGACGGCCACGAAAAGCGGCGCCCCCTATCTGCTGCTGCCCAAGGAGCGGGTTGAAAAGGGGGTGCTACTGGTGCATGGCTTCCTGGCTTCGCCGGCGGAACTCAGCGATTTCGGGCATCGCCTTCATGAACAGGGATACGCGGTGATGGGCGTGCGGCTCGCCGGACACGGCACGTCGCCCTGGGATCTGAAAAGCCGAACATGGCGGGAATGGTTGAATTCGGTCCGCCGCGGCTACCGGATTCTGTCGGCCTTCGCCGATCAAATCGTCGTCGTCGGTTTCTCCGCCGGCGGCGCCCTGTCGTTGATCCTGGCCGCCGAACATCCGGAAAAGCTGCTGGGCGTGGCGTCCGTATCGACCCCGCTGGCCTATCGCAACCGTAAGCTGGCGTTTGTCCCGCTGGTTCATGGGATAAACAAACTGGCCGACTGGCTGCCCTATTTGGAAGCCGTCATGCCGTTCCGTGAGAACGATTCAGAACATCCGGATATCAATTACCGAAATATCCCGGTTCATGGGCTTTACCAGCTTCGCCTTATGACCGGGGAGTTGCAGGATCATTTGCCGCGGATTGACGTGCCGGCATTGATTATCCAGGGCGACGACGATCCGGTCGTCGAACCCGGCAGTGCGCGAACCATCTTCGACGGCCTGGCGACGCGGGACAAGGCTCTGCACAGGGTCTCTTCCAGCCGTCACGGCATCCTCAACGAAGATATCGACGGCACTTGCGGTTTGCTGACGGATTTCATTGAACGCGCCGGGTCGGGCGCCGCTACATGGAGCCGCCATAATCCGCCGCCGCGTCCGACGGCCAGGCCGGTGTACGCCATCCTCGACGATACGGTATCGCGCAGGCCGGGGCGTCCCTGCCTCGATTTTCTGGGCCAGATCACCAGCTATCGCGAAATCGGCGACAGGGTTATCCGCGCGGCCAAGGGATTCCAGAACCTGGGCGTCCGAAAGGGCGATCGCGTCGGGCTCTGCCTGCCCAACTGCCCTTATTATGTGATCGCCTATTTCGCCGCCATGAAGGCCGGGGCGATGGTGGTCAATTTCAACCCGCTCTATACGATACGCGAAATCCGCGACCAGATAATCGACAGCGGTACCACCGTCATGGTGACAATCGATCTGAAAACCATCTATCCGAAGGTCGAGGCGGCCCTGGAAGGCACGACGTTGAATTCCATTGTCGTTTGCTCGCTCAGCGACGCCCTTCCGACGGTCAAGGAGCTGTTGTTCAACGCGCTGAAGCGTCACCAGATCGCGGAAATAGGCCAGGACCTTCGCATCACGCCTTTCGACAAGCTGCTCGCCCAGGGAAGTCTCCTCGATCCGGTCGAAATCGATCCCGAGACCGATATCGCCCTGCTGCAATACACCGGCGGAACCACGGGCATACCAAAGGGCGCAATGCTGACCCACGCCAATGTCACCGCCAATACCGAACAGGTGCGGTTGTGGATGGGAGATGTCGATCCGGCCGGCGAGCGGATTCTCTGCGTTATTCCTTTCTTCCATGTCTTCGCCATGACCGCGGCCATGAACCTGGGCATCGAGACTGGATCGGAACTGATACTGCTGCCGCGTTTCAATCTTGTGGATGTGCTGAAAACCATCGACTCCAGGCGCCCCACCCTGTTTCCGGCGGTGCCGACCATATTCAACGCCCTCGCCGGATATGGCGGGCTCGATAAGTATGACCTTTCGTCCATCCGCTTTTGCATTTCAGGCGGTGCGCCGTTGCCCGACGCCGTCAAGGCCAGCTTCGAGGCGGCGGCCGGCTGCGTGGTGGTCGAAGGCTACGGTCTGTCGGAGAGTTCTCCGGTGATCAGCTGCAATCCGCCCGATGCCGAAAACAAACCCAATTCTATCGGCCTGCCGCTTCCCTGGACCGAGGTCGAACTCCGCGACCTCGACAATCCGGACAGCCCGGTGGCCAAGGGAGAACGCGGTGAACTCGCTGTCAGGGGACCGCAGGTCATGGCCGGATATTGGAACAACGCGGAAGCAACCGCGGCGACGATCAGGAACGGCTGGTTGATGACCGGCGATGTCGGCCACCGCGACGATGACGGCTATCTGTTTCTCACCGACCGCCTGAAGGACGTCATATTCTGTTCCGGCTTCAAGGTTTACCCGCGCGTCATCGAGGATGCCTTCTATCGGCACGCGGACGTCGACGAAGTCATCGTCATCGGGATTCCCGACGACTACCGCGGCGAAACCCCCAAGGCCTACGTCAAACTGAATGACGGGGCGAGCGTCAACGAGGCCGAGCTTCTCGGCTTCGTCGAAAAAACCCTAAACCCCATCGAGCAGCCGGCGGAAATCGAGTTCCGGGACGAATTGCCGAAAACTATGATCGGCAAGTTATCGAAGAAGGAACTGGTTGCCGAACACCGCCAAAAGCTGGAGGCACTCAATCATGGATAATTTTTATTCCGTCGACGAATTGGCGAAAGCGGGGAACGCCACCCCCAGAGCCATTCGCCTCTATATCGATAAAGGGCTGCTCGAGCCGATGCGCATCGGGCGTATCATGTGCTTTCCAGAAGACGCTGCCCAGGCCCTGGAAGATATTCTGCGGGCCAAGAGACTCGGCTTCAGTCTCGACGAAATTAAGGCCTGCCAGGCCGATCGCGATACCGCCGTCATGAAGGGCGCGATCAAGCGTATTGAAGAGCTGATGGCCGACGCCGAAGTCGAAGTCACCGGCCTTCGCGGTCGGCTCGCTGATGTCTCAAGGAGGAAATAACGCCATGACCCCCGTCGTCATTGCCGGCTATGCACGCTCGCCCTTCACCCCCGCCTTCAAGGGAGAGCTGGCCCGCGTTCGCCCCGATGAGATCGCCTCCCAGGTGGTCCGCGGATTGTTGCAACGGACCGGGATCGAGCCCGATAAAATCGAAGACCTGATCGTCGGCTGCGCCTTTCCCGAAGGCGAGCAGGGGTTCAACATGGCGCGCTTGGTCGGCTTCCTGGCCGAGTTGCCATTGAGCGTCGCCGGAGTCACCGTGAACCGCTTCTGCGGGTCGTCCATGCAGGCCATTCACATGGCCGCCGGCGCCCTGCGGATGGGCGCCGGCGAGGCCTATATCTGCGCCGGCGTCGAATCGATGTCGCGCATTCCGATGACCGGGTTCAACCCGATGCCGCATCCGGGCCTCTATGAGAGCCATCCGGAGGCCTATATGGGGATGGGCGAAACGGCGGAAAACCTGGCGCTCAAATACGATATCGGCCGCGGGGAACAGGATGCCTTCGCCGTCGAAAGCCACCGGAAAGCGGCGGCGGCCCAGTCAACGGGACGATTGGCGGAAGAAATCGTCGCCATCCGGGGCCAGGCTGGAGACATCGCCGAGGACGGTTGCATCCGCGCGGATACGACGGCGGAAGCCCTGGGCGCCTTGAAACCGGCCTTCAGCGATACCGGCACCGTGACCGCCGGCACATCGTCGCCCTTGTCCGACGGGGCGGCGGCGGTTCTGGTCACCAGCGAAGACTTCGCCGAGAAATGCGGCCTCGAGCCCCTGGCCCGGATCAAATCGATCGCGGTTGCCGGCTGCGCGCCGGAAATCATGGGCATCGGCCCAGTGGGCTCTTCCAGGAAGGCCCTGATGCGGGCCGGCATCACGGCCGCGGATCTCGACGTCATCGAACTCAACGAGGCCTTCGCCAGCCAGTCGCTGGCCTCGATCCGCGATCTGGAGTTGGATATAGTGAAAATCAATATCGACGGCGGCGCCCTGGCGCTCGGTCATCCCCTGGGCGCCACCGGAGCCCGGATTACGGCCAAGGCGGCGCAAATTCTCAAACGGGACGGTGGGCGCTATGCCCTGGCCACGCAATGCATCGGCGGCGGCCAGGGCATCGCAACGGTGCTGGAATCGCTGTCGTGAGCGGGCCTGCCGTGAGCAAGATTGAAAAAATCGGCGTCATCGGCGCCGGGGTCATGGGCTCGGGCATCGCCGCCCAGGCCGCCAACGCGGGCGCTTATGTGGTGCTGCTGGATGTGATTGCGGACGCCGCGCGGAGCGCCATCGAGAGCATGAAAAAGGCCAACCCCGCGCCCCTCATGCACCCCACCGTATCAAGCCGGATAACCCCCGGCTGTACCAAAGGCGACTTGGCGTTGCTCGAAGGCTGCGACTGGATCATCGAAGCGATCATCGAAAATACCGACATCAAACAGGCGCTCTATCGTTCCCTCCAGCCCCATCTGAAGGCGGACGCGGTGGTCTCCTCGAACACCTCGACCCTGCCGCTCCGGGTGCTGACGGAGGGATTGCCCGACGATCTGCGCCGCCGCTTCCTGATCACCCACTTCTTCAATCCGCCCCGCTACATGCGGCTCATGGAGATCGTCGCCGGCCCCGACACCGAGGCCGACGTGGAGCGCCGCATTCGCGCATTCGCCGATGTGAAGATGGGGAAATCCGTGGTCACGGCAAAGGATACGCCGGGCTTTATCGCCAACCGTATCGGCACCTTCTGGCTCCATGCCGCGGTCACCGAAGCCTTCCGGCGCGGTATCGGCGTCGAGCAGGCCGACGCCGTGCTCGGGCGGCCCGCCGGAATTCCCCGAACCGGTATTTTCGGGCTTCTCGACCTGGTCGGCCTCGATTTGATGCCCCACGTGCTGTCGAGTTTCGAAGCGGCACTTCCCGACGACGACCCCTTCCACGCCCTGGGCAAGGTGCCCGATCTGCTGGCCCAAATGATCGCCGACGGCTACACCGGGCGCAAGGGCAAGGGCGGCTTTTACCGCCTCAATTCGGAAAGCGGCGAGCGGGTCAAGGAAGTCATCGATCTGAAAACCGGCGATTATGCCCCGGCGCAGCGACCGAAGCCGGCGGCGGCAATGGCGTCGAAAAAGGGCGGCTTGCGGGCGACCCTGGACCACGACAGCGCCGAGGGCCGCTATGCCCGATCCGTCCTTGTCCCGACCTTGGCCTACGCGGCGGCGCTGGTGCCGGAAATCGCCGACGATCCCGAGTCCGTCGATCGCGCCCTGCGCCTCGGCTATAACTGGAAACTCGGTCCGTTCGAGCTCATCGACCGCCTCGGCCCAGCGTGGCTGGCAGCGGCGCTGGAAAAAGAGGGCTCCGGGGTCCCGCCCCTGCTCGCCGCCGTCGGGGCGGGGTCTTTCTATCGTGTCAAGGGTGGGCGGCTGCAGCAGTTCACCGGCGCCGGCTACGATGTCGTCCACCGCCCGGACGGCGTGCTGCTGCTCGAAGACGTCAAACGCGGCGCGCCGCCGATCGCCCGCAACATGTCGGCCAGCCTGTGGGATATCGGCGATGGGGTGGCCTGCCTGGAATTCACCTCGAAGATGAATGCCCTGAATCCGTTCAGTCTATGGATGATCGAGAAAGCAGTCAGGGAATTGCCCGGCCGCGGCTTCAAGGCCCTGGTGATCCACAATGAGGCCAGCAATTTTTCCGTCGGCGCCAACATCGCGCTGCTCCTCTATGGGGCCAAGCTGAGGCTGTGGCCGGCTGTTCGCTGGTTGCTGAAACGCGGCCAGGCCGCCTTCCAGAAACTGCGCTTCGCCCCCTTCCCGGTGGTCGGGGCGCCGTCGGGCATGGCGCTCGGAGGCGGCTGCGAGGTGCTGCTCCACTGCGACGCGCTCGAGGCCCATGCCGAGACCTATATGGGTCTTGTCGAAGCCGGTGTCGGCATCGTTCCCGGCTGGGGCGGCTGCAAGGAACTGCTCGGCCGCTGGACGGTGGCCAAGGATCGTCCGGGCGGGCCGATGCCGCCGGTGATGAAGGCGTTCGAAACCATCGCCATGGCCGAGGTCGCCAAATCGGCGATGGAAGCCAGGGATTTTCTGTTCCTGCGCGCCCATGACAGCATCGTCATGAACCGTGACCGGGTGCTGGCGGCGGCCAAGGCGCGGGGGCTAGAGATGGCCGAGGGCTACACCCCGCCCGAACCCCGCGGGATGAGCCTGCCGGGAGCGACGGGACGAACCGCGCTCGCCCTTGGGGTCCGCGATTTCATCAACAAGGGCGTCGCCTCGGCCCATGACGGCGTCGTCGCCGGGGAATTGGCTTTCGTCTTGAGCGGCGGCGACACCGATGCCCTGGATACGGTTTCCGAAGACGGGGTGTTGCGGCTCGAGCGCGACGCAATCCTCAAACTCGCGGCCACCAAAAAAACCCTGGCGCGGGTCGAACACATGCTGAAACAAGGCAAGCCGCTGAGGAACTGATCACCATGACCACACCAACAATCATCCTCTTGCTTCTGGTCGCCGGGCTGATCGCCCTGTTCACCGTTCCGGCCATAAGACGGGTCGTCATTTCCACCGCGGTGATGAACATCGTCGGTCGCGCCCTGCCGGCGATGGGAGACACCGAGCGGATAGCGCTCGAGGCCGGGACTGTCTGGTGGGACGGCGAGCTGTTTTCCGGCAAGCCCGATTGGCGCCGGCTGCTCGACTTCGAAATCACGCCTTTGTCGGCGGAAGAGCAGGCCTTCCTTGACGGCCCGACGGAAGCTCTCTGCGCCATGCTCGACGACTGGCAAATCATCCAGGACCGGGACCTGCCGCCGGATGTCTGGGCTTTCATCAAGGACAACGGCTTCTTCGGCATGGTGATTCCCAAGCGTTACGGCGGGCTCGGGTTTTCCGCCCACGCCCATTCGGCGGTCATCGTGAAGCTGTCGAGCCGCAGTGTCACCGCCGCCGTCACGGTTATGGTGCCAAACTCGTTGGGGCCTGGCGAATTGCTGCTGCATTACGGCACCGACGAACAGAAGGACCATTATCTGCCCCGACTTGCCCGCGGCGAGGACATTCCCTGTTTCGCCCTCACCGAGCCCGGGGCCGGCAGCGACGCCGCCAACGGCCGCAGCCAGGGCATCGTTTGTACGGGACTGCTGGACGGCAAGGAAATCACCGGCATCCGCCTCACCTTCAACAAGCGCTATATCACTTTGGCCCCCGTGGCCAGCATCGTCGGCCTCGCCTTCCGGCTCTATGACCCCGACAAGCTGCTCGGCGGCGACGAGGACCTCGGCATTACCTGCGCCCTGATCCCCCGGGATACGCCGGGTGTGGTCATCGGCAACCGTCACGATCCCATGGGCGTGCCGTTCCAGAACGGACCGGTTTCCGGCGACGGCGTCTTCGTGCCGATCGATTGCATCATCGGCGGCGTTGACGGGGCCGGAAACGGGTGGCGCATGCTGATGGAATCCCTGGCTGCCGGCCGCTGCATCTCCTTGCCCTCGCAATCTCTCGGCGCCGCCGAACTCGCCGCCCGTTCGACCAGCGCCTATGCCGTGGTGCGCGAACAGTTCGGCCTGCCGATCGGAAAGTTCGAAGGGGTCCGCGAACCCCTGTCGCGCATCGCCGGCCATGCCTATTTCATGAATGCCGCGCGCCGCCTGGCTTTTGGCGCCGTGGACGCCGGCGAGAAGCCGTCCGTCATCTCGGCCATCGTCAAGGCCTACCTGACGGAAGGGTCCCGGGCCTGCATCAGCGACGCCATGGATATTCACGCCGGCGCCGCCATCTGCCGGGGGCCCGCGAATATCTTCTCGAGCCCTTACAACGCCATCCCCGTCGGCATCACCGTCGAAGGCGCCAATATCCTCACCCGCTCGCTGATCGTCTTTGGCCAGGGCGCCATGCGCTGCCATCCTTTCGTCTGGGCCGAGATGGAGGCCATCAAGGACGGCGATGTCAAGGCGTTCGATGCCGCCTTCTTCGGCCATGTCGCCCACATCTTCAAGACCGCGGCCCGCGCCTTACTGCTCGGGCTGTCGGGGGGCCGCCTGGCGGCGTCTCCGGTGAGCGGATTCGAGGCCCGCCATTACCAGGATATCGCGCGCTTCTCGACCGCCTTCGCCCTGATCTCCGATATCGCGCTTGGAACCCTGGGAGGAGCGCTCAAACGCAAGGAATATCTCAGCGGCCGCCTGTCCGACGCCTTCGCCTGGATGTTCCTCGCCACGGCGACGCTGAAACACTTCCACGACCAGGGGCGCCCGGTGAACCAAAGAGCCCTCCTCGACTGGACCTGCACCCATGCCCTCAAGGAGGTGGAGGATGCGCTGCTCGGTGTTCTCGCCAACCTGCCGAACCGCTTCGCAGCCGGGGTCGGGAAACTGCTCTCGTTCCCCCTCGGCGCCACCCGCGCGGCCCTGACGGACAGGCAGATCGATGCGGTGGCGGAGGCGGTCACCACCGATATGGATCTCCGCGACGTTCTGACGGCGCATATCTTCGCCGCGGGTCCAAACGATCCGGGGCTGGGCAAGTTGGATCACGCCTTCGCTAAAATTCGCACCGCCGCCGCGGTCCGCGCCAAACTCGAGCAGGCGCGACGCGACGGACGATTGGCTAAGGATAGCGTCACCGCCATGGCAATCGCCGCCGTCCGCGAGGGTATATTGTCGGAATCGGAGCGCGCCCTAATTGAACAGGCGGAACACCTGCGCGATGACGTCATCCAGGTCAGCGAATTCGATCCTGTTGCTTATGGCGCGTTGCGATAAACGTCCCTTATCCGGGGGCGTCCATACATGACAAAGCCGGGGTCTGTCAAATTAACTCATGGGTAATCGCGCGTTCGCTTGATACGTTCGATGCATGCAAAAAGTCTCATACCGGCGCCACCGCTTTCACCCCGACATTATTAAACAAGCCGTTTGGCTCTATTTTCGTTTCACGATGAGCTACCGGGATGTTGAGGATCTTCTCGCGGAGAGAGGGATCGACGTCACCTATGAGACGGTTCGTCTGTGG
>Ga0066376_10005505_pt1 | contig 10725 bp, 9 predicted proteins | sample Knorr_S15_td_Bot_FD_77009 | JGI IMG/M metagenome (GOLD analysis project Ga0066376, IMG submission 77009) | Marine microbial communities from Southern Atlantic Ocean transect - Knorr_S15_td_Bottom_ad_5009_LV_A | ecosystem: Environmental > Aquatic > Marine > Oceanic | place: Southern Atlantic... | reverse complement strand
TCTGAACGCGATGTCAGGGCTTGGCTCTGGTACAGAGCCTGGGCACAGATTTCGCCAACGTGGTTAACCCGCATGAGTCGTGCAGACAGATTTTTCTCTGTCGGGGTCAAGTCCCCTTCGACGATTCCTTCCGCGGGATCAGGTCGGTTCGTACCGGCTTGACGACCAAATAATACGGCTAGAGTGTCGTCAGCGGCACAGATCAGACGGTCTAGAGAAGAATAGGTGCGTTCAGCCAAGGGCCTGGGCTCGGGTTGCTCAAGTCTAGTAGTGCTAGTTTAAAGGCTACGACCATTTTAGGGGGGCTGATCATACAACCAGACGCCGTCTGACCAGCGCTACGGCGAGCCAGGTGCCAACGATACCAAAAACTGCCAGTACACCGATATGCAGCCACGCGTCTATTACGGGTCGGCCTACAACCAGCGGTCTGATCAAGGCCACCGCGTGCGTGAGCGGCAAAAACTGAACGAACGTCTGCATGGGAGCAGGAAGACTGGCCGTGGGATAGAAGACACCGCACAGGATGAACATGGGCGTCATGACCAATGTGAGATAGAACGTAAAGAACTCATATCCTTTCGCCAGTGCGGTCATAATGAGTGCAGGTGCTGCAAAGCAAAATCCGGTCAGAAATATTGCGGGCAAAGCCAGTACAGCCCTCCAGTCAGCAACGGCACCTAGAACAGCAGCCACGGCGAGGATCGCCGAGCCACTGACCAGGCTTTTGCTGGCGCACCAGAGCAGCTCCCCAATGACGATATCGTCGTAATGGGTGGTCAGTAAAATGGTTTTACCATTGCGTTTTAGCCGATGGATCAGGGACCAAATCATGTGCCGGGCCTGAGGATCAAGGCCCGTTGTTGGTTCGTTAAAAACCAGTAGATCGGGGTCATTTATCAGCGCTCTGGTCAGGATCAGTCTGCGTTGCATGCCGCCAGACAGGGTTGAAATGCGATCCTTTGCCCGGTGATCAAGTTCAACCAGTTTAAGTAGCTTGGGAATGCGGTGTTCCAGTAACGAGGATCTGATCCGAAAGTGAAGACCATATATTCGCAGGTTTTCAAACACTGAAAATCTGGGTCGAGGTTGTCAGCCTGGGGAACGATACCTGTACGTTGTCGGATTTCACGCAGATTGCTGTCAATACTTTTACCGAAAATACTTAGAACTCCCGAAGTTCTCGGCGACTGTCCCAGGAGCATGCGCAAGGTAGTCGTTTTACCAGCACCATTGGGCCCTAGCAGGCCAAAACAGCAGCCGCGCTGGATGTCCAAGGTCGAGGCCCCGAGACAGCCTCCAGTTCGCCGTATGCTTTGTGCAGGGCCCTGCACATGATGATGGGGTCGGTCTGTATTTGGGTAGCCGCGGTTGAGTCCACTCGGTCTGGGAACGCGTTCAATTGTTCTTCAATTCTTGAAGTTGGATCTGTACCACTGGGGCAACTCCGCTATGGAGTTCAATACCCAATCACAGCCCTTCGGGGAGGTGTCTGCCCCATTACCCGTGCGAACCTGAAGGGTCTTCAGGCCTGCACTAATCGCGCCAGCGATGTCTGTCTGAGGGCTGTCACCAATCATGATCGTGTTTGATCTCTGGTAGCCTGCCCGTGTGAGAGCCATTTCAAAAAAAGCCGTTTCAGGTTTGCCGATCAGTGTGATCTTTCCGGAGATTGCCGATTGGAGTGCGGCAACGATAGGTCCCAGCCCGATTCGAATGATGCCACCGTCTGGCCAGGTGGGATCCTTGTGCATCGCCACCGGTTCTGCACCGGCTTCGACCAGACGCCTGGCTATATCGATCTCTCCAAAATGGGCCCATTGCGCCTGCCCGATGACCACCGCATCAACGGGTTCTTCGTTTCGGGTGACTGTGTGACCATGGCTTCGAAAGAGCGAATCAAGATTTTCATCACCAATCAGGAAGCAGTGTGCATGACCGTACTTGGAGTTCACATATTCCACGGTGGCTTGAGAGACCGGGAAAATTTCTTCGCCAGTGATTTTGTAGCCGATGTCATTGAGTTTGTATTCAATATCTAAAGCAGACATTCTTGTGGTGTTGGTGACGAGCAAGAACCTGCTGCTTTGGGAACGAAGAAACGACAGCGATTGCGGTCCACCTTCAATCAGGTTCGGCCCATCACAAAGCACACCGTCTATGTCGATAAAAAAATCAGGCTGCGGCACTATTCATCTACGGAGATGGGTTGAAGGTGGGCTAGTCTAACCGCAGAACACGAGGAACAGAACGTCGGGGCAAGTTTCGAGACGGCGTTGCGGTTCCGGGATCTGTTGCCAATAACTGCGTATTGACGCACAGTTAGCTGGTATGGACACTCAGGCCGAGGCTTTAGAGCAAAGCTTTTTGGGATGGCAATGCCGCTTACGTCAGATCGCCATGCGTCGGGGCGAAGGCCGGCCGAGCGATGGTATGCAACCTCGTATCCTACTGAAAGAGGATGGCCTGAAAGAGGATGGCCGTTATTCCACCGCAATCACTGTACTTATCAACAGACAGTCGGCAGAAAGTGATGCAAGCCGGTTTCGATATTTGGTGCAGAAGACCCATGATCCAGCAGATCGATTCGCCAATGGTCTTAAATTCCTCTCAGCGACGCATTATCAGAGGCCACACGAGTTCTCTGATGAGTTAACCGCGTTGTTTCAGCCCGGCGGTCTTTTGGTTCGAGCGTTGCTGGCCAAGCGGCTCTGCACCTTGGCGTTTTCCCAGTTCAGTGCAGCTTACACTTTACCTTGTACGGTACGGCAGCTGGCCGACGACACCCCTGCCTATCAGGCAACATACTGGCACAACCAGCTGTTCAATTCCCGAATGCCCGAGGATGTAATCATTCTTGGGTTTAAACCAGACTGGAATAAAGCGAGCAGTACAATCTGACCTACATCATCAAGATATTGTGGACCTGTACTTTATTTACGTATCGCGCCGATGAGATCGATGCGTGCGCGCTCGAGGTGTTCGTGAATCGTTGCAATTGCCGCGTCGATATTACGGCTTGCGATCGCGTTGTAGAGCTGTCGGTGTTGGGCATTGTATTTGGCGATACGCTCAGAAGTCAGAATTGTATCCTTCATTGAGGCCCATTGGGCGTGCGTACGGGTTTCATTGATCAGCTGATAGAGCCAGACCATCAGTCGGTTGCGCGTGCATTCTGCCAGTGACAGGTGAAACTCGCTGTCAGCCAGCGTGAATTTTTCCGGGTCAGTCGGTGTTGATTCCACTCGAGCAAGTGCTTTGCGGAGTCGTTCGATATCAATCGCCGTGGCGTTGGCAATTGCTAGTCTTACCATCTGAGGCTCGATGCCAAAGCGTACATCGATCAGTTCGAGAGGGCTGGTGACGTCGGCGATGGCAGTCTGTTCGGCAAATTCTCTATAGGTAACAAAGGTGCCGCTGCCGATCTCTCGTGTGACCATCCCAAGTTCTTCGAGTCGACGGAGTGCTTCGCGAATCGTTCCTCTGGAAACGTCAAAGGTTTCGGCAAGATGCCGTTCCGCGGGTAGACGGTCACTAAACCCATAAACACCCTCAACTATTGAGCGTCGTAACTGTGCTGCGATACCCGCGGAACCGCCGACATCGGCCGCATCAGGTATACGCGCGACCGCGTGATCGGGATGACTGGATTGTATAAGAGTCTGATTAGCCATCACTCGGTTTAAATAGGTATTAAGTTGGTATAAATCGGTACTAGCTTATCTAGTATTGGTCCGGTATACAAGAAATAAGATTTAAGTTTACTGTGTTGACATCGGCTTATTCCAAGAGTTAATGTTGACCGTTTCTGGTCTCCTCCACAATCTTTAAAGGTCTTATATTGGTATAATCACAGAACACACCAGTCCAGCTGGACACTAAAGGAGAGAAAAATGACCGACCTAGAAGCCCATGTAGCACAGCCAGGACGCGACGATCTAGTCAAGCAGGTCAGCGAAAAAATTAAGGAAACCGGTGTCGACTATATGTATTACCAGTTTATTTCGGTCACTGGACGCATCGTCGGCAAGGGTATTCCGTCCGCGCATTGGGAGCGCCTCGCCGAAAAAGGTTTCCAGCTGGTTTATGGGTCAACCGCAAATCTATTTGTTGACCGCCATGGTAACTATATTGGTTATGGCCCTGAATCCTCTGAGCTTGTTGGTATTCCGGACCCCGAAACTTTTTGTCAATTGCCCTGGGACAAACGGGTCGGCCGTGTATTTTGTACACTGTTTCGCAATCGCGAGGAGCGCGAGAATCCGGGTGGTGCATTAACTTCGGATTGCCGTGGTAATTTACGCCGTATTCACAATGCATTCCAGGATAAGCATGGACTGGATATGCGCTGTGGCACTGAGCCTGAGATGATGTGGTTGAAGCGCGGTGATGATGGTAAGCCGAACGGTGGTGTGACCAAACCCAATTGCTATCATATCGACCAGTTCGAAGAACTTCGCCCCACTTTCATGAAGGTTATAGAGTATTCGCAACAAATGGGTCTCGATATTATCCAGGGCGATCACGAAGATGCACCCGGACAACTCGAGTTGAATACCCAGTTCGATGATGTGCTGCGTAATGCGGATCGGCTGACCACTTACCGCCAGATCTGTGCGCAGGTTGCTCGCGAGGATAACTTGATCGCCTGTTTCATGTCGAAACCATTCATGGGTGTATCGGCCTCGGGCTGTCACCATAATATGTCGCTATGGCGCGGCGGTGAAGATGTGGTCAATACGCTCGGGTTTGATTCCTTACCCGGTATGGAAGGGGCTTTTACCTACCGGGTCGGTGGTGAGAATACCTTCATGCCCGATCCATCGGTTGACGAGCGTGCCCCCGGCCCGATTGGTTTGCAGTCTATCGGCGGTGTTATCAAACACCTCAGTGCGCTGACTTCGATCGGTTCTTCGACGGTTAATTCCTACCGCCGTCTCTGGGATACGGGTTTCTGGGCGCCGATCTTTGCTGACTGGGGTTATCAGAACCGTACCTGTGCATTGCGTGTATCTGCACCAGGCCGATTCGAGTACCGTTCGGTTGATTCGATGGTGAATCCTTACCTGATGGGTTCCGCGCTGCTGAAAGCTTTCGACGACGGTATCGATAACGATCTGGATCCCGGTGAAGCGGAAGAACGCAATATCTATGAGGCGATTGACGCGGGTAAAGAAGTCAAGAAATTGCCGATGTCGCTGGGTGAGGCCCTGGAAGAATTGGGCAATGACGAGGTCATTAAATCATCGATGCCTGGTGAAATGTACAGGGTATTCGAGCATTACAAACGCGACGAATGGGAACGCTTTATGCACACCACGACGGAGTGGGATATGGAAACGTATCTGGACTGTCTGCCTTAATACCCGTTCATTGTGTATCGGGTTGCTGCCCAGGACAGCACTCACCCGACCAGTTTGACAGATCAACCAATTTTCGGAGGGATTTTCTATGTGTGGTATAGCCGGGCTGATTCACCGCGGTAAGAGTGCTGATGTCGGTAGCGAGCTGACTTCCATGTTGCAGGCACTTAAGCACCGGGGCCCCGATTCAACTGGGTTTGCCCTCTATGGGAACCCTCGGGATAACGAGTATGTGATGCGGTTCAAAGTGGCAGAACAGGAAGAAATGCGGCATGGGTTTCTTATTCACGACCAGGTCAAAGAAAGACGGGCAGAGGTAGACAGACGTCTTGAGGAATCCGGTGTGCGTAAAACAGCGGAGTTAGAAGCAACTGAATATGCATTCCGTTACCAATTCTCATTTGACGGAAACATGAAGCGCATCGCTGATTATGTCGAAGATATTGAGGGTGTCGAGATTCTATCCGTAGGAAATTCGCTGGAGTTGATCAAAGATCTTGGTGACGCAATGGTTGTGTCTGAGCAGTATTCGCTAAGCGGGTTTGAAGGTACTCATGCAATTGGACACACCCGTATGGCAACGGAATCGGATGTGGATATTCGATCTGCTCATCCTTACTGGGCATATCCATATAACGATATCGCCGTCGTGCACAACGGACAACTGACTAATTATTGGGGATTTCGTCGTGAGATGGAGCGGCGGAATCACCGGTTTATGTCCGACTGTGATTCCGAACTGATCGCGGTCTACATCGCAGACCGGCTGGATCGAGGGGATGATCTGGAAGAAGCGATGACACGATCTGTGGATGAGCTGGATGGTGTTTTTACCTATGTCGTTGCGACTGAAGACAAACTTGGTATGGCAAAAGATGTGATGGCAGCCAAGCCGATGGTGCTTTATGAAAGTGATGATTTTGTGGCCCTGGCATCAGAGGAAGTGGCAATCCGAACCATATTTCCGCATGAAATCGATACTTATGATCCCTACGAGGGAGAGGTAAAGATATGGCAGAGCTAAAAACCGTTGAGTCATCCCTGGAGATGGGGATGCACACTGAGCAGTTGTCGGGGCGCACCCAGCAGGTCTTCTTCTCATCTGAAGAGAGTGATAACTATACCTATCCGTGGGCAGATGAGGTTGACTTCGCCAAGTCTACTGAGATTGATGCTGAAGGTGTCGAGAGTAAGGAAGTCAATAGCAAGATCCGAGAAGCGATGGAGCAGGGTTACGGGACGATCACTGTTTTGAATCCGGCTGCCAAGCACTCGTTGGGTGTTGGTATCCTGAACCGTCTAAATCTACGCTTCGAGGGCAGTCTGGGTTATTTTGGATGCGGTCTGATCGATGGGCCGAACATCGTGATCACAGGTCGGGTGGGCTGGTCCTGTGCCGAGAATATGATGGCGGGGACGATTATCGTCGAGAAGAATGCAGGTTCCACATTTGGCGCTGCCATTCGCGGCGGTGATCTGGTGTGTAAAGGCGACGTCGGCAGTCGTACCGGCATAGACCAGAAGGGCGGAACGATTATTGTCGGCGGTCGCACGGGGGCATTTTCTGGGTTCATGATGCAGCGGGGTCGCATGGTGATCCTGGGGGATGCAGGTAAGCACCTGGGCGATTCAATGTACGATGGCACGATCTATGTGGGGGGCACGATTGAGAATCTCGGGGTAGATGCGGTTGAGGGCGAGATGTTGGATCTGGATGTCCAGTGGTTGACTCAGAAGTTTGGCCTGTACGGTTTAGAGGCACCAAACGGCATTGAAAAAATGACCAAGATTGTCGCCGGAAAACAGTTGTGGAATTACGACAATCTCGAGCCTTCAGAAAAGAAACTCGTGCTTTAACGAACTCAGGACAAAAATCATGTCAACGAATAGAAATACAGATGTCATCGGGCACAGTTTTATTTTCCCGCCTGAGGTGATTGATGATATACACATCAAGTCCGAGCTCGGCCGTTACCGTATGCGGGGGTTTTCACTATTTAAGAAAATTCCAAGCTGGGATGACTTGACGTTTCTACCGGGCACGCTGACAAGATTTGTGATCGAGGGCTACCGGGAAAAATGTCTGACTAAGACGGTTATCGGGCCCCGGGCGAAACGTCCACTGGAGCTGGATATACCGATTTACATTACCGGAATGAGTTTCGGCGCACTATCGTACGAAGCAAAGACAGCGTTGGCACGTGGCGCGACAATGGCCGGCAGTGCGACGTGTTCCGGAGAGGGCGGAATGATACCGGACGAACGGCGGTATTCCGAAAAATGGTTCTATCAGCTTATTCAATCGCGTTACGGTTTCAATCCCCATCATTTACGCCTGGCCGACGGCTGTGAATTTTTTATTGGTCAGGGATGTAAGGTCGGCCTGGGCGGTCATTTGATGGGTCAGAAAGTCACTGATCAGGTGGCGGAAATGCGGTCCCTGCCCGCGGGTATCGACCAACGTTCTCCCGCTCGTCACCCCGATTGGCTGGGACCCGATGATCTTTCGCTAAAAATTCAGGAAATACGGGAAGCGACGAACGGCGAGATCCCCATTCAGCTCAAGCTGGGTGCCGCACGTGTTTATGATGATGTGCGAATGGCAGCTAAAACGGATCCAGATTCGATCTACATCGACGGGATGGAAGGTGGCACCGGTGCCGGCCCACACCTGGCAACCGAGGAGACGGGTATCCCTGGCATAGCAGCAATACGCCAGGCTCGGCGGGCGCTTGATGACGTGGGTGTGTCCGGGGATATCACGCTGGTGTATGCCGGTGGTATCCGAAATGGTGGGGATGTCGCAAAAGCGCTGGCTTTGGGGGCTGATGCGGTCGCGATTGGCCACTCATCTTTAATGGCGCTTAACTGTAATAAGGATATTCCAGAAGCTGATTTTGAGAAAGAGATCGGGGTCGAGGCGGGCCATTGTTATCACTGTCACACGGGTCGGTGCCCGGTCGGCGTGGCGACCCAGGATCCAGAGCTTAGAAAGCGGCTCAATCCGGATGATGCAGCTGAACGTGTGTACAACTTTTTACACACGCTCACAATTGAGTGTCAGATGCTGGCCAGGGCATGCGGCAAGACAAATGTACATTCGCTGGAACCTGAAGACCTGGCAGCATTGACAATGGAAGCATCGGCTCTGGCCCAGGTGCCACTAGCTGGCTCCCAGCATACGGTTGGCCGGCCTGACATGACCCGGTTCTGAGGAGACGCTCATTATGACAAATGAAAAAGATATTGATCATTTCATCAACACGGATGGTCTAGATACAGAACGGGAGCAGACTATTGGCCAGCACATCGGCTATCGGTACGACGTTAACTTGGTACCAGACTACCGCCGGGTAACACCATTTCTACAAAAGTACATCGATACCATGGGTTGGCGGGATTTAAACTGGCTCGAGGATGTGCATATGGGTTACGAGGATGGCCGACCGGCTGTTTTTGACCGTAACATCAATGGCTGGGTCTCGATTTCAGAAGATATGAAACTGCCTGATAATCAGCAAGATCGTGACATGATTGCTCGCGAACTGCTCATACGGTTTCAGATGTCACCCCGTCACCCGATGGTTGACTTACGCAAGGCCTACGCAAAATTCTAGCTGTTAGTTGTAAAGGAGTAATGTAAGGGAGCCTTGGTTATTGTTGTTGGGGCAGTGTTGTTTGGTGCGCCTCAACCAAGTCACCAGAACAAGCCACAGTTCTTAACTGATGTGAGCTGGCAATCGTACAGTATACTCAGCTCTATTTTTACACTGTGGCATCCTATCAGAATCGGGTTCCTTCGGCTGTTCGGCAAATTGGCTAGATCTCTTGAAGGGCGATTTCCAAATTGGAGAACAAAATGTCTACACCTGACAGTGATATTGAAATCGCCCGAGCAGCGACTACTGAACCCATTCAGGATATTGGCGAGAAGCTTGGCATTCCCGCAGAATCATTACAGCCCTATGGACACACCAAAGCAAAGATCAGTTACGATTTTATAAAGTCGCTGGAGTCCAGACCCTATGGAAAACTGGTGTTGGTAACCGCTATTTCTCCAACACCCGCCGGCGAGGGCAAAACGACAACCAGCGTCGGCCTGGGTGATGGCTTAAACCGGATCGGCAAAACCGCCGTAATCTGCCTGCGTGAGCCCAGCCTGGGCCCATGTTTTGGGATGAAGGGCGGTGCGGCAGGCGGCGGCTATGCACAAGTGGTCCCGATGGAGGACATTAATCTCCACTTTACCGGTGATTTTCATGCGATTGGTGCCGCGCACAATCTGTTGTCCGCATTGGTGGATAACCATATCTACTGGAGTAACGAGCTGGAGTTGGATTCGAGACGTGTCACCTGGCGTCGTGTAGTCGATATGAATGATCGGGCGTTGCGCCAGATCACGACTTCCCTGGGCGGTGTGGCCAATGGGTTTCCAAGAGAGAGCGGTTTTGATATTACGGTGGCGTCGGAAATTATGGCGATTTTTTGTCTGGCTGAAGATCTAGATGATCTGAAGCGTCGTCTAGGCAATATAATTGTCGGTTATACGCGAGACCGCAAGCCTGTCCATTCTCGAGATGTGCATGCGCCGGGTCCGATGACGGCGTTGCTCAAAGATGCGTTTATGCCCAATCTGGTCCAGACGCTGGAAAACAATCCGGCGCTGATCCATGGTGGGCCATTTGCGAATATTGCCCACGGTTGTAATTCTGTGGTGGCAACGAAGACAGCGCTCAAACTGGCTGATTACGTTGTGACCGAGGCTGGTTTCGGCGCTGATCTTGGTGCGGAGAAGTTCTTTGATATCAAGTGCCGCAAGGCAGGTTTGGCACCGGATGTGGTTGTACTGGTGGCCACTGCCAGAGCCCTGAAGATGCACGGGGGTGTGGCCAAGAGTGATCTTAGTTTAGAAAACGTGGCTGCAGTCGAAGCGGGCCTGGAGAATTTAGGACGCCATCTACGCAACATCACCCAGTATGGTGTTCCGGTTGCTGTCGCGATCAATCGATTTACAGCCGATACTGACGCCGAGTTGGGTGCTATCAGCCGGTTCTGTTCAGAATTCGGTGTTGAGGTCTTTAGCTGCACACACTGGTCAGATGGTGGCGCCGGGACTGAAGCTCTGGCAACCCACGTTGCAAATCTTGCCGACAGTGGTCAGTCGCAATTCCGCACCCTGTATGACGACAAGCTCTCGCTTTGGGAAAAAGCCCGGTGTGTCGCCCGTAATGTATATGGTGCGGATGACATCATCGCAGACAAAAAGGTTCGTGCGCAATTTGATGAATACAACAAGGATTATGGGCATTTCCCAGTCTGCATGGCAAAGACCCAGTACAGTTTTTCAACCGATCCAAATCTG
>Ga0066376_10005504_pt1 | contig 10726 bp, 11 predicted proteins | sample Knorr_S15_td_Bot_FD_77009 | JGI IMG/M metagenome (GOLD analysis project Ga0066376, IMG submission 77009) | Marine microbial communities from Southern Atlantic Ocean transect - Knorr_S15_td_Bottom_ad_5009_LV_A | ecosystem: Environmental > Aquatic > Marine > Oceanic | place: Southern Atlantic... | reverse complement strand
TGGCCCCTTACGCCGGTGAATTCACCGCGGTCACAGGCGACCTTGAAGACATCGCCGGCATCGCTGCGCCGGCCGGGCCGTTTCGGGCGATCTACACCGCGTTGACGTTTCACGATCTGCCGGATGCCGCGAAACAAGCGGTTATTGGCTGGGCGGCGCAACATCTGGCGCCGGGCGGCTATTTCCTGCTCTACGACCGCTTGCGGCTATGCGCGCCCGGCCTGTTCGATCTGCAACGCGATATCTGGTCCCGGATCGAACAAGTCCATGGCGTCGCCATGCGCGACGCGCCGGACTATGACGGCTATGTCGCCGATCTCGCCGACAATAACCGGCCGGCCAGTCTTGACGACTATACCCGGTGGTTCGCCGATGCCGGCCTTGCCATGCAGGTTTTGCATCTGCACGGCAATGTCGCGCTAATCGGCGGTGCAAGACTGTAATTTTCGACGGCTGGGGAGGCCAGGATATGGCGCCATACGATCTGGTGATTCGCGGCGGGACGGTGGTGACGGCGGCCGATCAAAGCGACTGCGACATCGGCGTGCGCGATGGCCGCATCGTGGCGCTCGGCGCCGGGCTCGACGCCGGCGGGCGGGAAATCGACGCCACCGGCAAGCTGGTTCTGCCCGGCGGCATCGACAGCCATTGCCATATCGAACAGGTGTCGGGCATGGGCATCATGTGCGCCGACGACTTCCATAGCGGCACCGTCGCCGCCGCCCATGGCGGCACGACGACGATCATTCCGTTTGCGGTTCAGCAGCGCGGCGAATCGCTGCGCCGCGCGGTCGACGATTACCGCCAGCTGGGCGACGCCAAGGCGGTCATCGACTTCGCCGTCCACATGATCATCACCGATCCGACCGAACATGTGCTGGGCCAGGAATTGCCGGCGCTGATCCATGACGGCTACACCTCGTTCAAGGTCTATATGACCTATGACGGCACCAAACTGGACGATTATCAGATGCTCGACGTGCTGTCGGCAGCGCGGCGCGAGGGCGCGATGACCATGATTCACGCGGAAAACTGGGACATGATCCGCTGGTTGACCCGCCGCCTGCTCGACGGCGGCAACCGGGCGCCGAAGTTCCACGCCATCAGCCATGCCCAGATCGCCGAGGGCGAGGCGACCAACCGCGCCATCGCGCTTGGCCGGCTGGTCGACACGCCGCTGTTGATCGTTCATGTCTCGGCCGAAGAAGCGATGGAGGAAATCCGCCTGGCCCAGTCCAGGGGACTCAAGGTTTACGGCGAGACCTGCCCGCAATATCTGTTTCTCACCATCGACGATCTGGACCGCAAGGGCATGGAAGGTGCCATGTTCTGTTGCAGTCCGCCACCGCGCGACAAGGCGGGCCAGGAAGCGATCTGGCGCGGTCTCCAGACCGGCATATTCCAGGTGGTTTCGTCCGACCACGCGCCCTACCGTTTCGACGCCACCGGCAAGCTGAAAGCGGGTCCCAATCCATCCTTCAAGGAAATCGCCAACGGCGTGCCGGGGATCGAATTGCGGCTGCCCTTGCTGTTTTCGGAAGGTGTCGGCAAAAGCCGGATCGATCTGCAACGTTTCGTCGATCTGACGGCCACGGCGGCGGCCAAAATATACGGGCTGTATCCGCGCAAGGGTACGATTGCGGTCGGATCGGACGCCGATCTGGCGATCTGGGACCCGGACCGGCGGGTCACGGTGAACGCCGCCATGCTGCACGACAACACCGGATATACGCCCTATGAGGGCATGGAATTGACCGGCTGGCCAGTCACGGTGGTGAGCCGCGGCCGGGTCGTGATCGATCACGGCGAACTGAATGCGGATCGGGGCAGCGGCGAATTCCTGCCCTGCGCCAAATCCGACCACGCCAAACCGCTGCAACGCCTTGCCATGGAGCTCGACCCCAAGCGCAATTTCGGCGCGCGGATTTTGTTCTGATGGATCCGGTCACGATTATCCGGCCGCGCGGCGCGCCTGTTCCCGTCGTCTTCGATTCGCCGCATAGCGGGACGCATTACCCGGACGATTTCGACTATATCGTGCCATTGTCGATGTTGCGGCGCGGCGAAGACCCGTTCGTGGACGAATTATTCGCCGCCGCGCCGGACCATGGCGCACCGCTGATCGCGGCCACCTTCAGCCGCATGTATATCGACCCCAACCGGTCGGACGCCGATATCGACCCCGACATGCTCGATGGCGACTGGCCGCATCCCCTGACAATCAGCCGCAAAACCCGGTCCGGCATGGGCCTAATCCGCTCTCAATCCGGGCGCAAACGCGCGGCGATTTACGGCCGCAAACTGTCGGTCGCCGAAGTGCGCAGACGGATCGAAAATTACTGGCGGCCCTATCACGACATGCTGCGCCGAGAACTCGATGAAACCCACGGCCGCTTCGGCGCGGTGTGGCATATCGACTGTCACTCGATGCCCTCCAAATGGGCCACCGGGTTCGACAAGGCGGGCGAGCCGAATGAAAACGACTATGTGCTGGGCAACCGCGACGGCACCACCGCGGGCGCGGAATTCACCGAACTGGTTCGCGAGACGCTGGCCGGATTTGGCTTCAAGGTTGGCGTAAATGACGGCCAGAAAGGCGTCGAGCTGGTCCGCGCCTACAGCGACCCGGCCCGCAAGCGCCACAGCCTGCAAATCGAAATTAACCGCCGCCTGTACTGGGACGAACGCAACTTCACGAAACGCGATTGTTTCGACGAACAGCGCCAGACGATGACCAGATTGATCGAAGTCATCTGCGGCTACGCCCGCGGCAAGGTTTCGTAGGACAACAAGTCGGGATCGGTCCTGGATGCCTTCAACCGCAGCGCAGGCGGCCGATGGCGGCGATGACGGCGGCCTGGGTCGGTTCCACGATGGGCAGGCCAAGCGCGTCGGCCAGCGGGGCGCGGAAGCCGGCCATGCCGGCGCAGCCGAGGATCAGCACATCGGCGCCGTCTTCGTCGCGCAGCGCCGTCCCGGCCTCAATCATGCGGGTCAGCACCGATTCTTCCTGGCTGAGTTCGGCCACGCCGAGGCCAATCGCGCGGTCGCCGGCGCTGCGCGCGGCGATGCCCATCTGGCGCACATAGCGGCCGTGCCGCGCCACCGAGGAATCGAGGATCGAAATCACGCCGAAGCGGTCGCCGCGCGTCATGGCGGCAAGATAGCCGCTCTCCGCGATGCCGAAGACCGGGCGGCCGGTGGCTTCGCGCGCCGCGTGCAATCCTGGATCGCTGAAGCAGGCGATGACGAAGGCGGCCGCGTCGTTGCCGCGGGCGTGGACATAGTCGCAAATCGGCCCGATCACGCTATCGGAATCCCGTTGGCTCTGGATGCCCGGCGGCCCCTCTTTCATGGTCACGCAGTCGATATCCGGGCCATCGGCGAAACGCAGCGCTTCCAGCGCCGCATCGATCGATTGGGTGCAGGCTTCGGTCGAGTTGGGATTGATGACGACGATGCGCTCGCGCATGGAACTAATCCTTTGGCGGCGGCGTGACGCCGGCCTGGTCGGTGATGATCCTGTAATGTTCGGGGCGGCGGTGGGCCGCGAAATTGAAGATCGTGGCCTTGTTGAAATTGCCGGCGTCGAGGTCGCATTCCGCCACGATCAACTCGTCGCCCAAGGTATGGGCCTGGGCGACGATCTCGCCGGACGGGGCGACGATGACGCTGCCGCCCATCAGATCGCAGCCTTCTTCCGGCCCAGCCTTGGCGACGCCGACGACCCAGGTGGCGTTCTGATAGGCGCCGGCCTGCATGGAAAGATGATTGTGCATCATGCGGACATGGAAGGATTCCGGGCCGACCGCGTTTGCCGCCGGCGTGTTGTAGCCGAGCATGACCAGCTCGACCCCCTGCATGCCCATGACGCGGAAAGTTTCGGGCCAGCGGCGGTCGTTGCACAGGCACATGCCCATGACGCCGCCCATCGTCCGCCACACCGGAAATCCAAGATCGCCGACTTCGAAATAGCCCTTTTCCAGATGCTGCCAGGGCCGTTCGGGCTCATAGTGCGCATGGCCGGGCAGATGCACCTTGCGGTACCGCCCGACAATAACGCCCTGCCGGTCGACCAGGATCGAGGTGTTGTAGCGGCGAACATGGCCGTCCTCGACGGTTTTTTCGGCATAGCCGAGATAGAATCCGATGCCGTATTGGCGGGCGCGCTCGAACAGCGGCTGGGTTTCGGGACCGGGCATCTGCGTCTCGAAGAAGGCATCGATTTCGTTCTGGCTGTCCATCCACCAGCGTGGAAAAAACGTGGTCAGCGCCAGTTCCGGAAACACCACCAGATTGCAGCCCCGATCATGCGCCTTGTCGAGTAACGCCAGCATCCGCGCGACCACCACGGCGCGGCTGTCATCGCGGGCGATGGGGCCCATTTGCGCGCCGCCGACAATGATCGCTCTGGACATAAATAACCCCGGCTCATGGTTGGAACGGATTTAGCGCAGCGCCCGGCTTTGGGCGGTAATCTTGCTAGATTAGTTCAACTGTGTATGCTTTACCAGATTGCGAACATGTGTGCCTTGGCGTCCTTTGTCGAATCTGGACGCTGCGTCGCCCGACGACGCTCGATGAAATTAGAGATTTCGGTTGCCGGCGGCCAAGAAATCGGTCCCAGGGTCGAATTCCCTCGATCACGGGACCGGACGCCGCAGGCGGGAAAAATCCTCGCCGCAATCGACACGCAAGACACACGAATAAGGAGAATAAAGGTTGTCCGATAACGATGATAAAGCCTCCGGCGCCGATGAGAAATCCACCGAACAGAATGCTTCCGAAGTAAAATCACCGCCCGCACCTGTCCGCCGTAAACGCAATTGGTTTCGCCACATTATCATGCTCCTGGTCCTGGGCGGCGGCGGGTATTGGGGCGTACAGGAAATTAGCACGCGCTTTACCCATGTCTACGAATACGACGCCCGAATCGCTGGAAGCCTCATCACGGTCAGCAGCCGGGTCGCCGGCTGGGTGACCGAGCTGCACGTTACGGAAGGCGATGACATCAAGAAGGGGCAGATCATCGTCGAAATCGACGCCCGCGAATCGCAACTTCTGGTCGAACAATATACCGCGCGCATCCAGGGCATCGAGGCCGACCGGCAACGCCTGATCGCCGAAAAGAAACTGGTCGACGCCCAGACCAAGACGCGCTACCGCACCCAGCGCTCCGAACTCGGCACCGCCGAAGCCGAACTTGAATCTCTGGCGCCGCAGTTGAAATTGGCGCGCGCCGATTTCAAGCGTTCGGAATCGCTCTATCAAAAGAAAATCATCTCGCGCAAGACCTATGACGTTTCCCTGGCCCGCGAACAGCAATTATCGGGCGAGCATCGCCGCGCGGTGGCGCAGGTGCAAGAAGCGCGCAACAAGCTGCTCGAAGCGGAGGCCGAACGGACCCGCCTGGACGTTCTGGACAGCGAGATCGCCAAGCTGGAATTCCAGGAAAGCGGCATGCGGGCGCAAATGCGGCGCCAGCAACTTGACCTTTCCGACCGCAATATCGGCGCGCCGGTCAACGGCGTCGTGGACAAGACATTCGTGGATGTCGGCGAATATGTCACGCCGGGCCAGCGACTTGCCCTGGTGCACGATCCCCAAACAATCTGGATCGAAGCCAATATCAAGGAAACCGAGGTGCGCAAACTGCGCATCGGTCAGCGGGTCGATGTCTCGGTCGATGCCTATCCGGACGAGAGCATGTTCGACCGCCTGATGAACGCGCTCGGCGTTGAATCGCCCGACAATGGCGAGGCGTATCAAAAATTTATCGGCCATGTGATCGCCATTGGCAATTCGACGACCGCCGAATTCGCGCTGTTGCCCAGCCCCAACCCGAGCGGCAACTTCACCAAGATAACCCAGCGCCTTCCGGTCCGCATCGCCATCGACCAAAAAGACCGCCAACTTCGTCCGGGGATGATGGTTGAGATCAATATCGATATTCGCGACAAATAGCCGCCGCGCGCGGCGGCAACCTCGGTGACCACTTCGACAAGCCCGGCCGAAACCGGCATCGTCCCCGAATCCATTGAACACCGTTTCCAGCAATTCGGCCCGAAATACCGCTATCTGGTGACCTTCGCCGGGATGCTGGGAGTCATGTCGATGGTGCTGTCGGTCACTATCGTCAATGTCGCGGTGCCAAGTGTGGTGGGTGCCTACGGCATCGGCCAGGACCAGGCGCAATGGTTGGCGACCGCATTCATCGCGACGATGACGTTGAGCCAGTTGCTGAACAGCTGGCTGGTCGAGGCGTTCGGGCAGCGCATCACCTTCATGCTGATCATCGTGGTGTTCTTCATCGGCACCATGATCGCCGCCACCAGCCCGACCTTCGATTTCATCATTGTCGGCCGGATCTTGCAGGGGTTTTCCGCCGGCGTCAGCCAGCCCTTGGTCATGGTGATCCTGTTCCAGGTGTTTCCCGGCAACCGCCGGGGCCTCGCCATGGGTCTCTATGGGATGGCGATCATGCTGGCGCCGGGCCTGGGCCCCGCCATCGGCGGGTTCGCCATCGATACGTTTTCCTGGCGGGCGATTTTCTACATTCCCCTGCCGCTCTGCGCCGCGGCGTTCGTGCTGGGCGCATTCCTGATGCCGGGCCGGCTTACCGTCGGGCACCTCCCGCCCTTCGATTGGTCCGGGTTTTTCGCCCTCGCCATCGCCTTGATCGCGCTGCTTTCGATGATGGCCGACGGGCAGCGCTACGGCTGGTCCTCGAATACGATCCTGATCCGCGCCTTGATCGCGGCGTCCTGCACCGGCTTGTTCATCATTCTGCAATTACGCGCCCAATCGCCGCTGCTGGATATGACCCTGTTCCGCAACACCGCCTTCACCTCCGCCGTGCTGGTGGCGATCGTATTCGGGTTCGGCAACATGGCGTCCAGCTACGCCATTCCGGTCTTCGTACAGACGGTTCAAGGTTATTCCGCAACCGAAGCCGGGCTGGTCCTGGTGCCGGCCGGCATCCTGCTGATGGCGATGTTTCCGATTTCCGGACGGTTCGCGGACCGGGTCACGCCGCATATCCCGATCATGGCCGGGTTGGTGTTCTTTGCGCTGGGCGCGATCCTGTTATCGGGCAGCGATACCAACACGACGTTCTGGAACATCGCATTTTTCACCATGGTGGGGCGGCTTGGCATGGCGCTGATCATGCCGCCGCTGGTATCGAGCGCGATGCGCACGCTCACGCCCGAGCAGCTTAATCGCGGGTCGGGGACCCTGAACTTCATGCGCCAGCTGGGCGGATCGGTCGGCATCAACTCACTGGTGCTGTTCATGGCGCAACGGACCGAATTTCACAGCGAAGCGCTGACCGCGACCCAGACAGCGGGCAATCCCATGATCCGCGAGTTTCTCGATTCGGTCGTAACGCTGCTTGACGAAAGCGGCGTGCCGTCCGCGTTGCATGAAGCGGGGGCGCTGCATTATCTTGGAACCGTCATCGAAGCCCAGGCCGCGACCCAGGGTTTCCAGGATGGATTCCTGTTCGTCTCGGCAGTGTTTATCTGCGCGCTTATACCGACCTGGATACTGAAGCGGGCCACGCGGAAGTAACATCACGGCGCGTTGACAACGACGCCTAAAGACGGCGGCCCGAAAGCCTTGGGAAGCCGCCCCTGGAGTCGGTATGAAACCCGTCGGAGTGCGTCGGAAAGGCTTGACGATGCACCGCATCGCCTGCAACATTCCTCCTACCCGACGGGTCGCCTACGCGATCCATGGGGGTCATTGTCGACGCTCCTTGGTGCACCATGTTTAAGCGAATTCTTCTTGCCTACGACGGCAGCCCGGAATACCGCAAGGCGCTTCGCGATGGCGCCGAACTGGCGGAATTTTGCGGCGCGGAAGTCCATCTATTGGCGATCATTACCTCCTCGACCGCCTTGCCGATCGCCGGCGGGGTGAACCCTTCCGATCTGGTCAACGAAGAACAGCGCGAAATTCAACGCTTCCTCGCCGACGGCGTCGAACGGCTGCGCAAGCGCGGCATCAAGGCGGAAGGCCGGCTGGGATACCGCGACCCGGTCGATGAAATCATCGCCACGGCGCACGAAATCGGCGCCGACCTGATCGTCGTCGGCCACCGCCGCCGCAACACGATCGAACGCTGGTGGCGCAAATCGACCTCGAAAAACCTGCTCACCGTAGCGCCGTGCAGCGTCCTGGTATCGAGCTTGCTCGAAGACGAGGAAGTCGAGGAAGCATAAATTCCTCCCGTTCCCGGCGGCCGGTAACGATATCGCGCAGCACCCGGTTCACGCCGGGTTCGCCCGGGATAATTTTTCGATCACCGCGTTGCTGCGCGGGTCGTCCAGGAACGCGGTGAGACCGAAATGCGCCGGTTGCGGCCAGTCGCCGAAATCGAACCAGGCAAAGGCCTGGGTCTCCCAGTTGATCCGGGGTACGAATTCCCTGGCCGTGGTAATCAGGAAATTGTGGTAACGAAACCCGCTTTTATGGCGAAACACGAATAGCGGGATCGTATCGACCGGGGCTTCGAACCCGGTTTCTTCGGAGAGTTCGCGCAACACTGCGGCTTCCGGCGATTCGCCCCGGTCGATCGCCCCGCCCCACGTGCCCCAGGTGTTCGGCTGCTGGCAATGGGCGGAGCGGTGCGGAATCAGGATGCGCCCGGTATCCAGGGCCAGGATCAGGCAGCCCGCCGCCGCCCGGCCCCAGAATCCGGTGCGCCGCAAGGCCGCCGCGTGATCCTCGCGGTCGCTCAAAACACCGCCGCCGCGCGGATTTCGCCAAAATCGGCGACCCAGAAGGCATAACCATTGCCGCGCCAGATCGACAGCCCGGCGCCGCAATCGAGCGCCTTGCTTTCATGTGGATCGCCCCAGCAACCGATATAATATTCCAGCGTCTTCAACGTCCCGACGATCTCGTCCTTGACCACCTCGATATCCTCATTGTCGCGCAGCCAGCGCGCCAGTTCGCCATATTGTTCCTCGCTCAGCATAATTTTGCGCTCCGCCGCCATCGCACCCATGTTAGAAACCGGCCATGTTCAAATCAATCGACGATATCGACGTCCAGGACCGCATTGTTCTGGTCCGCAGCGACCTCAACATACCGATGCGCGACGGGCGGATCGGCGACACGACCCGCCTGGACCGCCTGTCGCCGACGATCCTGACGCTGACCGGCAAAGGTGCGCGGGTCGTGATTCTGTCGCATTTTGGCCGGCCCAAGGGCGTGGTTGTGCCTGCGATGTCGTTGCGTCCGGTCGCCGCCGCGCTGTCCGGCGCCATCGGCGGGCGGCCGGTGGCGTTCGCTGAAGACTGTATCGGCGCCACGGCGCAAAGCGCGGTGGCGGCGATGGCGCCGGGCGGCGTACTGGTGCTGGAAAATCTGCGCTTCCATCCCGGCGAGGAAGCGAACGATCCCGGATTTGCCGCCAAACTCGCAGCACTTGGCGACATCTACGTCAACGACGCCTTTTCCACCGCGCATCGCGCACATGCGTCGATCGACGCGCTGGCGCGGCTGTTGCCGGCCTGCGCCGGGCGCAACATGGCGGCCGAACTCAAGGCTTTGTCGGCAGCGCTGGACCATCCGGCCAGGCCGCTGGCCGCCATCATCGGCGGCGCCAAGGTATCCAGCAAGCTCGATGTACTCGGCCATCTGATCGAACAAGTCGATTGTCTGATCATCGGCGGCGGCATGGCCAATACGTTCTTGTACGCACAGGGGACCGACGTTGCCAAAAGCTTGTGCGAAAAGGATCTGGCGGATGCCGCGCGCGGCATCCTGGCGCGGGCCAAGGATCGGGGCTGCGCCGTGCTGCTGCCATCCGACGCCGTGGTCGCCGGGGCGCTGGAAGTTGGCGTCGCCACGCAAACCGTGCCCATCGGCGCGGTGCCCGAATATTCGATGGTGCTCGATTTCGGCCCCGACAGCATCGCTGCCATCGAAGCCCGGCTCGCGGACTGCAAAACGCTGGTCTGGAACGGCCCGCTGGGCGCGTTCGAGGTGCCGCCCTTCGATCGGGCGACGACCGCCGTGGCCAGGGCGGCGGCGCGTCTGACCGCCAGCAGCACCTTGATCACGGTCGCCGGCGGCGGCGACACGGTCGCGGCCCTCGCCCAGGCTGGCGCCGTCGATGATTTCAGCTATGTCTCGACCGCCGGCGGCGCATTCCTGGAATGGCTCGAAGGCCGCATTTTGCCTGGCGTCGCGGCGCTTGAAAACGAACGCCAGGCGTCACTCGTAACGGCTGCGGCGCGCGCGGCGGCGACGACGGCGGCCAAGACGCAGCAGTAAGCCGCCGAGCACCAGAAACACGATGAAAAGAACGATCATCGCCTTCCAGGCCGGACGCAGCAGCAGATACGGGACGATGACCGAATCCCAAAATGCGGGGATGCGCAGATGGCGTTGCACGATGGTCTGGGCCATATTGATGCTGCCGATATCCGTATCGTACCAAAGTTGACCGAACTGGGTCATGATATCGATACCGAGCAACCAAATCGTGATTCCCGCGACCATGGTAAACAGCGCAAGCGCGATGAACAAACGACCGATAAGGCGCAAAACGACCACGCGTAACTCCCGCCAGATTTTCCTAACCGGCATAACCTAGAGCGTTCTGCAGTTAGGTTAAAGCATATCCGGAATTTCTGAAATAGTTGGCGCATTCCTGCGGTGTGAATTCGTCGAGGAGCGCACCGATCCGTCTCCATGTGGCCTCGACGGTCCG
>Ga0066376_10005502_pt1 | contig 10727 bp, 11 predicted proteins | sample Knorr_S15_td_Bot_FD_77009 | JGI IMG/M metagenome (GOLD analysis project Ga0066376, IMG submission 77009) | Marine microbial communities from Southern Atlantic Ocean transect - Knorr_S15_td_Bottom_ad_5009_LV_A | ecosystem: Environmental > Aquatic > Marine > Oceanic | place: Southern Atlantic... | reverse complement strand
CGCTGGCCCCGTGTATCCATACCAGCCGCCCCTGGGGCCGTTCGGCGCCGGCGACGCCGAGGCGTTCGCGGAAGCGCTTGGGATCTTCCTTGCCAGCATCCTTTCGCCGCCTCAGATAAAGCGCGATAAGCGGCGTCGCCAGCACGGTCATGGCGCGGTACAGGCGTTGCATCATGGCAGGGGCTCTGGCTCGATCGCTGTCTGGCCGACCAGCCGGTCGGCCTCGGCGGTGACCGCGTTGAGCGCCTGCTCGACGGCGCGCCGGGTGGCTTCACCGGCGGCCTCGCCGCCGTCACGGGCCGGCGGCTCGATCGGGGCGCCCCAGACGAAGACCCCCCGGCTGAACGGCAGGGCGAGAATGAAACGATCCCAACTGCCCAGCACCCGGCGGCGCGAGGTGGCGTAGGCGACCGGCAGTATGGGCGCGCCCGACAGCCGGGCGAGATCGGCGATGCCGCCGCCCGCCCGCATGCGCGGCCCGCGCGGCCCATCCGGTGTAATGCCCACGGAGCCGCCCCCCTTGAGGCTGCGCAGCATGGTGCGCAAGGCCGCCGAGCCACCCCGGCTGGTCGACCCGGCGATGGTTCCAAGGCCGAAATAGCCCACGGTACGGGCGATGAGCTGGCCGTCGCGATGGTGCGAGACCAGCAGCTCGATGGGTTTTTCTCGCCGCCAGCTATAGGGCAACAGCAACAATCGGCCGTGCCAGAAGGCGACGATGAAAGGCTCGTCCCGGTCCCATAGGGCGGCGGCATGCTCTGCGCCTTCCACCCGCCAGCTGCTGGTGCCATGAACCAGTCGGATATACAGCGCCGCCATGGCGCAGAGGACGCCCCGTACCGCTTCGTTGCGCAACACCGGCTTGAGAAATTTCAAGGCTTGATACTCTTCGCTTATACCAGCTTGCGATGATAGGGACCCATTTCACCGGGATTATTTTGCCCGAAGGCAAGGCGCGCTTTGCGCCGTAGTGCCCCCCACTTCAAGCGAAGCGCAACGCGGCATTCGGGCAAAAGAACCCGGCCTCCGGTGGCATGAAACCGGCCACCGGGTGCGTTGCGACGCTTGCCCGATACGAGGTATCGCGCTGCGCAACGCGCCTGCCCGAATGGTCGGTTTGATGCCATGAAATGGGTTCCTATCATCGCAAGTTGGTATCTCAGGCTTGTGCGCGCGCGACGCTGTTGTCTTCCACATTGTCGGCATACTGCATGAGATACATCCGGGCATAGGCGCCGTTCTGGGCGATCAGCTCTGCGTGGCTGCCCTGTTCGGCGACGCGGCCATCGACGACAAAATAGATCACATCGGCCTCGACGATGGTCGATAGCCTATGGGCGATGACCAGGGTGGTGCGGCCTTTCATGAGGGTGGCCAGGGCGTCCTGTACGATGCGCTCGGACTCGGAATCGAGCGACGATGTGGCTTCGTCGAGCAACAGGATCGGCGAGTTTTTCAACATGGCGCGGGCGATGGAGATGCGCTGGCGCTGACCGCCCGACAGCTTGACCCCATGCTCGCCGACGATGCTGTCGTAGCCGTCGGGCAGGGCGGTGATGAAATCATGCGCAGCAGCGCCGCGCGCCGCCGCGACGATCTCGTCGTCCGTGGCGGCGATCCGGCCATAGGCGATGTTGTCGCGCACGGAGTCGTTGAACAGGCTGACTTCCTGGCTGACCAGGGCGAGGCAGGCGCGCAGGGATTTCAGGGTGACTTCGCGCAGATCGACGCCGTCGATGCTCACCGCGCCCGAGGCGACGTCGTAGAACCGCGGGATCAGGTTGAGCACGGTGGATTTGCCGGCCCCCGAAGGTCCGACCAGCGCGGCCGTGCCGCCCGCCGGTACGGTCAGAGTGATGCCGTTCAGCGCGGGCGCGCCGCCGTGGTAGGTGAAATGCACGTCGTCGAAGGTGATGCTCCCCTTGGATACAGCCAGTTCGTCGGCGCCGGGCTTGTCGGTGATGTCCGGCTCTTCGTCGAGCAGGGCATAGACCCGCTGGGTGGCGGCCAGGCCTTCCTGCAGGTTGGCGTTGAGGTTGGCCAGGCGCTTCATGGGCTCGTAGGCGAGCAACAGGGCGGTGATGAAGGACATGAACACCGGCATGGTGGTGTTGCCGGCGATGACTTGCGATCCGCCATAGAAGATCACCACGGCGATGGCGATACCGCCGAGGAACTCCATGATCGGGCTGGACAGGGAGCGCACGCGAAGCGCCTTGAAGATGATGGCGAACAGGCCCTCGACGATCTCGCCGCCGCGCTTAACCTCGTGGGCCTCCATGCCATAGGCCTTCACATGGCGGGCACCCTGGAAGGTCTCATTGAGATAGGCGGTCAGCTTGGAGACCTGTTCAAGGCCGCGGGCCGAGACCTTGCGCATGCGTTTGCCGATCTTGACCACCGGCAGCACGGCGACGGGAAACACGAAGAAGGCGATCAGGGCGAGCGCCCAATCGCGCCAAAACATCACGGCCACGAGAAACGCCACCTTGAGGAAATCCAGCGCAATGCCGGTGAGCGCCGTGGAGACCGCGGCGCGCATCATGTTCACGTCGTTGGTGAAGCGCGAGATCAGGGTGCCCGTCTCGGTGTTGTGGTAGAAAGCGAGGTCGGCGTCCATGAGATGGGCGAACAGGCGTTTCTGCAAATCGGCGATGATGCGCTGGCCGACGTAATGCATGAGCACCGCCTGGCCGTAATTGGCCCCTGAGCTCAGGGCAAACACCGCAACCACCGCCAGCGGTAGGGCTAGCAGCATGGCCTCGTCCTTGTTCTCGAAGACCTCGCTCAGCACCGGCTCGATGAGCCAGGCGAGCGCCGCCGTGGTCACCGCGACCACCACCATGCAACAGCCCGCCAGCACCAGACGCCCCACATGGGGCCGCACTTCTTCGCGCACGATCCGCCCGACCAGGTCGCGGGTCGATAGATGCGCAGGGCTCGCTGGGGTCTCTTCAGTCACGTGCGTAACGTCCTAAGCACTTGATCCATGGCCGCATACATATCACCTGCCCGCCCCGTCGGCAAAGTAGCCGCGGCAGTACTCGGCGAAGGTTTCCACCAGGCGGGTCGGGCGCGATTGGCCGAGGCGGGCGAGGACCACCCGGCCGGGCTCGACGTCATCGGCCAGCGGGCAGCAGACCAGGGGCTGCCCGTCATAGCTCTGATCGGACGCCGGGCGGGTGACCAGCAGGGAATAGCCGACGCCATTGCCGACCATGCCGCGCACGGTCTCGAACGACGGTGAGCGGAAGCGGATATCGGGCTCGAGCCCGCGCTTGAGGAACAGCGAGGTGAAATAATCGCGGCTCGGCGGCATGTCGAGCAGCACCATGGGCAGGGGCGCCAGCTCGGCGAGGGAGACCTTGCGGCGGCGCGCCAGCGGATGACCGCCGGGCAGCAGGGCATAGGGTGCCAGGTCCGCGAGCGGCTGGAGATCGAGATCGCCGGCCAGATCGAAGTCATAAAGCAGGGCGACGGTGAAGCGGCCGCTCGCCAGGCCGCTCAAAAGCTCGTCCTGATGGCCTTCATGGAGGCGGATTTCGACTTTGGGATGAGCGTCGGTGAAGCCTCGGGCTATGGCCGGTATGAAACTCGGCGCAATGGTCACGAAGCAGCCCACATCGAGGCGGCCGCGCACGGTCTCGCCCAGGCCCCGGGCATGTTCGGCGAGCTCACCGGCATGGGCGAGCAGGCTGCGCGCCTCGGCGAGCAGGGGCAGGCCGGCGGGGGTCAGCGACACCCCATGGGCATGATGGCGCAGCAACAGGCGCACACCGAGCAGGGCTTCGAGCTTGGCGATGGCGGTCGAGATGGAAGGCTGGGAAATATTGAGCGCCCGCGCCGCGCCGGCGACGCTGCCATGATCGGCGGCGGCGACGAAATATTCCAGCTGCCTGAGCGTGTAATTCATAAAACGCGGCTCTAAGTTATCAAAAAAAACTATATCTAATTTAGATAAATAATATTTTATCTAAGATAACGATTCAAGCAGAATGGCTTCAATAAATCGATTAAAGGAGCGAGGTCATGTTGAAAACCGGCGATGAATATCGCGAGTCCATCCGTGATGGCCGCGATGTCTGGATGAGCGGCGAGCGCATTACAGACGTTACCAGCCATCCGGCGTTCAAGCCCATCGTCGATGTACGGGCGCGCATCTACGACATGGCCCATGAGGACGCCACCCGCGACATCATGTCCTATACGGATGCGGACAGCGGCGAGGCCAACAGCATCGGCTACAAGCTGCCCTACACCCAGGAAGACTGGCACGCCAAGCGCACCGCTATCACTGCGGTGATGAACGATATCGGCGGCGTGGTGATCCGCATGGGCGACGAGACGGCGGGCGAGATGTGGTCGTTGTATGACGGCCGCGACGTGCTCGACGAGGTCGACCCGCAGTTCAGCGCGAACATCGAGCGCCATATTCAGCATGTGCTGACCAGCGACACTTTCCATGTCTCGGCCAACACCGACCCCAAGGGCGACCGCTCGAAACGGCCCCAGGACCAGGACCCGGACATGCTGCTGCATATGGTCAAGGAGACCGATGCGGGGATCATCGTGCGCGGCGCCAAATACGAGACCGCGGCGGCCTATTCGAACCAGGCCTTCGTCAAGCCGACCATCGCCAACTGGGGCGATGCGGAGCTGTCGGACTATGCGCTCGGCTTCATCTGCCCGATGAACGCCGAGGGCCTCAAGCATATCTGCCGCACCGGTTTCGCCGGCAAGGGCCCGATCGAAGATTACCCGCTCTCCAACCGCTTCGACGAGGTCGACACCCTGCTGGTGTTCGATAATGTGCTGATCCCCTGGGAAGACGTGCTGTTCTATCGCCACACCCGGGCGGCCAGCTTCATCCGCGGCACCCTGCACCGTTACAGCGCCATGGCCTTCGTTCAGCGCATCCTGCATATCGCCGACATGCTGATCGGCGCCGCCCTGTTCAACGTGCGCCAGACCGGCCTGGATAAGCAGCAGGCGGTGCGCGAGAAGCTGGCCATGCTGGTCTGCTACCGCGAGGGCATCGACGCCCATCTCATCGCCGCCATCGCCACTGCCAAACAGAGCCCCGGCGGTTTGCTCATGCCCAACCCGTCCCTGCTCTATACGGGCCGGGTACATGCCTGCAGCCGGTTGCCCGAGATGGTCCATCTGGCGCGCGAGCTTTGCGGCGGGCAAATCTGCGTCACCCCGGACGCCGCCGCCTTCGCCGATGAGGAATCAGGCCATTGGCTCGAGAAATTTTATTCGGTGAACGAGAACTGGGTTGCCGACGACCGGCGCAAGCTGCTCGCCTTCGCCCGCGATCTGATGAATTCCGACTATGCCGGGCACCGGCTGACCTTCCAGCTTTTCGCCCAGTCGCCGCCGTTTGCCCATCTCAACGCGGTCTATAACAACTTCGATTTCGACGGGCCGCTCGATTTCGTGCGCAACGCCGCCGGTCTCTCCGACCGCGTCATGGGAAAGGAATAGGTAGCATAATGACTCGCGATCGCTTTCTCGACGCCATGAGCCAGGCCGCCACCACGGTCTCTCTGGCCACCACCGACGGGCCCGCCGGCCGGGCCGGCATGACCGTGAGCAGCCTCTGCTCCCTGTCCGCCGTTGATCATGGTCTGCGCCCATCACAAGAGCCGCGCCGTGGCGGCAATCCTTGAGAACCGCCGCTTCTGCGTCAATGTACTGCGTGCGGATCAATCCGATCTCTCCGACATCTTCGCCGGCCGCATAGAATTACCCCATGGCGACAAGTTCGACTGCGCCGAATGGGGCAGCCTGGAGACCGGCTCGCCGGTGCTGGAGAGCGCCCACGCCGCCTTCGATTGCGACCTCGCCCAGCATAACCTGTGGGGCACCCACTACGTGCTGGTCGGCGAAGTCCGCGACGTTGCCTGCCTGGGGGTCTCCCGGGGCATCGGCGGCCCGTTGATCTACGCCAACCGCGCCTACTGCGTCCCGGCGCCCCTGAACGCCGCTTAAGCCAGAAGGATAGGCTCTATTCAGCGGGCAGGTTGCTGTTGAAAATGTCGGCCGAGACCTTCCAGATACCGTCGACCTTTTGCCACACGACGATATATTTGCCGTTGTCCTTGAAACGGCCGTTTTCCGTATCAAATTCGAATTTATACCAGCCGTAGTCAGAAGCCATATCGCCCGATGCCGAGACTTCGAGGCGATTGGTGCCGAAGGTTACCGAGACGTTGGGAAGCTCGCTCCAGCTCTTCCAGACGGCGGCAACTGCGGCCGGACCTTCGATCGGCGGCGAGTTTGACGGCAGCAACAATCCATTCGACGTGTAGAGCGCCTCAATCATGGCGAAGTCGCAATTTTTAAAAGCCGCGAGCCAGGCTGCATTTCTCTCAGCGATCTACGACTTCGCGCCGTGCGCCAAGACGGGGCTCGGTGAAACCATACCGACCGTTAAAAATGCCACCGCGAATACGCAGGGCAATAAGCTTCGAAAAGACGACATTTGATCCCCCCTATGATGTTTTCAGATAGATACGCTAATTGGCGTTTTCGGATAAGTCCAGCCGTTCAACCAACAGGGCGTGCAGGTCCGGCCCGGCGGCGACGATGTCCGGGAACTGGGTGTCCGGTTTGTTGAAGTTGAGACCCTCGCCGCGCGCGTCGGTGATCCGGCCGCCGGCCTCGGCCAGCAACAGAGCGGCGGCGGCGATGTCCCATTCGCTCTTCGGATAGAGGGTGACGCAGGCGTCGTATTTCCCGGCGGCGACCAGGGCGAGCTTGTAGGCGATCGAGCTGATCGCCGTCACCGTCATGCCTGAGAGCTGGTTGCGCCATTCGTCGCAATCCTTTTCGGACCGGCTGGAAACCAGGCTGGCGCCTTCGATGGCCGCGGCTTCGCTCACCGCCATGGTCTCACCGTTGAGCCGCGCGCCGCCGCCAACAAGGGCTTCGAACATCTCGTCGGTGGCCGGGTTGAACAGCGCCGCAGACACGGTTGAGCCTTCTTCCACCAGGGCCGCCGAGATGGTGAATTCCGCCCGGCCGGCGAGGAAAGCGTTGGTGCCGTCGATGGGATCGACGACCCACACCCGCTGTGCCGTGAGCCGCGCGGGATCGTCTTCGCTTTCCTCCGACAGCCAGCCGAATTCCGGGAACCGGCCGCACAGGGCGTGCTTGAGAAAATCGTTGGCGGCGTGATCGGCGTCGCTCACCCATTGGCCGGGAGACTTTTCCCAGGCCTTCGGCTCGTCTTGGAAAAAACTTAATGCCACGGCGCCGGCGGCGCGCACCGCGCTGGTCAAATGAGCATGAACGGCGGCTTCGATCACGCGCCGGCAACCGTCATGCCGTCGATACGCACCGTGGGGGCGTCGATGCCGCGCCGGATGACCAGATCGTCGGCCGGGGTGAGATGAGCAAACATATCCGCAAGATTGCCGGCGACGGTCATTTCGCTCACCGGATGGGTGATTTCGCCCTGCTCGATCCAGAAGCCCGAAGCGCCCCGGCTGTAATCGCCGGTCAACGGATTGACCCCCATACCGATCAGCTCGGTGACCAGGAAGCCCTGCTCAATGGCGCCGATGAGCGCCTCGGGGCTGGCAGCACCGGGGCCCAGCGTGAGGTTCGTCGGGCCCGGCGAGGGCGGCGACGAGGTGCCGCGCGAGGCATGGCCGGTGGTCTCCAGCCCAAGCTGGCGGGCCGAGCGAGAATCGAGCAGCCATGTGGTCAGCACACCATCGTCTATGATGTTGCGCGCCGATGTGGCCACCCCCTCGCCGTCATAGGCCTTCGAGCGCAGGCCGCGCAGCCGGCGGGGATCGTCGGTGATGACGATGCCGGGGGCGAACACCGCTTCGCCCAGGCGATCCTTGAGGAAGCTGGTGCCGCGCGCCACGGCGGGGCCGGAGATGGCGCCCGCCAGATTGCTCAACAGGCCGGACGCGATGCGCCAGTCATAGACCACCGGCATCTGGCCGCTCGACGCTTTCTTCGGGTTGAGCCTGCGCACGGCGCGCATCCCCGCGTTGCGCCCGATGGTCTCCGGGTCGTCGAGATCGGCGGCGAAGCGGGCGGTGGCGTAGTCGTAATCGCGCTCCATGGCGGCGCCCTCGCCGGCGATGACGCTGGCGCTGACGCTGTGCGAGGAAACCGCATAACCGGCGGCGAACCCGGCGCTGGTGACCAGGGATATTTTTGTGCTGCCCCAGCTCGCCCCGGCGCCCTCGGAATTGCTGATGCCGGGAACCGCCCGGGCGGCGTCCTCGGCGGCGGCGGCGCGCAGGGTCAGGGTCTCAGGCGTCGGCTCATCATCGTCGCACAGCTCAAGTTCGGGAAATTCCGTCGCATAGCGCCCCGCATCGGCCAGGCCACAGTAGGGATCCTCCGGCGCCGCCGCGGCCATGGCCAGGGCGCGCTCGATAAGCTCGGACAGGGCGCCCTCGCCGATGTCGGTCGAGGACACCATGGCTTGGCGCTTGCCGCGAAACACCCGCAGGCCGACATCCTGGGACTCGGCGCGCTCGATGCCTTCGGACTCACCGAGCCGCTGGGAGACCGACAAGCTGGCGCTCTCGAACATCACCCCATCGGCGGCATCCGCCCCGGCGGCGCGGGCGCGGGATATCAGATCATCGAGCAGGTCGAGGGGATCGGGCGAGTGGGACATGGAGGGAACCTGGAGAGATGGGAGAGAATGCTGTGCGGAATATAGGTCCTGGGCGGCGCAGCGCCTAATCCCAAATCGGCTTACCGCTCCCCGGCAGGCCGAGCTTGGGCCATTTCTCGGTGACCGTCCGTATTACCTCGTCGTCCATGCGGATCAGGCGGCCCCATTGGCGGTTGGTTTCGGGCGGCAGTTTGTTGGTGGCGTCGAGGCCGATCTTGGAGCCCAGGCTGGGCTCGGGGCTGGCGAAATCGAGGTAATCGATGGGGGTGTTCTCGATCAGGGTGATGTCCCTCGCCGGGTCCATGCGCGTCGAGATCGCCCACATGACGTCTTTCCAGTCGCGGGCGTTGATGTCGTCGTCCACCACGATGACCCATTTGGTGTAGGTGAACTGGCGCAGGAACGACCAGACCCCCATCATCACCCGCTTGGCGTGGCCGGGATAGGCCTTCTTCATGGAGACCACGGCGATGCGGTAGGAGCAGCCCTCCGGCGGCAGCCAGAAGTCGGTGATCTCGGGGAACTGCTGGGTCAGCAGGGGGATGAAGACCTCGTTGAGGGCCTCGCCGAGGATCGAGGGCTCGTCGGGCGGCCGGCCGGTATAGGTTGAGAGATAGATCGGATCGCGGCGCATGGTCATGGCGCTGATGGTGAACACCGGGAATTTCTCCACCGCGTTGTAATAGCCGGTGTGATCACCGTAGGGCCCTTCGTCGCCGTAATCATCGAGGGAGACATGGCCCTCGAGCACAATCTCGGCCCCGGCGGGCACTTTCAGGGGCACGGTCTTGCATTCCACCAGATCGACCTTTTTGCCGCGCAGCAGCCCGGCGAACTGATATTCCGACAGGCTGTCGGGGATTGGCGTGACGGCTGCGAGGATGGTGCCCGGGTCGGCGCCGATGACCGCCGCAACGGGCAGGGGCTCGCGCTTCTCATCGGCCCAGCGGGCATGATGCTGGGCGCCGCCGCGATGCTTCAGCCAGCGCATCAGGGTTGTGTTGGGCCCGGTCACCTGCAGGCGGTAGATGCCCAGGTTGTAGCTGTCTTCGGGCCGCCCGCCCGGCCCCTTGGTGACCACCAGGGGCCAGGTGATGAGCGGCGACGGCTCGCCCGGCCAGCAGGTCTGGATGGGCAGTTTGGCGAGATCGATATCGTCGCCTGTGAGCACCACTTCCTGACAGGGCGCGGACTTAACTGTTCTGGGTTGCATGGCCATGGCCGTCTTGACCAGGGGCAGCATGGCCACCGCCTCGCGCAGGCCGCCGGGCGGTTTGGGCTGCTTGAGGAAGGCCAGGGTCTCGCCGACCTCGCGCAATTGGTCGGGCTCGCGGCCCATGCCCCAGGCGACCCGCTCGATGGTGCCGAACAGATTGACCAGCATCGGCATATCCGAGCCGATGACATTCTCGAACAAGACGGCCGGCCCGCCCTCGGCGATCAGCCGGGTCTGAATTTCGGTCATCTCGAGATGGGGCGAGACCGGCTCGGTAACCCGCACCAGCCGCCCGTCGCGCTCGAGCCGGGCCATGAAGTCTCGCAAGCTGGAAAAAGCCATGACCGCCGCTCGTTACGCCTCCAGCTCGATCTTGAGGACCACGCCGTCGACGCCGACTACCTTGACCCGGGCGCCGGCGGGCTGGTCGTCGCCCTCGACCTTCCAACTGGTGTCGTCGAGACGCACCTTGCCGACCCGGTTGACGATGGGATCATCCAGGGTGACCACCCGGCCGATATATTGCTCGCCGCGCCGGTTCAGGGTCGGAAGATCGGTCTCCGTGGGGTGGCTCCTTTGGTAGACCCGCCAGCCGACCACCGAGCCTACCGACAACACGGCGAAGATCAGAAGCTGATTTTCCCAGGACAGCTCAGGCGCCGCCAGCAGGACCGCGCCGACCACCCCGGCCGAGACGCCGAGCCACAGGAAAATGGCGCCCGGCGCCAGGGTCTCGATGATGATCAGGACCACGGCGGCCACCCACCAGTGCCAGAACTCAATGAGCTCCATGAATCAGCTTTCCTTCTGGCTCATGGCCTCGCGGGCAATCTCGGCGATGCCGCTGATCGAGCCGAT
>Ga0066376_10005500_pt1 | contig 10729 bp, 8 predicted proteins | sample Knorr_S15_td_Bot_FD_77009 | JGI IMG/M metagenome (GOLD analysis project Ga0066376, IMG submission 77009) | Marine microbial communities from Southern Atlantic Ocean transect - Knorr_S15_td_Bottom_ad_5009_LV_A | ecosystem: Environmental > Aquatic > Marine > Oceanic | place: Southern Atlantic... | reverse complement strand
ACCTTGGCAAAGACGACATGAAGAGCATCAAACGGTGGCGGTGGGCGCCTTAAAACACCGATTCAAACGGGCCCATCTCGATCTGTACGGACTTGGTCTGGGTGTAGTGATTGAGCGTCTCGACGCCGTTCTCGCGACCAATGCCCGACTCCTTGTAACCGCCTACCGGCATCTCCGACGGCGACTCTCCCCAGGTGTTGATCCAGCAGATGCCGGCTTCCAGCTGGTGAATCACACGGTGCGCGCGGTTCAGGCTTTCGCTGAAGACGCCGGCGGCTAGGCCGTACTTGGTGTCGTTGGCGCGGCGGATGACTTCCTCTTCGTCGTCGAAGGCGAGTACTGACATTACCGGGCCAAAGATCTCCTCTTTGACGACACGCATCTCGTCGGTGCAGTCAGTGAATACCGTGGGGGCCGCCCAGGCGCCTTTGGCCCATTCGCCGCTGTTCCACGCGTCGCCACCGGCCAGCACGCGTGCGCCTTGCTCTTTGCCGAGCGCGATGTAGGAGAGCACTTTTTCCTGATGCTCGAAGCTGACAAGCGGACCGAAATTGACGCTCGGATCCATCGGGTCGCCTGCTTTGATGCGTGCCACGCGCTCTACTAGCTTGGCTTCGAACGCCTCTTTGACGCTGCGCTCAACGAACACGCGAGTGCCGTTAGTGCAGATTTGGCCGCTGGAGTAGAAGTTCGCCATCATGGCGGCATCGGCTGTGCGCTCGAGGTCGGCATCGGCGAAGACAATTAGCGGAGATTTGCCGCCGAGTTCCATTGTCACGTCTTTCAGCGTGGAACCACCGGCAGCGGCCATGACTTTTTTGCCTGTGCCCACTTCACCGGTAAACGAGACTTTGGCAATGCCCTCGTGCTCGGTCAGCATGGCGCCGACGCGACCATCGCCCTGTACCACGTTAAACACACCGTCGGGCAAGCCTGCTTCAGTGAAGATTTCGGCAAGCTTAAGCGCCGTTAGCGGTGTGACTTCACTGGGCTTGAACACGATGGCGTTGCCAGCGGCGAGTGCCGGAGCCGCTTTCCAGCAGGCGATTTGAATCGGGTAGTTCCAGGCGCCAATCGCACCAATGACACCCAGCGGCTCGCGGCGGGTGTAAACAAACGAGCTATCGCGCAGGGGAATTTGGCTGCCCTCAATCGCCGGGGCAAGGCCTGCGTAGTACTCTAGAGCATCGGCACCGGTCACGATATCGACGCTGGCGGTTTCGCTGATCGGCTTGCCGGTATTGCGGGTTTCCAGCTCGGCAAGCTCGTCATTACGCTCGCGAAGAAGTGCTACGGCACGTAGCAGGATGCGTGAGCGCTCCATGCCGGTCATGGCGGCCCATTCACGCTGGCCACGCTGTGCTGCCTGAACGGCGCTATCGACATCGGCTTGGCTTGCCTGACCAATCGTGGCCAGCAGACTGCCATCATAAGGATTGGTAACGGTAAATGTTTCGCCGGAGGTGGCATCAACCGGGCGACCACCAATATAGAGGGGTTGTGCGCTTTGAGCGGTCATGTTGATCTCCTTATTTAAAATCGGCAGTGGATGCGTCTTGATAGCATCCGTAATGAGTCAGTAACTGGTCGAGATAGGTGTGCGCAAGATAGCGCGCTTCTGCGGCATCCAGGCCTTCAGGCGTTAACGCACCGCGCAGCCATAAACCATCGATCATGGCGGCTAGGCCACGAGCGGCGTTGCGGGCATCCGCTTTGGGCATGACACGTTGAAATTGATGACATAGGTTGGCGTAAAGACGACGGTCGTTCACATACTGAAGCCGCTGAAGTACGGGCTTGTGCATGCTGCTGGCCCAGAAGGCTAACCACGTCTTAGCGGCGGGTCCGGTGACCTGGGTGCGATCAAAGTTGCCTTCAATAATGGCGCCAATGTGCGCACGCGGTGAATCGTCTTCTAAGGCATGGCGCCGCGCGGCGACGGCATCGCTTAAGTCCGTCAAAATTTGTCGCATCGTGGCTTCGAGCAGGCCATCTTTACCGCCAAAGTAGTGGCTGATAATGCCTGCGGAAACCCCCGCGTGACGGGCGATGCGCATGACCGTCGCTTCGGCAAGGCCAACCTCATCAATGGCCGCCATCGTAGCCTTGATTAACTGCTGGCGGCGTATTGGTTCCATTCCCACCTTAGGCACAGCTATCTCCTAATGACGTTGAATGCCCATTGGCTCCTCACCTTGAAAAGCAGGAGTAGGCATGGTTACCTGAATATAATGGCATTTTTTTATTGAACGTTCAATCAATAAAAGTGTGTCTGCTGGTTTCTTACTCCTGCATCGACCGTTTGCAGAGGGCGTATCAATACAACAGACAACGAGGGAAATATGTATGCAACAGCTATCTAAACGTCGTTTAAGTGCTCTATTCGTCACTGCTTTTTTACCGGTGACGGCCTTCGCGAGTGAATGTAGTAGCGTACGTTTTGCTGAGGTGGGCTGGACCGATATTACGGTGACCACGGCGCTGGCGAGTGAAGTGCTGGAAGCGCTGGGCTACGAGCCCCGCGTGGATACTGTCTCGGTGCCCATCGCTTATGCAGGGATACGCAACAATGATTTTGATGTGTTTTTGGGTAATTGGATGCCATCGATGGCATCGATCAGCGATCCGTACATTGAGCGTGGTGAAGTAGAGCGTTTGGTCGCGAATCTCGAAGGGGCTAAGTACACCCTCGCCGTGCCGCAGTATGTGTATGACGCTGGCGTGACCTCCGTTAATGATTTAGCCGAGCACGCAGATCAGTTTGAGCAGCGCATTCACGGTATTGAAGCAGGGAACGACGGTAACGAGCTCATTGAGCAAATGATCGACGATAACGCCTATGGGTTAGGTGACTGGCAGGTGGTCGATTCCAGCGAGGCGGGGATGTTGGCCGAACTCCGCGCGCGGGTGCCGAATGAAACGTGGATGGTGTTTCTGGGGTGGGAGCCGCATCCGATGAACAGTAACTTTGAGATGGCCTATCTCTCCGACGCGGATGATTATTTCGGCCCCAACCTTGGTGGGGCGACGGTTTACACCAACACTCGCGCCGGGTTTGTGGAGTCCTGCCCCAATGTGGGTGAACTGCTCAACAATATGACGTTTACGTTGGAAATGGAAAACCAATTAATGAGCGCCATTATGGATGAAGGCGTTGAGCCGCGTGAGGCGGCGCGCACGTATCTCAATGATAACCCTGAGATCCTTGATGCTTGGTTAGAGGGTGTGACAACGCGTGAAGGCGAAGAAGCACTGCCTGTTGTAAAAGCAGCGCTGTAAGCTCGGTTGAGCTGAGTGAGGTATGCAATAAAAAAGGTAGGCCGTTTCGGCTTGCCTTTTTTCACTCATATAGGCATAATCTGCACCCGCTGATGTCGAAAAGGCTACGTAGCTCAGCTGGTTAGAGCACATCACTCATAATGATGGGGTCCCCTGTTCAAATCAGGGCGTAGCCACCAATCAGCGCAAGTATGCAGTTCAACAGCATACGACTATGGTGGCCCCTTAGGTCCTCCCGCAACGCTAAACTGCGAACCCCGCCAGGCCCGGAAGGGAGCAACGGTAGTGGTGGCTGCGTGTGCCGGGATGTGGCTTTTGGGGCCGCCTCCATTTCTGGTCTATTACTAATAGCCTTTGCCGTTATGCATGCTGAATACTACTTGCAAACCGGCTCCATATCCCCTCGTATACCCTCTGACTCACTGGTTTCTAGCGATCATGTTTTTTTATGATGATGGCGTTTATGAGCTGTGCCCTAATTAGGAAGCTACACAAACGACATAGGTGGATACTCATTGACTGGTTTTTTCAGCTACAACTCTGATCTGATTGGCGGTGGACTGATGGTGCGCGAGAGCCGTGCCGTTGCTGATTTGCTGCTCTCTAATGCGGATGAAGGGCAGTGGCACCAGGCAATCATCATTGATAACCGCCTCCAGAAGAACCGTCCCGCTACTGCTAAACGTGCTGGGCAAGCTATTCGTAAGCGCTTAGAGAAGCTGGAGCCACCGTTTTGGCAAGCGCTGCGCGATGGCGACGACCAGCTCGCCACACAGGTGTCTTTCTGTGCGGCCATGGCACGTAACCTGCTATTGGTGGAGTTTCTTGAAAGTGTCGTCGCCGATGCTTTCTTAACCCAGGCGGAGGCGCTTCAGGCCTACCAGTGGGATGAGTTTTTAGCCGAGCGTGCCCATCGTGATGAAGCAATAGCAGGGTGGGCGGAAAGCTCCAAACGTAAAATGGGGCAGGTGGTGTATCGTATGTTGACGGAAGTCGGCGTATTGGCCTCCAGTCGCTCGCGCAAGTTACAGCCCTTGCTGCTGCGTCCAGAAGTAAAAAGCTTGCTTGAAACCTACCAGCACGTCCGCTTGAGTGCCTGTTGTCGCCAGTTGCGGTAATTTTATCCCTCTACTCTCATTGCTGACGTCAAAACGCGACTAAGTAGACCTTGCAACGCAGGTGGCAAGCGACATAGTCTTATCAAAAATAAGCCTTTTGCATTAAAAATGCCTTGCATCAAACATGCTAGACACAGGGACGCATCCGCATGTCACAGAGCAATCACTACCCACCCCCGAGCGGTTTTAGCCACCACGAGGATGATCAGCTACGGGCACGGTTGAACCAAGTCGCTGAGAAAATCACTCGGCCTGATTTCCTAGCGGGGCAAGGGTTGGGTAATGAGCTGGGCTTCTGGATTTTCGATTACGCGCCTGAACATGAACTACAGGTGCGTGCCTACCTGAATTTCCTCCCCTCATTAATGGCACGCCAGCACCCTGATATCAAAATGGCGCAGGTCAATCTGCTTGAAGTGCTTAAGGATTACCTGACCGAGCGCGGTTTTCTTGATAAAGCCATTGCCATGCAAAAAAGCAAAGGCGATGCGGCACTGCTCAAAGCGCTACGTGGGCCGCTGCACATGGACAAGTTCGCCCCGTACCTCATCCGACACTCTTTGTCGCATGAGCCTGATATCGTATTGCTCACCGGTGTTGGCAGCCTGTGGCCCATGGTGCGTGCGCACAGCTTGTTAAATGCGCTACACGGGCCACTCGGTCATAAGCCGCTGGTGTTGTTCTATCCAGGCCGTTACGACGGGCAGACGATGTCGTTGTTTAAGCGGATAGAAAGCAATAACTACTATCGTGCGTTTGCGCTTGTGCCCTAGCGCAACGGATGACGTCATTCCGTGTACTACGTTCGCTTGGTGAGTCGTGGTCTTTGAGATCGGTACCTCCTAGCTCGAAATACCCAGGGTTTACATATTTATAGGACAGATATGCACATTCAAGAGCTCTTCCTCAAACCGCTTAGCCGGTCAATCAACGGCGTGGTCAAAGCCGACCAGCGTGACCAGGAAACCATCTACCAAGAGCTGGATGAGTATGTCGTCACCAACGAGCTAGACAAGCACTTTCGCGCTTTTTTTGAATCTTACACCACCCCTTTAGATGACCCCTCCATCGCCAACCGCGTGGGCGTTTGGGTGAGTGGCTTCTTTGGTTCAGGTAAATCGCATTTTTTGAAAACGCTCTCTTATCTGCTGGAAAATAAAGAAGCGTTTGATGCCAACGGACAAGCCAAGCGAGCCGCTGATTTTTTTGATGAGCAAAAGCTGGTAGACGGCTCTATCCGGGCAGACATTAACAAGGCCGTCCGTGAACCTGCCCACGTGGTGCTGTTCAACATCGACAGCAAGGCCAGCTCGAATGACGACGGCAACCCCATCCTGAACGTCTTCCTGCGCGTGTTTAACGAGCACCAAGGCTTTAGCTCTGATTACCCGCACATTGCTCATATGGAGCGCCACCTAGAAAAACGCGGCGTGTATGAGCGCTTTAAGCAGGCCTTTAACGAGGCCAGTGGCGTGGTGTGGGAAGACGAGCGAGACGGCTATCAGTTCTACCAGGACGATATCGAGCAAGCGATTGGGGCGGCGCTCGATCTCTCTCCTGAAGCGGCGCATAAATGGTTTGAGGAATCTGAAACCAACTTCAGCGTCTCTGTAGAGAACTTCTGCCACTGGGTGAAAGAGTTTTTGGAGTCGCAGTCAGCAACCCAGCGCATGGTGTTCATGGTGGATGAAGTTGGCCAGTTCATTGGCAGCGACACACGCTTAATGTTGACTCTGCAAACGCTCACCGAAAACCTGGGCACGATTTGCGGTGGGCGTGCCTGGATCGTGGTCACCTCCCAGGCGGATATGGATGCCGTGCTAGGCGAAATGACCGCCTCAAAAGCCAACGATTTTTCCAAAATCGCCGGACGCTTCAAAACCCGCTTATCGCTCTCAAGCTCCAACTCTGACGAAGTGATCCGAAAGCGCCTGCTGGTGAAAACCGACTCGGCACGCGCGGAGCTGGAAGGCGTGTTTGAGGCCAAAGGCTCCATTCTGCGTAACCAGCTGACCTTTGACCGCTCTGGCCCCACGCTAAAAAACATCGAAGGCGTGGAAAGCTTCATCGCCAATTACCCCTTTGTGCCGTACCACTTCCAGTTGGTGCAAAAAGTCTTTGAAGAGATCCGCAAGGTAGGGGCGACGGGCGCTCACTTAGCCTATGGCGAGCGCTCCATGCTCGATGCGTTCCACATGGCCGCCAAAGCCGTGCAAGAGAAGACGATTGGCGCGCTGGTACCAATGCACTGCTTCTATACAGCGGTAGAGGGCTTTCTTGATACAGCGGTGAAGCGCACCATTGATCAGGCCAGCGAAAACCCCGTGTTAGAGGCGTTTGATGTCGAAACCCTACGCACGCTGTTTATGATCCGCTATGTGGATCTGGTGAAGGGTACGGTCGATAACCTGGTGACACTCTCGCTGACCCAAATCGACGATGACCGCATAGCCATTCGGGAGCAGCTGGAAGCGACCCTGGCACGACTGGAAAAAGAGAGCCTGATTACCCGCAACGGCGATGAGTACCAGTTCCTCACCAATGAAGAGCGCGACATCACCCGCAAGATCAAAGCTACCGAAGTCACCAGCAGCGACGAGAACAAAGAGCTTTCCAGCCTGATCTTCAAAGACCTGCTGCGCGATCGCACCAAGTACCGCTACCCGGTCAACAAAACCGACTACAGCATTGGCCGCTACCTGGATGGCCACACCCTGGATGGCCGCTATCAAAGCCAGCTAAGGGTAGAGGTGGTCTCGCCGCTGGACGTGGAGTACGTGCAGCTAAGCGAAGCGGGCTGCATTCACAAAAGCGGCGATAACGGTGGGCAGGTGCTGATTAAGCTGCCCGATGACAAGCGGTTTACCGATGAACTGCGTACCCTGCTGAAAACCGATAAGTTTATCCGCCTGAACCTATCGGCCAACGACCACAGCGTGGAGCGCATTCTGGCCGACCGTGGCCGTGAAAACCAGGAGCGCAAAAAACGCCTGCGGGTGCGCTTAGAAGAGATGCTGCTGGAGGCGGACGTTTACGCGCTCGGTCAAAAGCTCGATCTCAACCGCGGCCAGCTCAACACCCGTTTGGATGAGGCCTGTCGCTACCTGCTGGAAAATACCTACAACAAGCTGAGCCAGCTCACGGTACTTAGCCCCGAGCCGATGCGCGAGCTGCAGGCCGTATTAACCGCCGATGACCTGGGCACCCAGAACCTCAACCTGGATGGTGAAGAGGGCAACGCCCAAGCGGTGAAAGAGGTAGAGCAGTATATCTCGCTACATGGCGGCGAGCCGGTGCCGCTGAACCCGCTGATTGAGCGCTTTAGCAACCGACCTTTCGGCTGGCCAGAAGGTGAAACGCTGCTGATTCTGGGCCGCCTGCATGCCGCTGGGCGCTTAACCTTCCACACCGCTGGCCCTGCGCTCAGCGGTAAAGAAGCCTTTGAGCTACTCAACAACGCCCGCCGCCGCAGTGAAGTGCGCCTCCAGAAAAAGCGCCAAACCGAAGATGCAGTGCTAAACAAAGCCCGCAACCTCACCAAAGAGCTGTTTGGCCAGCTAGGCCCCACCAGTGAAAAAGAGCTGTTTACCTATTACGTAGACCGCTTATCCCACTGGCGGCGTGAGCTAGAGGCGTACAAAAGCAAAACCGACGTGGGCAACTTTCCTGGCCGCAACGCCATTGATAGCTCACTGCGGGAAGTGGAGCGCCTACTGCGCTTGGACGACAGCTTCGATTTCTTCAAAACCGTCGCCAGCCAGCAAGACACTCTGCTCGATGTCGAAGAAGACTACCGCGATCTCAACGACTTCTTTACCAAGCAGCTCACCACCTGGCAGCAGCTAGAACAAGCGCTCAACCGGTTTGCGGTGAACCGCCTAGAGCTTGAGAAAAACACCCAGGCCCAGCAAGCGCTGGCCGAGTGTGAGCGCATTTACCGCGCCGAAGCACCCTATGCCATGCTCAACAAGGTGGATGGCTTAGTACGTACGCTGGATGAGATCAACAGCGGCCTGGTAGAGGAAAAACGCCAGCACGCCATTGCCCGTATCGACACGCGCATTGCCAAGGTGAGCGCTGAAATTGCCAAAAGCGGCATTGGCACCGCCGAGCTCAGCAACCGCTTGCTGCACCCGCTGCAGCAGCTTAAAGCCTCGGTCAGTCAATCGGTCAGCGTCGCGCAAATCTACCAGCTGCAAACCGAAACTGCCGTTGATTTAGAAGAAGAAAGCTTGGATGCGCTTCACAACGCACAGGCTGAGGCGGCCAAGCGGCAGACGCCCGCGCCTGCGGGAAACACCACAACACCGGCTCCAACATCAGAGAACCCCAAGCCAGCCCCACAAACGGCACCAGGTGATAAAGCGTACGACCCGCACACCGCAACAGCACCAGCGGCGGTAAATGCCCCCAAACCCGTGGCAAGAGTGCGTGTAAGCGACGTACTCAGCCGCGTGCATAGCGGGGTGTACCTGGAAAGCCAAGCGGAAGTCGATGCGTTTATGGATGAGCTGAGAAAAGAACTGGAAGAGTCACTTTCAGCAGGTAAACGGGTACAGGTGCGTTAGTGTTCGAACGATTTTTGTTGAAAGTGGAGCGACAAGCTGAGCACAGGGGGCCGCTGCAATTTGGCAACAGACTGTTGCCAAATTCACCGACGCACCCTGAACCGCCAACAGGGGCAACGACTATCGCCAAGCCTAAGCATCCTGGTTGGCAGGGTATCGACGAGCAGGTTACACTTTAAAAATAACCCGTTCATCCGCGTCGGGTCTGAGCGATACCGCAGAGGTGAGTCATCATGCATGCCAACGTCAAGCAGCTGCGCTTGCAAACCAAAGCTTTGATTGCCGCTACCCAGCGTGGCGAGACCGTAGAGATCACCTTCCACGGCAAGCCATGTGCTCGCCTAGTGGGGGTGGCGTCTGCCACACCTAACAAGCGCTTGGCCCCCAACCCGGCGTTCGGCCTCTGGGCAGATCAGGGCGAGGCAAGCGCCCAGGAGATTGACACCCAAGTCCGCCATTTGCGCGCGCCGCGCTCCTTCGAGGGCAGCGACTGATGCTGGTGGACACGGATGTGCTGATCTGGAATTTGCGCGGCAACCGCGCCGCCGCCCAGCGCCTGGATGACGCGCCAGGTTTCTGGCTCTCTGCCGTCACTTATATGGAACTGGTGCAGGGCATGCGCAACAAGCAGGAGCTAAGGCAGCTACGCCAGGCACTGATCTACTGGCAAGCAAGCATCCGCCATCTGGAAGAGGGGATATCCTCGCGTGCCATGTTTTTGGTCGAAAGCTATGCGCTAAGCCATAACATGCAAATGGCCGATGCCCTGATTGCCGCCACCGCGATGGAGGCAGGGGTGCCTTTGCTCACCGCCAATGACCGCCATTACCGCCATATCGATGGCCTGGAGATCGATGTTTTTCGCCCGGAATAGTTCGTCCTGAGTCAATCACCAAACACTACGCCCCCTAACGCCATGCTTAACCAAGTAGCTGCGCTAGCGCTCAGCGATTTTTGTTGACACGACCAATATGCCTGTTCACTGCTGTCCCGCGTCCTAGGACGCGGGACAGCGAAGCGGAAAGAAACATGAAAAGTCAACGAGACACCTATGACCACCGCGACCATTGAACAGCGCCTAAGCGAGCCAGAAGGCAAGCAGCTTGAGTTCAAGCGCGACCTATCATCGCCCAAGCCGCTGATGAAAACACTGGTCGCCTTTGCCAATACGGCCGGTGGCCAGTTGATCATTGGTGTTGACGATGATGGCACCGTGCTAGGCGTGGATGATCCGCTGGATATAGAAGAGCGCCTGACCAGCATGATCGCGGATGCCATTCACCCCCGGCTACTGCCCAATATTGAACTGGTGAGTGTGGGCGAACATACCCTGGTGTGTATTGAGGTGTTTTTGAGCAGCGCACGCCCACACTTTTTCAAAGCGCTTGGCGAAGAAAACGGTGTGCTGGTGCGGCTCGGTTCCAGCAATCGGCAGGCCGGTCTGGCCCTCATTCAAGAAATGCAGCGCCAAGCGAGCGGAACCACCTTTGATGTTCAGCCCATGCCCGAGCTGAGCCGTGACGACCTTGACCAAAACGTCATACAGCAAGCCTTTCGCAGCGAACAACTGCTTGATGACAATAAACTTCGCACGTTACGGCTACTTGTCTCGTATCAAGGTCGCCTAGTACCCAGCGTGGGCGGAATTTTGCTGTTTGGCCGCGAGCGCCAATGGCACTTTGAAGATGCCTGGATTCAGTGCGGCCGTTTTCGCGGCACCGATAAGGTCGAGATTTTCGACCAGACAGATATTCACGCGCCGTT
>Ga0066376_10005499_pt1 | contig 10729 bp, 10 predicted proteins | sample Knorr_S15_td_Bot_FD_77009 | JGI IMG/M metagenome (GOLD analysis project Ga0066376, IMG submission 77009) | Marine microbial communities from Southern Atlantic Ocean transect - Knorr_S15_td_Bottom_ad_5009_LV_A | ecosystem: Environmental > Aquatic > Marine > Oceanic | place: Southern Atlantic... | reverse complement strand
ATAAATTCAACGGTCTCGTCCAACACCGGCCACAGCGTGCGCGGTTGCAAGATCTGGACCTCGACCCCGGCCTTGGCCAGCCGTTCGGCGGCGCGTTCCATCACCGCGCCCACGGTGCCAAAGCCAAGCAGGCCTATCGCCGCGTCCGCATCGCCCCAGCGCTTGCCTTTGGGCAGATCGCCGCGCACCGACTCGATCTTGCGGGCGCGTTTTTCGACCATCCGCTTGCGGTTCTTGGGTTCGGCCGAAACCAGCCCCCACTCGTTGCGCTCATTGCCGGTAACCAGATTTTCACCGCCCGGCGTTCCCGGCACCGCCCACGGCGACACCCCGTCATCGGTAATCAGATAGCGCCGGTATTCCTTCAGCCCGGCGATTTCGTCGGGCGTCAAGCGCTTGCCGGTATCGAGTTCGACGCCCGAAAGGTCGAACGGCTTCACCGTCGTCGAATCCTGCGACAAGGCGCGGTCGAGCGCGGCAATGACCGGCCCCTGAATGCGCTGCGCCAGGTTGGTTGCGAATATCGACATCTCGAAGCAGTCGCCCTGATCCGCCGGGGCCAGGACGACGCGCGGATAGTCGCCGCTGATCATGGTGCCGATATCGTTCTGTTCGACCTTGGTCGGCATCCCGGTCGAGGGACCGGCGCGCTGGCAATCGACGACGACCAGCGGTATTTCCGCCGATCCGAGCTGGCTGACGCCTTCTTGCATCAGCACGAAACCCGGACCCGACGACCCGGCCATGGCGCGGACGCCGGTCATGGCGGCACCGATCGCCAGATTGATCGCCGATAATTCGTCCTCGGCCTGCATCGCGATGCCGCCGAATTGCGGCAGGCGGCGTTCCAGCCAGGTCAGAATTTCGGTCGCCGGAGTGATCGGATAACCGGCATAGAAGCGGCCGCCGGCGACCAGGAACCCAAACGAAAATGCCTCGTTGCCGCTGATCATCAGATGCTCTTCGCGCCCGCCCTCATCGACCGTCCAGGGGCTGTCGCCGGCCGGCAAGCCGTTTTCGTCGGCATTGGCGAGACCGAGCCGGAAGGCGTCGATATTGGTTTCCATCGCCGCTTCGGGAATCCGCCGGAAGCGGTGGCGCAGGCTGCCTTCGGCGTCCTTGTCGTCGATCCCCAATATGCGGGTGACGACGCCAAAACCGATACAGTTCTTCAGCAGATCGCGCCGCAAATCACGGACCGCAAGCCGGCCGATGGGAATTTCGAAGACGCGGATTGTATCGGCCAGCACGCCGGTTGGCGGCGGCCCCTTGGATGAATCGAAGACGACGATGCCATCGGGCGCCATTGCGGGGGCGGCGATTTCGACGGCTTCGTCGTCGAAGGCGACCAGCAGGTCGATGACGTCGCCCATGCAGCCGGACGGCTTCACCGAGGCGCGCAGATAGGCTGCTGCGTGACCGCCCTTGATGCGCGAGGCGATATTGCTGGTCGAATAAAGGTGGAAGCCGCGATGGGCGAACAATGCCGACAACAGCGATGCAATCGTCAGCGACCCGTCGCCGCCCTGCCCGGCGACCATCACGTTGATATCGGAAAAATGCCGCCGCGCGGCGGCCTGACCGCCGGACGGCTCCGGTTTAATGGCTACATTCATTCGGTTTCTTCCTTGGGCGGCGCGCCCGGCCCCTTGGTATAGAAGGTCTTGGGATCGAGATGGTTCAGATCAAGGCGCTCCTGATAGGTCGGCATCAGGGCCGGAAGCGGGCGGTTCTTGCGTTTGTTAACGGACAGTTTCTTGGCCAGGAATTCGCCGCTGGGTTCGTCTTCCAGCGGGCGGGTCTCGATCACGCCGTCGTCGATCGCCGCCTGAAAGGCTTCGTGACCGGCATCGGTGCGGATCAACGTCATGGTCCAGTCGTCCAGACCGATGCCGCCAGCGCCGATATCGGCGTTCTCGGCCCCGTAATCGAGACAATACAGACAGGCCGGACGGGCCCATTCGCGGTACCGCTTGAGCGAGGTGGTGCGGATTTCGCCATCGTCGAGCCGGACCACGACCTTGCCCTTGATGTTGATGTTTTCGATCCGTTCGGGCGCGACCTCGACGATCTCGGCGAGCTTTCCGATGCTCTCATGGGTGAAGGCTTCCGAACAGAACAAACCGATGGTCAGCGTGATATTATCCCGGTACCACGCACTCATATCGAGCTGGATACTGGAGGTCTGCTGCAACAACACGCCGTTGATCTGGCAGGGCACGCCGACCACCGCCAGCGGCTTGACGTCGCGGCGCATGGCTTCCTGCAAGGCCAATGTATTGGGCGAATAGGTGTAGCGGGATGCTGCGCAGTCAAGCACGTCCTGGCGGTTCATCGCCAATCTGTGGCGGCCGATCTGGCGCGCTTCGGGTTCGACGTCGCCCAGGATGGCGCCGCCCAGCCGGCCGGTTTTGAGGCCGTGGATGAGCAAGGCCGAGGTCATGCCGCCATCCTGGCCGCGGGTCACCAGTTCCGGGTCGGTGGCGCGCGCATAACAGCCATAGCTATAGGGACCGTAACCGTCATCGGTGGCCGGGGCGCGGAACCTTTGGGCGTTGCGCGCATCATCTTCGACCGGGCGCAGCACCGGGCAAACCTCGACGCACAGGACGCAAAAGACACAGGATTCCGGGCGGGCGTTGACCGGCTTTTCATCGGCGAAATCGAAGACATCGGCCGGGCAAATCGTCAGGCATGACGCGCAGCCGACGCATTTCCCGGTATCGACGATTTCATCCATCAAAAAATCTACGGCGCGGAATCCGCCCCGGTTGATTTCGGTGCGCCATGCATAGGACCATTCGCGCGGATCGACGCCGTCGCGCAGATAGCCGCGATAGCGCGCCAGGACCGCCTGGGTCTTGGGATCGATAGCGGCGCGTCGGGTTGGTTCCCTATCACTCATTCGTACAGAACTTCCCTTAGATACACGATGCGTTTCAGCACCTTTTAAGCCTAGTGACCGGGCCGGTCTAGCGAAACGCGGCAATGCCGGTGATCTCGCGTCCCTGGATCAGGGTGAGGATCTCGTCGGTCGCGTCCGGCACCGCCAGCATACGGCAGTCGCGCCAGAGCTGTTCCAGCCCGGCTTCCAGCGTGATTCCCATACCGCCATGCACGCCCATGGCGTTCGATATGGCCTCCAGGCAGACCGTGGTGGCATGGCGTTTGGCCATCGCCGCCGCCGCGTTGGACCGCTCGCCACGGTCCATCATGTCCAGCGCCCGGTAGCATAGCAGACGGCTGGTCATGATCGCGGTTTCGATATCGGCCAGCTTTTGCTGGATCAGTTGATGCCCGGATATCGGCTTGCCGAACTGGTTGCGGAGGCCGGCATGGTCGATTGCGGCCTCGAAAGCCTGTTCCGCCAGCCGCGCCGCCGCCAGCCCGACCAGTGGCCGGTTGCCGTTCCAGGTGACGGTCAGCATGCGCGCGGCGTCGCCGCCCGATGAGAGGATATTTTGCGCCGGCACGCGGCAATCCTCGAACACGATTTCACTCAAATGGCCCTGACGCAGCCCGGTGACCGGGATTTCGCGTACATGATAGGTGGATTCATCGCCCAAGACGACGATGCGCGTCAGGGTGTTGCGGCCCTTTTCATCGGTGCCGTCGATGCATGTCACGGCCAGAACGTCGGCGATCGACCCGTTCGACACCCACAGTTTCGCGCCATTGACGATGGCGACATCGCCTTCGACGGTAATGCGCGTGGTCAGCCCGCGCGGGTCGGAACCCGCACCCGGTTCCGATGTCGCGGTTCCGCCGATCCAGTCCCCGGCAATCATTTTCGGCAGAAACCGTTCGCGTTGCGCTGGATTGGCTTCGGCGTAAATGCGCGCCACCGTGACCTCGTGCGCCATGATGGAAATGGCCAGCCAAGCGGGCAATTGTTCATAGACCAGCCCGTAATCGAGCATCTTCATTTCCGACCCGCCCTGGGCCGCGCTCAGCCGCGGCGCGGTCAGCCCCTGGGCGGCGAAAACCTTATAGATCGGCGCCATCGCATCACGCGGCAGCGAACAATCGGCGGCGTGCGCCGCCAGCACGGGTCCGATGTCCCGCGCCACCATGCCGATCGCCGAGTCGCGGATCAGCCGCTGTTCTTCGGTTAGAGCGAATTCCATGCCATCCCCTTGAAGTATCCGAAGCACAGCTTATACCAACCACCCGCGATAGTGACCTGTTTGAAGGCGGTTGCTATACAGCGTGCCGACGGATTGAAGAAATCCGGCGAAGCATGTTTGCAGGAAAATGCGCCCATGACCGAACCCGCCGCGCCGCCCATCGTCTGCCCGATTACCGGATCGGCGGACTATCGCGCGTTGTGCGAACAAAATGGCCAACGCTGGATTCAATTCCCCGCCAGCGGCTTCGCCCGGCTGGCGGCAATGCCGGACGATGCGCATAACGCAACGATATCCGATACAGTGCTTACCGGCGAATATATCGAAACCTACCGCGCAAAGTTCGCTTCCAAACTACGCCGCTCGGCGCGGCGCGCGCGCTACCTGCGCAAGCATATGGGGGCTGGCAAGCGGGTTCTGGATGTCGGCGCGAATATCGGGTTTTTCGTCGAATCCTGCCGCCTGTTGGGATTGCAGGCCCGCGGCATCGATATCAATGAAGGGCTGGTGCGCGAAGCCAGGCGCAGCTTTCCGCAATGCGATTTTTCCGCAACCGCGCTGGAAGATTTCGCGCCGGACGACCGCTATGATGCGATTTACTGTTCGGAAGTGATCGAACATGTCGTCGATCCGGCCGCTTTCGCGTCCCGGATTCTGGGGCTGTTGAACCAGGGCGGCATCTTGTATCTGACCACGCCTTCGCTGGACGAATACCTGTCCGGTTCCAACGTGACGCGCGATCTGGGCGCGCCCGATCACAAGCTTTATTTCAACCGCCGCAACATCGGCCTTTTCCTGGCCCGGATCGGGTTTTCCAGGGTCAAGCACAAGCTGGCGCTGGGCGGCGGCATCCAGCTTATCGCCTGGAAATAAGCCAGGGCGCGCGGGCCAGGTTAATTGATCAAAGTCCAGTTATAATCGCCGGTATAGCCGGCTTCATCGAATATCCGCCGCCAGCCGTCCGGGTAATCGTGGGTATAGGCGGTTAGAACCCAGGATTCGAATATTTCCTTCTCCGCTTCGGTCCGGTAGCTATCGACCTGAAGAAATTTGCCGCGCGTCGCCAGCCGTTCCATTTCGTGCAAGGCGGCGATCAGATCCGGTTTTTTGAGATTGTGCAGGGTGTTTATCGCCAGCACGACGGCAAAGCTGGCGTCGGGAAACGGCAGCCGTTCGGCGCTGCCGATATGCAGGCGGCCGACGACTTCGGGCTCGCAGTTGAGCAGCGCGTAATGCGACACGTCGACGCCATAGGCGTCGATCCCTTCGGCCAGCAGATCCTTGACCAGGAACCCCTTGGCGCAGCCGACATCCAGAATCCGGTCGCCCGGCATCAGCCCGTAATGCGCGATGATATCGCGCGCGACCGGAACCCAGCGGCCGTCATAGCGGTATCCGCCATAGCCGACATCGCGCGACCCGTCGAAATAATCCGCGCCATATTCGCGCGACAGATCGATCAACGCCTGGGTCTTGGCGGTTTCGCGCTGCTTGATGTTGCGCTTGCCCTGGGGCAGGCCGCGCAGCAGGTCCAGTTCGCTCATGCGGGTTTCCTTCTATCGCGACGCCAGCGATTCGAACCAGGGCCGGGTCGCCTCGGCAATCGAATCGCTATCCCACAGCGGCGCGTCGCGCCAATATTCGATATTGTCCAGGATACGCTGTACGCCCTCTTCGAACGATATTTTTGGCCGCCAGCCACGTTCCTGCGTGATCCGGGTTATATCGGCCCAGGTGCAATCCGGTTCGCCCGGACGTTTGGGAATATACACAAAATCGCCCTCCAGCAATTCGACCAGCCGGTTGACGGTTTGCGGGTCGCCAGCACCTAGATTGTAGATCCGCCCGGCGTCGGCGGATTCCGCCGCCCGCAAGAACGCTTCCGCCACATCGCTGACATACAGAAAATCGCGGCGCTGCGTGCCGTCGCCAACCACGGTAAAGGGCGTTCCGGCCAGCTTCTGGCGCAAGAAGACGCCGAACACCGCACCATAAACCCCCGACGTCCGCGAGCGGGTGCCGTAGGCGTTGAAAATCCGGATCGAATTGACCGGCAAGCCATAGGCCTGGCCCCAGTGAAAGGCGCTTAGCTCCCCCAGATACTTGCTGAGCGCATAGGGATATTGCGGATCGACCTTGTGGGATTCGGGCGTCGGCGTTTGCGCCAATCCATAGCAGGACGACGAAGCCGCATAGATCACGCGCGCCACCCTGGCCGCCCGTGCCGCTTCCAGGACATGCGCCGTGCCCTGCACATTGGCCGACATATAGCCAAGCGGATGTTCCATCGACGGCACGATGTCGCCGATCCCGGCGAAATAAAAAAACGTATCTGGCACCGGAAAACAGCGCATCGGATTCGCCAAGTTCGCGGATATCGCGCGTATCCAGCACGACATTTTCGTTCGCCAGATGGGCCGCAAGGTTATCCTCGCGCCCGCCAATCAGGCTGTCGATCACCCGCACGCCATAGCCCTGTTCGACCAGCAGATCGACCATGTGACTGCCGATGAACCCCGCCCCGCCGGTCACGACGGCAATCGGCCTGGCCGTCATGCGGCACCGATCGCGCGCATCGTGCGGACATTGTAATAGCGGTCGTCATCGAAACTGCGCGGCAGTTTGCCGTCGCGGAACGCGGCGCACAGGCTGCGCACCGCATCCTCGATGCTATGGCGCGGCTTGAAACCAAGCGTTTGGAATATTTTATCGGAATTGATGTGATAAGAGCGGTCGTCGTCGCTCGGGGTGACCTCGATGCCGATCTCGCCCTTTTCGGGAAATTCGGCCTCGACGATTTTTTTAACGAACCGGGCGATCTCCATGATCGTGTAGTTCTGATAGCCGGCGTTGAAAATTTCGCCCTGTATCAGATGCGCCGGGGCTTCCAGCATCAGTTTGTAGACCGCGCACATGTCTTCGATATGCAGATTGGGGCGCTTTTGCGCGCCGCCGAACACGGTAATCACGCCAATGTTCACCGCATGGTTGGTGAGGATATTGACCGAAAGATCGAGCCGGCAGCGCGGCGCATAGCCGCACACGGTGGCCGGGCGGATCGCAACACAGGTGAAATCGTCGCTCATATGCCGGAACAGCCGGGGTTCGCACATGCCTTTATATTTGTTGTACAGGGTCAGCGGCACCAGCGGGTGGTCTTCGGTCACGTCGAGCGCATCCGATACGCCATACACCGAACTGGACGAACAATAGATGAAGCGCCGGACCCCGGCCGATTTGGCCTGAACCACCAGCGGTTCGAAGGCATCGAGATTGATCGTCGTGCTGAGCTTTTCATCCAGCTCGAAGCTGGCATCGTTGGAGATGCAGGCCAGCTGGATCACCGCATCGACACCCGATAGCGCTTGCGCCAGGGTCCCGGAATCGCGGATATCGCCGACAATGAAGGTCAGTTTGGGATTATCGAGCGGCAGATGCCCGTTGCCGAAATAGGGTATGTCGACGACGACAACTTCATATCCCTGATCGAGCAATCTGGGCACCAGCATGCTGCCGACGTAACCGGAGCCGCCGGGAACCAGCACCTTGCCAAACTGTTTCGCCAGTCGGTTCCTCGAAATTCGGTTGGCCGCTTTGCGCTTGTCACGAATTATGACTTGTGGCCATCCTAGGGGCGCATCGTCGATGCGCGACTATAACAATCGTCGATGCGCGACTATAACATCGCTGGGAAAAGAGCCAATCGCCATGATCCATGAACTGCGAACCTATACGTTCCATGTCGGCAAACTGCCGCAATATCTGAAACTCGCCGAAGAAGTCGGCCGGCCGGTGCGCGGCGATGATTATGGCGTCAATCTGGGATACTGGACGACCGAATTCGGCACGTTGAACCAGATCTGGCACCTGTGGCGCTACGAAGATTTGGCCGAACGCACCGCGCTGCGGGCCAAGCTGGCGCAAAACCAAGCCTGGAAAAACGATTATGTCGCCAATATCGTCGGGCTTATCAAGAAGCAGGAAATCCGCTTTCTCAATCCAGTGGTCGAATTCAAGCCGCCCGAAGGCAGCGGAAACATCTATGAGCTGCGCCATTATCAGGTCCAGACCGGGCGGGCGGCGGCCTGGCTCGACAACTTCAAGGCGGTCATGCCGGTGCGCGAAAAATATTCCAAAAACGTCTGCATCTGGGGCGGCGAAGCGCCCTTTCCCAACAATGTCATGCATATGTGGGCGTACAGCGATCTGGCCCAACGCGCTTCAATCCGCGCCGAACTGGCCAAGGACCCCGATTGGCGCGCCTTCCTTGCCAAGGCCGGCGGCGATCTGGTCGAAATGACCTCGATCGTGCTGACGCCAACGAATTATTCGCCCTTGCAGTAGCCGCGCAGCACCCCGACACGTCACCGCGCGGCGGCGAGCGCCTGGGCGATGTCGTCTTGCAGGTCAAGCGGGTCTTCGAGGCCAACCGACAGCCGCACCAGCCCGCCGCCGATGCCCAGATCGCGGCGCTCCTGTTCGCTCAGCCGCTGGTGCGTGGTGGTTTGGGGATGGGTAATCAGGCTTTTCGTGTCGCCCAGATTGTTGGAAATATCGATGATTTGCAGCGCGTTGAGAAACTGGAACGCCGCCGCCTTGCCGCCCGACAGATCGAAGCTGAGCATGTTGCTGGCGCCGCTCATCTGCCGCATGGCCAGTTCGTGCTGGGGATGCGAGGGCAGCCCCGGATAAAGCACCCGTTCGAGGCCCGGCTGCCGTTCCAGAAACTCGGCCACCGCAAGCGCGTTTTTGCAATGCTTCTCGACCCGGATATCGAGCGTCTCCAGCCCCTTCAGACAAATCCACGCATTGAACGGGCTGAGCGACGGCCCGGTATGCCGCAGGAACGGGGTCACAAATTCGTCGATGAACGCGGCGTCGCTCAGGATCGCCCCGCCCAGCGAACGGCCCTGGCCGTCGATATGCTTGGTCATCGAATACACCACGATATCGGCGCCGAATTCGAGCGGGCGTTGCAGCAGCGGCGTCGAGAACACGTTGTCGACGATGACCCGGGCGCCGGCGGCCTTGGCCAGGCGGCACACCGCTGCAAGATCGACAATTTCCAGCGTCGGGTTTGTTGGCGTCTCCAGGAATACACAGGTGGTTTTCCGGCCAAGCGCTGCTTTCCATTGCGCCAGATCGGTGGCTTCCACCAGCCGGGTTTCCACGCCCAGGCGCGGCAGAATATCGGTGATGATGTACAGGCACGACCCGAACAACGCCCGCGACGCCACCACATAGTCGCCGGCCTTGAGCTGACAGACGAGCGCTGCGAAGACCGCGGCCATGCCGCTCGCCGTCGTGGCGCAGGCTTGCGCACCTTCCAGCAAGCACAGCCGCTTTTCCAGCATCGTCAACGTCGGATTGGCGTAGCGCGAATAGATGTAGCGTTTGATATCGTTGGAAAACGCCGCTTCCGCTTCTTGCGCGGTGTCGTAAATGTAGCCCGACGTCATGTACAAGGCTTCGCTGGTTTCGTGAAAGGCGCTGCGCGCCAGGCCGCCCCGGACCAAATTCGTCGCCGGCCGCCAGTCCTTGTTTTGGTTGTTTTGCTTGTGCGTCATCGCGCGTCTCCGGTATTCGCGCTCGACCCGCATCGGGGCAAAAAAACGCCCCGACCGCGAGGTCGAGGCTGCTATGCCAACGGACCTTTTAGCGGTTTATTTTACGTGGCCGCAATCCGGTCGGACAAATCACCACAAACCATGCCGATACGCCTGTTTGACGCCGGCGTCAAGCGCCTTGCCGGATTTGGCAAACAGACGATAGCGCTGTTTTTAATGACCTTAGATGATTGGGCGGTCAATTATTTTGATCATTATTCAATCCGCGTCCGTTGCAACGATCAATACGTAACAGGGGTCCTGCTCGGCTTGACGGACAAAATCGGACGCCCCAATGTCCGTTGTCGGGGGTAGCGCGGAAGATATTCGCGCAAGGCCGAAACGTCGCGAATAGCCAACAGGAGACCAAAAAGATTGGTGCGGGAATTTTTTTAATCGTAGCTATAAGCAGGGAACCAATCGCCGGGCCTGTCGTCAAGCGTAAGGTCAAAGACGCAACAAAACGGCCAGATTTGGTCACGCTGGCGTGGATTTAGTTCATCGCCTTTAGGCATGAACATTTTTTCATATGCCCAACTGTGGAAGATGCCGTCCTTCGACTGGCGGAAAACATTCATCATCATCAACTGATTTTCCTCAGTGTCTTCGGCATTGTAATCAAAATTGTACGTGTTATTGCCGGAGGACAATATGTTCAGGTTCGACCAGTACCGTGTTTCGGCCCAGGATTTGACTTCCTGGACGGACGCTTTTGCGACCACTGCGAAGTTTAAATTCTGTTTGATGTGGGGCGCACTACCATTGAATCCAACCAGCAACGATGTGCAAACACGGCATGCTTCACCGCCGGGTTTGAACATAAAAAAAGGGGCTGACCCAGATAATGCCAAAAAGGCGTTATCATGGGAAGCATGCGGAAGAGTCGTCTAAGCAGGTTTAAACAAGGCCACCTTGTTGAACATTTTGTTGCTGGAACCACGGCGCGGACAGCAGCCAGCCTGTGCGGGGTGAATCGCAAAACGGCTGCGCTGTATT
>Ga0066376_10005497_pt1 | contig 10731 bp, 10 predicted proteins | sample Knorr_S15_td_Bot_FD_77009 | JGI IMG/M metagenome (GOLD analysis project Ga0066376, IMG submission 77009) | Marine microbial communities from Southern Atlantic Ocean transect - Knorr_S15_td_Bottom_ad_5009_LV_A | ecosystem: Environmental > Aquatic > Marine > Oceanic | place: Southern Atlantic... | reverse complement strand
TTGTCGAGCTTGTCGCCGCCCAGATGGGTCAGGCGCGCGGTGATCGGCTGGCCGGCCGCGGTGGTGAGCACCGTATCCACGGTCCAGTATTCGCGCGGCTTGAAGGCCTCGATTTCCTGTTCGCGGGCACAGATCAGGCGCAGCGCCACCGACTGAACCCGTCCCGCCGAACGCGCGCCCGGCAGCTTGCGCCACAACACCGGCGACAGGGTGAAACCGACCAGATAATCCAGCGCGCGGCGCGCCTGCTGCGCGTTGACCAGGTCCATGTCGATGTCGCGCGGATTGGCCGCGGCGTGGCGCACCGCGTCGCGGGTGATCTCGTGGAACACGATCCGGCTGACCTGGACATCCGTCAGGTCGCGCTTGTCCTTCAAATAATTGAGCACGTGCCAGGAAATCGCCTCGCCTTCGCGGTCCGGGTCGGTCGCCAGCAACAGCGAGTCGCCACGGCCCAGATAGGACGCGATTTCCTTGAGGTGTTTTTCGGACTTCGCGTCGTTGACATAGCTCATCGCGAAGTCTTCGTCGGGGCGCACCGATCCGTCCTTCGACGGCAGGTCGCAGACATGCCCATAGGTGGCGAGAACTTTGTAGTTCGCCCCGAGATATTTCTCGATGGTCTTGGCCTTGGCCGGCGATTCAACGACGACGACGTTCATCGCGCGCCTTTTCTTTTTTTCGAGTCCGACATCAACAAACCCGATTAAGTCTTTTGCATGTCAATTGAAACGGCTCCACCTGAATGCCGGTTTAGATGCCCGGCGAGTTCGAGTTCCAGCAGCACCGTCAACACTTCGGTAGGTGTTAATTGGCATTGCCGGATAATTTCGTCAACCACCACGGGGCTGGGACCGAGCAAATCGATGACGATTTGACGATTTTCCATCGAAATTTTGCCGTCGCCGCCGGGCCTGTCCGCTGGCGCGCGGATCGGCGGTTCGTCGAGCTTGGGCCGCGTCATGCCGCGCAACGCCTCGACCACGTCGCGGGCCGATTCGGTCAGCACCGCGCCCTGGCGGATCAGGTTGTTGGTGCCCCGATGGCGCGAATCGAGCGGCGAACCCGGCACCGCGAAGACCTCGCGCCCTTGTTCTCCCGCCAGCCGCGCCGTGATCAGCGAGCCCGAGCGCAATGACGCCTCCACCACCACCAGACCGAAGGCGAGGCCCGATATGATCCGATTGCGGCGCGGAAAATGGCGTCCGCGCGGCTCCATGCCCAGCGGTTGTTCCGAGATCACGGCGCCGGCCTCGACGATCTGTCGGTAAAGATCGGCGGTATCCGGCGGATAGATCACGTCCACGCCGCCGGCCACCACGGCGACGGTGCCACTGGGCAACGCGCCGACATGGGCCTGCGTGTCGATGCCGCGCGCCAGACCCGACGCGATGGTGAAACCTTCCGCGCCCAACTCCGCGGCGATTTCGCGGGCGAAGCGTCCGCCCACGGCGGAAGCGTTGCGGGCGCCAACGATGGCCACCGTGTCCCGGTTCATGACGTGGCCGTGACCCAGAACGCTGATCACCGGCGGCGGATCCGATATTGCCGCCAGGGCGGCCGGATAGTCGGGCTCGGTCAGGGCCACCAGACGGCCCCCAATGGCGGCCAGCGCTTCCGCCTCGGCCGCCGCGCGATCGCGCGAAAACAGCTTGATCCGGCCGCGCCGTCCCCCGCGCCGGGCCAGTTCCGGCAAGGCTTTCAGCGCCTCGCCCGCGCTCCCGTAGATGCGAAGCAGGTCGAAGAAAGTGATCGGACCCACGTTCTCGCTTCGGCTAAGACATAGCCAATCGAGCCGTTCGGAGTCGGAAAGGGGAGTGGTCGGCCGGTTCATCGCGCCACCATGGGCGGCGCGCTGGGCGCGGTCAAGCCGGTACAAACGCTAGGTTTCGCTATCGTCCTGGTTCTGTGAACGGCCGATACGCGGTTCCTCGCCGCGCAGCAGGCGGCGGATATTGGCGTGGTGCTTGGCGACCACGAGGACGGCTAGCACGATCAGAACGGGCACGAATTGGTCCAGGCCGGGAAGCCAATAGGGCAGGGCGCCATCGTGCTGCAAGGCCAACATCGCCGCCAACCAGGCTGGCGCCAGCGCCACCGCGATCAGCGCGGCCAGCGACGAATAGCGCGTCGTGAACGCGACCAGCAGCCAAGTCGCGCAGGTGACAATCGCCACCGGCCAGGACCAGGCGAACAGCGCGCCCAACGAGGTCGCCACGCCCTTGCCGCCGCGAAACCGGAGCCAGGGCGGGAACATGTGTCCCGCCACCACCGCGACGCCGGTGATCACCTCGAAGTCCGGGCCGTAATAGCCGCCCGCGAGGACCGCCACGGTGCCCTTGCCGCCATCGAGCAGCAAGGTCAGCGCCGCCAGGCCCTTGCGTCCCGTGCGCAAGACGTTGGTCGCGCCGATATTGCCGGAGCCGACGGCGCGAATGTCGCCCAGCCCGGCGAGGCGGGTCAGCAGCAGCCCGAATGGAATCGCGCCGATCAGAAAGGCCACCAATCCGGCGGCGTAGAACGGCCACGTGTAGGTCAGGCTCCCCAGCAGGTCGGGCATGGGTTAGCCCTGAGCGTCGAATTCGAAAACGGTGTTGCCGCGGACCACGGTGCGCAGCACCCGGCCCTGCACCGGCCGGCCGTCGAAGGGCGAGTTCTTGGACTTGCTGCGCAGCGCGTTGGCGTCGATCCGCCACGGCCGGTCCAGATCGAACAGCACCAGATCGGCCGGCGCGCCGGCCGCCAGCCGCCCGGCCGGCAGGCCGATCAGGTTGGCCGGCGTCACGGTCATGGCGCGCAGCAGATCGAGCAACGCCACGTCGCCGTTGTGGACCATCTCCAGGGCCAGCGGCAGCATGGTCTCGAGGCCGACGATGCCGTTGGCGGCCTGGGCGAAGGGCAGGCGCTTGGAGTCCTGGTCGTGCGGCGCGTGATCCGAGCAGATCACGTCGATGGTCCCGCTGGCCAAGCCGTCCACCATGGCGCGGCGATCGTCCTCGGCGCGCAGCGGCGGCGACACCTTGGCGAAGGTGCGGTAATCGTCGGCCGCCGTGTCGTTCAGCGCGAAATGATGCGGCGCCACGGCGCAGGTGACGTTGAGGCCGCGGTCCTTGGCGCCGCGCACCACCGCGACCGCGTCGGCGGTCGACAGATGCGCCACGTGATAGCGCCCGCCGGTCATGGCCAGAAGCCTGAGGTCGCGCTCGATGATGATCGGCTCGGCCGCGTTGGGAATGCCGGTCAGGCCGAGCCGCGTCGCCAATTCGCCGTCGTTCATGTCGCCGCCCCGGGTCAGCATCGCGTCCTCGGGGTGCTGCATAATCAGGGCGTCGAAGGCGCGCGCGTAGGACAGCGCGCGCAACATGACGCGGCTATCGGCCACCGCGCGGTCGGCGTCGGTGAAGGCTACCGCCCCGGCCTCCAACAGCATGGCCATTTCGGTCAGTTCCTCGCCGCCCAGGCCCCGGGTGATGGCGGCGGCCGGATAGATCTTGACCACGCTGGTCTCGCGCGCGCGCCGGGCGATGAACTCGATCAAGGCGATCTGGTCGATCACCGGATCGGTGTTGGGCATGCACACGATGCTGGTGACGCCACCGGCGGCGGCCGCGTGACTTGCGGTGGCCAGGGTCTCCTTGTGCTCGGCGCCGGGTTCGCGCAGATGCGCGCGCATGTCGACCAGGCCCGGCGCCAGGCAATGGCCCTCGCAGTCGATCACCGCGATGCCTTCGGGCACGCCGTCGGCGAACAGGGCCGGACCCAGGTCCGCGATTTCACGGCCTTCGGTCAGCAGCGCGCCCGGCGCATCGAGGCCGCTGGCCGGATCGAGCAGGCGGGCGTTGACATAGGCCACCCGGTCGGTGGCCGATTCCGCCGGTTTCGCATTCACGTCGCCACGACCTTCGGGTCGTCGCCGCCGGGCAGGTTGCGCGACAACACGTCGAGACAGGCCATGCGCACCGCCACGCCAAGCTCGACCTGGTCGAGAATGACGCTGCGCGTGATGTCGTCGGCCAGTTGGCTGTCGATCTCGACGCCGCGGTTCATCGGCCCGGGATGCATGATCAGGGCGTCCGGCTTGGCCACGCGCAGTTTCTCTTCGTCAAGTCCGAACAGATGGAAATATTCGCGCGTGGACGGCACGAAGCGGCCCTGCATGCGCTCGGTCTGGAGGCGCAGCATCATCACCGCGTCGCAGTCCGCCAGCCCGGCGCGCATGTCGTGATAGACCTCCGCGCCGAGCCGCTCGACGGCGGTCGGCAGCAGGGTGGGCGGGGCCACCAGACGTACCCGCGCGCCCATGGTGTTGAGCAGGTAGATGTTCGAGCGCGCCACCCGGCTGTGCAGGATATCGCCGCAGATCGCCACGATCTGGCCCTGCAACTTGCCGCGCCGGCGACGGATGGTCAGCGCGTCGACCAGCGCCTGGGTGGGATGTTCGTGGCGCCCGTCGCCGGCGTTGATCACCGCGCAGTTGACCTTTTCCGACAACAGGTTCACCGCGCCCGATTCCGGGTGGCGCACGACGAGCACGTCCGGGTGCAGCGCGTTGAGCGTCATGGCGGTATCCAGCAGCGTCTCGCCCTTGCGGATCGAACTGGTCGCCGCCTGCATGGACACCACGTCGCCGCCCAGCCGCTTGCCCGCGATCTCGAACGAGGCGCGGGTACGGGTCGAATTCTCGAAGAACAGATTGATCACGGTGCGCCCACGCAGCACCGTCTGTTTCTTTTCGCTCCGGCGGCTTACGTCGACATAGGAATCGGAAAGGTCGAGGAGATAGGTGATCTCCCCGGGCGACAGGCCCGCGATCCCCAGCAGGTGGCGATGGGGAAACGGGTTGGCGCGCGCGGACGTTTCCATAAGCCGCCACTATATGTCCGAGGGGCCGGGCTGGGCAAGCCGGCGCGCGATGGAGCCGGCGCGCGACGGCGCGCGATGGAATTGTGGCCGAAACCCTTCCAATTCGACATTACGCGGCTATTTCTATCCCCAAGATGAGTTGGACCGTCTTGTCCCGTTGCCGCGGCGCGCGCCAACCCAGGGAAGATATTTATAACAGGGAGTTACCAGTGAATTCTCAGACTGGCCCGGAGAATACCGAACAAGCGGAGCAGGCGCGCTCATGCGCCGAGGCGCGGCATCTGGCGGTGTTCGACAACGCCGTGGTCGGCATCGCCGAGACATCGCCGCGTGGCCAATATCGCCGGGTGAATAAAAAATTCCGCGACATCACCGGTTATGGCGAGGACGAGTTGTTCGCGCTGACCGAACAGCGGATTACCCATCCCGACGATGTTGCCGACTGCGCCGAGGCCACGCGCCAGATGATCGAGGGCGCGATGGCGTCATGCGCGGCAGAGCGGCGTTACATTCGCAAGGACGGCTCGGTCGTCTGGGTCGAGCTGGAGATATCCTTGGTTCGCCATCCCGACGGCGCCGCCGACCAGTTTGTCACCGTGGCGCGGGACATCACGGAGCGCAAGCGCGCCGAGGAAAGCCTGCGCCAGGCGCGGCTGGCCGCGGACGCGGCAAACATGGCGAAGGCGGACTTTCAGTCACGCATGAGCCACCAGTTGCGCACCCCGCTGAACGCGATCCTGCTCTATACGCAGATGTTGATCGAGGACGTGGAGGAAACCGGGTCCACCAATGCCCTCGCCGATCTGGAGAAGGTCAACTTGTCCGGGCGCCATCTTCTGGAGATGATCAACGACCTGCTCAATCCATCGAAGATCCGCCGCGGCATCGTCGAAATCGTGGCCAGCGATTTCCCGTTGGACGACTTGATCGCCCAGGTCGAAGCGGCCGCGCGGCCCTGGGCCGAACAAAAGCGGCTCGCGTTCGAGGTCGCGCGGCCCGAGCGGCTCGGGCTGATGCATTCCGACCGGGCGAAACTGCGCGAATGCCTGATGAATTTGCTCGCCAACGCCGCCGAGTTTACCGACCAGGGCACCGTAAATCTGCGAGTCGAGGAAGTGGATGTTGACGGCGATTCGTGGCTACGGTTTGTCGTCAAGGACACCGGCGCCGGCATGAGCCAGGAGCAAATACGACGCCATGTCGAGCCGCGCCTTCCCGGCGGCATGTTGGCCTCGATGCACACGATGGCGGAGGAGGCGGACGGGTCCATTACGCAACAACTGGTCAGTGTCCTGCGCGGCAAGCTTCATGTCGAATGCCACCCCGGCGAGGGCACCTTGTTCGTCGTCGAGGTTCCGCGCGACGTTTTGACCGCCTCGGACTGACGGCCCCAACTCAGCCGAACACGATCAAAGACCCGGTCTGGCGTCACCGGTTCAGGCGCTCGCGGAAAAGAGTTGCCACGTCCCGGGGATGCCCTTCAGTTCGTGCTCGCCGCGGTCGGCGAAATCCAGGCCGGATCCGACGACAAGATCCTTTACGGTTCTGGAAACCAGAATCTCGTTGGGCGAAGCCGCGCTTTGTACGCGGGCGCCAATATGCACCGCGACGCCACTTACCTTGTCACCCAGCAGTTCGCATTCGCCGATATGCACGCCGGCCCTGACCGCCATGCCGAGGGGTGCGATGGCGTCTCTAATCGACAAAGCGCAGTGCACCGCCCGCGCGGGTCCATCGAAAGTCGCGAAAAAGCCGTCGCCGGCATTGTCGATTTCGCGACCCCGAAAGCGATCGAGCTCGCGCCGTACAAGACTGTGGTGCCGTTCCAACAGGTCGCGCCATTTCCGGTCGCCCATCTCGACCGCGTGTTTGGTCGAGTCGACGATGTCGGTAAACAACACGGTCGCCAGCACGCGGTCCGACTCGACGGCGTGGCGCGTACCCGTAACGAATTCCTCGACTTCGGCGAGAAGCGCCTCCACGTCACCGGTCCAAGGGAAATGGTCCTCGCCCGCCAACTCCACAATTTTCGCGCCCTTGATATTTTTCGCCATGTAGCGCGAGTGCTCGATTGGCGTTGCCAAATCGCCGGTCCGACACATGACCAAGGTAGGTACATTGATGGTCGGCAGAATATCACGGGTATCGCATTCCATGGTCTGACGGAGTAGGTCCACAATCCGACCGGGACTCACCGCGTATCGCTCGAGCTTGCTCCAAGTTTTCATGAAATTTGCGTCATCGACCATGCTGGGCGCAAACAATTTGGCACTGATCCCATCGCCCCACTGGTCACGGACCATTGCGTACATACCTTCCAACTCTTCGCGTTTCCTGCCGATCGGATAATCCGCTGCTTCGATATATCTCGCGAAAGTTCCATAAAGGATCAGGGAATTTATCCGCTCCGGGTAAGTAGCGGAGAACAAGATGGACATCGGGCCGCCTTCGGAAATCCCCCTCAGGGTGTCTTTTTTTTCCGAGCCGGCATCGTCCATCACCGCGCGCACGTCTTCCATGCGTTGTTCGAGCGTGGGGAAATTGTCGGTCGGATCCGACAAAGCAGTGCCGCGTCGGTCCAGCATGATGAAGCGGCAAAACGACGCCAGCCGCCTGAGGAAGGCGGCGTACATGTCGATTTCCCAGACGAACTCGACATGCGAGACCCAACCGGGCACGAGTATCAAATCCAAGGGGCCTTCGCCATGGACCTGGTAGGCGATATTGACGCCGTCATTATTTCCGTATCGCGTTTGCGATTCCATGGCAGCCCTCCCGCGAATCCGCTACGTCATGGCCATCCTCGGCATTCCCTCGAAAACACGCTAGCGCCACCAAAATTACGTCAAAGAACCCTTTTTAGGAAGGTGTATTTCTAAGGTTGTCCTGTATGGTTTGGCTCGTTGATTTGTCCGGTTTTTCGTCTGTCCCGACGCATCGATCCGGTGTCACCCGAACACGATCAGGAACCCCGGCATGGTGGCGGCCGCCGCCACGGTGGTGACGGTGATGATGTTGGCCATCAGGGGCGCGTCGCCGCCCATTTGGCGGGCGATGATATAGGCCGTGCTGGCGCCGGGCAGGGCGGCGAACAGGATCGCGATCTTGGCCGCCAGGCCGTCCACGCCGAACGCCGCGCAGGCCGCGATCATGGCCGCCGGCATCACGCCCAGCTTCAACACCGTGGCCCAGGTCAACGCGCCCGCGGCGCCGCGGATCGAGCCCAGGTCCAGCCCGGCGCCGACCGCCAGCAGGCCCATGGGCAGCGCCGCCGCGCCCAAGGCGTGGACCACGTCGTCGATACCGGGTGGCAGGACGAGCCCCAAGACATTGAGCGCGATCCCGGCGGCGGAGCCCAGAATGAGCGGATTTCGGACGGTCTCCCACAGCGCCCGCGACCACCGGCGCCCCCCATCGATTTGCGGCGCCACCGCGACCAGCACCAGAACCGAGAGCACATTGACCAGCGGCACCAGGACGGCGATGGCCAACGCCGCCACGGTGAGCCCGGCGGCGCCGTACAGCGCGCCGGCGGCGGCGATGCCGACATAGGTGTTGAACCGGGTCGCGCCCATGAAGATCGACGCGAAGGCGGGGCCATCGACCTTGAGCACGGGGCGCAGCGCGATCGTCAGGACCGAGACCGCGAGCACGGCGACGATCAGCGCCGCCGCCAACGGCCCGAAGTCGAGCGCGCCCAACTCGGCGGTGGCTAGGCTGTCGATGAGAAGCGCCGGGAACAGCACGAAAAAGATCAGCCGCTCGAGAGGGGGCCAGAAGCCGTCGCCGGGAAAGCCGCCGCGGCGCAAGCCATAACCGAGGATGATCAGCAGAAATACCGGCGCCAGCGCGCCGAGGATGGCCAGCACGGCTCAGCCCGGCCCGCTTTTTTCAAGCCGCCCGAGCGCGTCCAACACGCCTTGCAATATGTAGGCGGCGGCCATCTTGTCGACCACCTCGGCGCGGCGCTTGCGCGACATGTCGGCCTCAAGCAAGGTGCGCGTCACGGCGGCCGTGGACAGCCGTTCGTCCCACAGCAGGATCGGCAGCGGCAGCCGCGCGCTCAGGTTCTTGGCGAACTGGCGCGTCGACTGGCACCGCGGCCCCTCCGTGCCGTTCATGTTGATCGGCAGACCCAGCACCAGCGCGCACACGTCGTTCTCGGCGCAGATCGCCGCCAGCCGGTCGGCATCGACCGCGAACTTGGAACGCCTGAGCACCTCCTTGGGCGAAGCGATCACCCACGACGGGTCCGACAACGCCAGCCCGACCGTCTTGGTGCCCAGGTCAAGCCCCAACACCCGGCGCCCCGGCTTCAGTTCTTCCTTGATCGCGGCAACGTCCTCGAAAATCATGTGGCCCTTCCCATGCCGCGCGACTATGCCGCCACGACCTGGCCCCGGCAAGGATCACGCGGGGCTCCTATCTAAATCGGTATGAAGTGCCCTGAGTCGGAAATTTTAGCTGAGCGCTTTTTCAAATTTCTCGAGCAAATCGATGTGCATCTCGGTTTTCAGGGGCGCGATGCAATAATATCGATTCGAAGAGAACGGCAATCCATAACGCCGCTCAACTGTAAACTTGGTATTAATAGCCAGTTTAACTTCGAGCGAGTCGAATGCAAAGCCGATTTGGTAGAGTGAGACTGAAACGGTCTCATTGTATAAACTCGCCAACATCCCACTGTATGAACTAATCATCTCATTGAAGATGTCGAGCCGCCCTTCGATATTTCCTTCAAATTCGACCACTACGGCGTTGTCATATTTTCTCGGTATTTTAGTAATTGAAGGCCTCAGTCCAATAGCTTGTTCAGCCCAGGTAATTAAATCATCTACGATAAAATCTGCTGCCGTGGTATCTTGGGCAAGCGCATAAATACCATCGTTAAACATGCCAATCTCGGCAATGTTAATTTTTTTCGTACCAGAAACGAGTCGTCCATCCTTAAATACCCCTCCAGTCGTTTTCATATCTTCAATACTAGGGGTTTGGCTGAACCCGTAACGGTCCGATATCAATCGCATCGCGTCGGGGAGGTAATAGTTGCTAGTTGCACGCACTTCATCAGGAACTAAATTTTGATGAGCACGGCCAGCCTCATTGAGGATTATTTTCATAGTGTTTGTGGCACTTGTTCTTCGCGCCTAATATTCGATAATTCGCGAGATAGAGGAGGTTGAAATGAAGGACTGCTAAATGGCGAACCATCTGCAACCAAAAACCCCCGTTTAGGTTCTTCTGCAGCGCTTGGAATTGTACTTGCCCCCAAACCAACTTGGAAGTGGTTAGCGGGAATCTTAGCTCTGTGAGAGAGAGAATCCGTTTCAAATTCAGGGGTCTGAAGCTTCTCTGGCGATAGTTCGGCAACCCAATCAACGAGATCGCTAAACGGCGTAAATCTGGCAATCAGCGCAACATCAAACGCGGACGCAAGGCGCTTGAGGGTGCTTAAAGTGAATTTCTCATACGATGGGTCTTCCATCACCGTAATGCGTGATGGAGACATGCCAGCTTTTTGGGCAAGCAGCTTTTTTGTCCACCCGCGTTGCTCGCGAATGGTTTGAATTTGGGCGGCAATGTTAGTGGAAAGATGCGCGGCGACAAATGTATCGCGATAAGGCTTGTCGCGCATTTTCTCCCAAAGCTGCGTTCTAATCGTATCGGTGCTCTCGGACATGGTGTGGCTCTTTCGCTAGTAACCGTTGCCGCTTTTCAGCCCGCGCCAATACGCTAGCTGGAATTTTGCCGACTTTTTCAATCGCACCTTCGACCAAGATGAATGTTTGAGGTGGTCCTGGTTTGTTGGACAGATTGGCGGCGTTGTTAAGGTGTATTCCGGTGTCTGATCAAGCCGCCAAATCCTTG
>Ga0066376_10005496_pt1 | contig 10736 bp, 10 predicted proteins | sample Knorr_S15_td_Bot_FD_77009 | JGI IMG/M metagenome (GOLD analysis project Ga0066376, IMG submission 77009) | Marine microbial communities from Southern Atlantic Ocean transect - Knorr_S15_td_Bottom_ad_5009_LV_A | ecosystem: Environmental > Aquatic > Marine > Oceanic | place: Southern Atlantic... | reverse complement strand
TTCCTGTTTCGGATTTGTGATGGCCCTGCCGCTTGGTGCCTTTGTCTTTTTACGCGGGTTAGCCTCTTCCGGCAATGTTGAGCTATGGGCCGGTATTGGTATTGGCACCATTGTTTTTATTTCCTGGGGATGCTGGTATCTCTCTCACCGGCTCTTCGACAAACAAATGGAAGGTGTCGAAGTGGAAGACAAAGAACCCCAGCTCGATTAATTTCCCTCCTCACCACTAAACTTTTTCTCCGTACTGGATAACGCGAGCAACAAAATCTTGCCGGACTATTTCGTCTTGCAATGCTTCTTCATCGATAACGGGGAGAGAGGGGAAGTATTGCATTAAAGCGTGCGCGAACAGTCCCACAGTTGAACTTTTTTCCTGTTCGTGGTGCAGAGGAACATTGCCAGGACCGCAGGAAGGGGAACGGCTTTTAAAAATAAATCCGCTCAGATTCTGTTGCCTTAATGCTTCCAGTTTAATGGAGTTGAAGTCGACCATAGCTTGCGTCCAATCTTTTCCCGATTCGCTACCCACCATGCGCTCAGAGGATGCATCGTTTGCCACGAGCCGAACCGGTTCTCGTGGTACGCCCATTCCCAACTCCACTTCCGGGCAGACCGGCACCGCTTCGAACTGTTGGCCTAACAGGTCGATCACGGTCGAGTCGCGTTTGTGCTCGCCATTATAACGGACGCTTTCGCCGAGCAGGCAACTGCTGACCCCGAGTTTTAGTTTTTTCATATTCCCTGCCCTAATTTACCTGCCCTCGGGCACCGATGTCTTTGCGGTAATGAATTCCATCCCATTTGATTTTGCTTACCGCCTCATAGGCTTTTGCAATCGCAGAGGAGGTGTCGCTTCCGGTTGCGGTTACCCCCAATACCCGCCCCCCGTTGGTAAGAACTTTGCCATCTTCCAATTTGGTTCCGGCATGAAAAACCACGACATCGGGTAGGGCTCCTGCCCCATCCAACTCAAAAATCTCTTTTCCTTTTTCATAAGATCCCGGATACCCTTTTGCCGCCATCACCACACAGACCGCGGTTTCCGGTTTCCATTTTAAATCACATTGTTCGAGGGTTCCATCGATGCAGGCTTCAAAGAGAGGGACGATATCACTTTCCATGCGGGCAAGAAGCGGTTGCGTTTCCGGATCTCCGAAACGAGCGTTGAACTCAAGAATTTTGGGTCCATGTTTGGTGAGCATCAGTCCGGCATAAAGAATTCCCTGATAGGACCTGCCTTCCGCCTTCATGGCGCGAATCAGGGGAAACATGATTTTGTCGCGCACCTTCTGACGCATAACATCGGTAAACACTGGGGCCGGGGAATAGGCCCCCATGCCACCGGTATTAGGTCCTCGGTCCCCATCCAGCGCGGCTTTGTGATCCTGTGCCGAATCCATAAGAAGCACGGTATTGCCATCGCTAAACGCCAGCACCGAAACTTCCGGGCCCTCAAGAAACTCCTCGATGACCACCTCGTCTCCCGCCGACCCGAACAACTTGTCCTTCATGATCGTATCTACGGCTTTTAAACCTTCCTCCGCGTTGCGGCACAGGATAACCCCTTTGCCTGCCGCCAACCCACTGGCTTTGACAACAATGGGTCCGGTTTCTTTATCGAAATATCTTCTGGCCTTCTCATGCGAAGTAAATATTTCGTATTCCGCTGTGGGCAGGCTGTATTTTTCCATGATATTTTTGGAGAACGCTTTGCTCCCTTCCAGCTCTGCGGCGCGGGCACTCGGACCAAAAATCCGCAGTCCTTTTTCCTGAAACCGGTCGACAATTCCCATCACCAAGGGTTGTTCCGGTCCCACCACGGTAAGTCCGATTTCATTTTCCTGAGCGAACTCTAAAAGTTGATCGATTTGGTCTGCGGCAATCGGAACATTGTTGGCAATTGTCGCAGTACCGGCATTACCCGGCGCACAGAACACCTCGGTCACTTTCGGGCTCTGGCTGATTTTCCAGACCAGAGCGTGCTCTCTTCCTCCTCCCCCTATTACCAGCACCCGCATTGTCTCTCCTTAATTACTTAGTATGATTCAAGTAGGAATTTATATAAAATACACCCGTGTTGCAACCCTTTCCAACCGTTAGGCGAAAGTAAGGCCCCCTTTTATATGGTCAGACTGGACTCCATCAGCAAATCTTTTGGCGGAAAACCCGTTGTTGAAAACGTCTCGCTGGAGATCGAGGCGGGAGAGCGGTTCACCCTGCTGGGAAGAAGCGGTTGCGGCAAAACCACCTTGTTGCGGATGATCGCCGGGTTCGAAACTCCCGATAGCGGAACTATTGCCATTGCGGGGCAGGATGTTGGCTCTCTTCCGGTTGAACAACGACCGGTGGGGCTGATCTTTCAAAATTACGCATTGTTTCCCCATATGACCGTTTACGATAATATCGCGGTCGGACCCCGCATTCGTAAACATCCTGAAATCGACATCGCCAAAAACATTGATGAGCTGTTGGAGATCACCCATCTTCAGGATCTGCGCAATGCCCACCCTGGACAAATCAGCGGTGGAGAAGCACAAAGAGTGGCCCTGGCCCGAGCTGTCATCAACCGCCCAAAAATTCTTTTGTTGGACGAACCCCTCTCCGCGCTCGACCCCAGTCTGCGCCAACACCTGCGGGAAGAACTCGTCGAAATGCAAAGAGCGCTTGGCATCACCTTCCTGTTTGTCACCCACGATCAGGAAGAAGCCATGGGCCTGGCCACCCGCATGGGGATCATGGATAACGGTTGCCTACAACAGGTGGGCACGCCCTCTGAATTATATGAAAGACCGCAGACCGCTTTCATCGCCGAATTTCTCGGTGAGGTGAATAAGCTTACCGGCACCGTGGAACAGAGAACGGGCAACCAGATCACCGTTTCGTTGGGGCCCACTGGAAACATTCAATGTGTTTCTGAAATTCCCAGACGGGAGAACCAGAACGTGACTTGTTACGTCCGACCAGAAAAATTATTTTTTGAACAGCACCGGCCCCAAACCGAGCCTGTAAATAGTTTACAAGGTACACTTCGTGACATACATTTTTTTGGCAGTCATACCCGGTATCGGGTGCAACTTCCCGATGGGCAAACCCTGACCCTTTCATCGCAACAGCGCAAAATCCGTAGTCCGCAATTTTCTGTCGGCGACACAGTTAGGGTTTTATTCGCGGTGGCCGATGTCTTTCTTCCTACAAAAAATGATTAATAAAATTTATAAAATACTTCTGCTGACACTTGCCGTTCTGTCAATGAGCGGTTGCGACAACTCTCCTTCCGGAAAAACTTATCTGGTAGCAACCGATGCCACCCTGGTGCCCATGTCTTTTATGAGTGTCGGCAACGATATAATCGGGTTCGAGCCCGATCTCATGCGGGCTCTTGCGAAAGAGGCCGGAATCAACATTCGCATTATCAATGTCGAATGGGCCGGTTTATTTGGCGGGCTCATCACTAAAAAATTCGATATGGTGATCAGTTCTGTCACCGTTCTGGAGGAACGCAAGGCACGCATGGCATTCAGCGAACCTTATCTTAAAAGCGGTTTGGCTCTGGTAATCCGCAAAAATCAGGAGGGCATTAACTCTTTTGCAGATGCCAAAAAAAATAATTTTTTAATTGGCGCGCAGATCGGAACCACGGCTTATTTCTTTCTGGAAAAAGATCCTGGCATTCACAAAAAGGGGTATCAAATGTATGGGCACGCCGTAGCCGACCTCATTAACGGAAAAATTGACGCGGTACTGGGCGAAAGCACCGGAACCCTGTTCTATAAAAATAAACATAAACCTTTATTTGAAAAAATTAAAATGGTTGGCGAAATCATGACCAACGAACATTACGCCATCGTTCTTCACAAAGAGGACACAGAACTCTTAACCCAGGTTAATTCCGCCTTACAAAAAATCCTGAAAGACGGAACCCTCGCCCGTCTCCACAAAAAATGGGACCTGGGCCAGGCCGCTCAGGTTCCATAAAACTAAACCATGTCATCTTCATCCCAAAAGAAATCCCAAACTTGGGCGTGGAACCTTGCGATATTGATGAGTTTTCTTTTTCTGGTTTATTTGCCCGCGAAGGAAGTTTTTTTCGCCAAAGAACAATCCGGCGGTTATGTGGAGTTACTTTCGCTTTTACCTTCTGGAATATTTTATACGCTTTTGGTCACCCTGCTGGGGAGTGCATCCGCCATTGTCGTTGGATTGCTAGTGGGTCTTGGAAAGCTCTCTGATAATCCTTTCATACGGATTCCGGTATCTTTTTATATCGAGGTTTTACGCGGCATTCCGTTACTGGTACTTTTATTTTATATTTATTATGCCTTGGGAGAGTTCATCCATATGCCCGCACTGGCGGCGGCGGTAGCGGGATTCGGCTTCAGCTACGGGGCTTATATGGCCGATGTATTTCGGGCGGGTATTGAAGCGGTTCCCAAAGAGCAAGGCGAGGCCGCCCGCAGTCTCGGCATGAATGAAAAGCAAGCCATGTTTCAGATCATCCTGCCGCAGGCCCTGCGCACCATAATTCCCGCTATCGGCAATCAAACGCTGGGAATGTTGAAAGACACCAGCCTGGTTTCCGTGCTTGCCATTTCCGACATCCTGCGTGTGGGTAATGAATATGCCACCAAACATTTTAACTATTTTGAAACCTATACCTATGTGGCTTTGACCTACCTGTTTCTCACCCTTTTGTTATCCCGGCTGGTGCAAAACCTGGAAAACCATTATCGTATCGAGAATATTTAAACTTCAATCGGCACTATTGGCTTTCGATCTCCGTTGAAATAACGCATTACGTCAATTGAGTCCAGTACAATTGAAAGAGTGTTAAACACCATTATCAGGACCAGCCAAACTCCAAAAGGAGTGTCCAGAACCATTTCGGAAGTGTGGGTTCCCAGCCAGATTACAACGAGCATCCAGAAAATATGTCCCAGCCCCATGAGCCGGACAAATCCATACCGGCAAAAAATAATCATCATGAGCATTGCTCCGGCCAGCGTTGAACCCAGAACCACCTTTGCTTCCAGAGTATGAATGAAAAACAAGGGCCCAACCATATTCAGCGCCATCAGCATGGCCACCGATAAGGGCCATGGAAATTTCATGGAGAAAATGGATTTCATGAAGCTATAAACCATCTGCTATCTCCCAAATAAAAATAACTGCTCCAAAATGAGTCGCAGAAAAAGGCCCCGCCTTACAAACCCCGGAGAACCTCTGGGGGTAAATTAGCAATAACTCTTCAAGCCAAGAAAAACGGTTGCTCGCCAGATAGAGCTATTGCACACTGGCCCCACGCCTAGTGGCCCGGTAATCCGTGACATCGAGGTGGAGAGAATATATATTAATAGTTAAGAGGAGTTTTGTATCCAACTTGGAGGAAGGGAAAATGAACGCTGCATTAGAAAACGATAAAATAACCGCCACGGAAGACTATTTTCTGCTGGCAACCCGGAACTGGGACGACAAACTGGGAGATTATTTGCCTGTTGACGACCCATCCACAGCAACCCGAACATTCGACGACTATGCAGATGCCGAAACCGCCTATTTTTCAATGGACTATAAGGGTTGCCCTCAGGCCGGAGGAAAGGATGTCAAAATTGAATTAATTCATATGCGTTTTAGAGTTCCGCATATAATCCGCAACCAGATCCTGTTTCCCTAAGTCGGTTGTTTGTTTTCCAGTTTCTGGATCAGGGATTGGATAGGTCCTGCCCTGGGTTGATCTGGTGCCAGGCGAAGGGATTCTTTCAGGTGCTCCAGGGTTTTCTCCTTATTCCTCTGGAATTGGTGATAGACCATGCCCAGGCTTAAATGGGCGGCTGGCATGGACGGGTTGATACTTAGAGCCTTTTCAAAGTTTTCAATAGCGGCAGGAATGTTTTTAGTCTGCATTTGAATATTGGCTATGTTCAAATACGGAAAAGCAAATTTTGGGTCCAGTTGGGCCGACTTTCTATATTCCGCCAGGGCCAGGTCCAAATCGCCTTTCATCATCAAGCCATTGCCCAAGCCAAAATGAGCTTTCGAATGGTTGGGTTGCATGACTAAAAATTTTTTAAAATTCTTAATTGCCTCATCAAACAGGCTGAGTTCCATTGCCAGATAAGCCAGGTTATAAAAAGCCTGCTCAAAATAGGGATTGGATTTGATGGCTTTGCGATAAGACTCTGCCGCCTCTTGGCGCTTCCCGGTAAGATGAAATGCCCGGGCAAGGTTGTAATGCGCCGGACTGTAATCGGGCTTTTGTTCCAGCGCCTTTTGGAAATAAACAATCGCCTGCGGAAGTTTTCTTTGTTTGCCATAGATATTTCCCAGATTATTCAGACCAAAAAAATAATCAGGTTGTATTTTTAACGCGCCTTCAAACTCGACGATGGCTTCGTCATATTTTCCGAGTTTGTCATACGCCTCCCCTACATTGTTATAGGGTCGGACAAGGTTAGGCGATTTCTTTTTCGCATCGGTCCACAAAGTTACCTCATCTCTCCAGTCCCCGTTTCGAACTATCACCCCCATGGAAAAGCAAAGCAGAATTAACACAGCGCAAAAGTTAACCAGCTTTGTCGCGGGAAAAGAAAGTCCAGGAAAAACCCCCCAAGTCCGCACATAGCCAAAACCTCCGGCAAACATAAAAACAAAACCGACCATAGGCAAATAAGTTCTATGCTCTACCGCCACATCCAACAAAGGAATAAAGCTGGAAGTTGGTAACAAAGTGAGCAACATCCAAGCCATTCCGAATCCCACACATCGTCTCCCAACTTCGGGTGAACCTGTTTCGGAAACACGGGTGGATATTCGAATCCAGAAAATTATAAAAAATCCCAACACACCCATTCCCAGCCAGCTTTCAGATTGTAACCAGTCGCTCAATATGGGGAAATCAATATCAATATTCATATTAAATGGAAACAACATCTTCCTGAAATACTCAAGAGGAACCACAGAGGTTTGCGTCAAAAACCAGGTTCCCGGCCGCAAGTGGGCCGAAGAAGCGGATAAAAGCCCGCCCGCCACAAGCTCTTTGTATCCCACAAACGCAAGCAGGGGAATCGGCAGAAGAAGAATCCATTTTGCATTCGTTACAATCCAGGCTTTGGGTGTCTTGCGGGAAATAAAATAAAAATGAAAAAGAAAAAACATTGCAGGAAGCGTCACAATGGTTTCCTTTGAAAACCCTCCCAGCAGGAAACAAAGTCCGGAACCTATAAAATAGCCCCACCCCTTTCCCCCTGTTTCCTTCCAGGTTTTGAAACCTTTGAAAAATAAAATCATTGCTCCCAAATAAAACACAGTGACCAGCAACGAAGAGCGGCTTGAAATATAGGTGACGGACTGAGTATTGAGCGGATGCAACGCAAAAACCATTGCTGCAAAAAAAGGTAGAAAGGTAAAACTTTTTTGATGGGAAAACTCCTTAAGACAATCCAAGGCTCTATGTGTAAGCTGATAAACCAGCAATGTGGCGAGGACATGAAACATAATGTTGAACAGGTGGTAGCTCCACACCCCAAATTCACTGATGGCATAATTAATATTAAAACTGAGGATGACTAGCGGGCGCTGGAAGAAACTGAATAGAAATTGAGGAATTTTGTCTAATCCTCGAATCCACGGTTTTTCGAGAATAGAAGGAAAATCATCAAAATGAAAAACGTTTAGGAAGGTATTTCCATATACCAGCCCAATCACGGTTACCAAAATCAGTTTCGGATGGAAAGACTTGAGGTTCATGGAATTAATATTTGCCTGAATACATATAAAAATATTTTATCGGCCCCTTAGTACCCCTTCGGGGCATGAAGGCAAGTGAAGAGAGATATCACGCAGGGGAGGCAAGTAGCAGCGGCTCGTCAAGCCGAGATGACTCTTTTCTAGCAGCAAAAGTCATTGCCGGTTGGCCCCACGCCGAGTGGTTGCTTTTCTAAATTCCTCTTCGGTTTTTTTTACCACCGTCTCCCAGGAATAACGAGTTTCAGCCAAATCCCTGCATCTGGATCTCATTTCCCAAAAAATTTCCGGAGTTTTTAAAAAAGTTTCTATTCCCTCAGCCAGCGCTTCCGGGGATGTGTTCTTAAAGAGAAGCCTCTCATCTATTTGTTGCAAAATTTCCTCGGTCGCTCCTACAGGAGTTCCCATCACTGGTAGTCCACTGGCTAATGCTTCAGCAGTAACCAGGCCAAAGCCTTCTATAGCGGTCGTGGGAAGGACAAACAAGTCAGCGCAACGAAAATAAAGTGGTAGCGTTTCACGCGGCACCAGCCCGACAAGTTGAACACAATGGGAAACCTTCTCCTCCAAAATTAATCGCTCCAGTCGGTCTTTCAAACTACCCTTGCCTGTGATCACCATTTGAAATTTAAGGTCAGGAGTTTGGCGATGAAGAATGCCCGCCGCGCGGATCAGGTTCTCCAATCCCATTCGTTGCTCTAATCGGCGAACCGTTAGCAGTAGTGGAGTTTCTGCCGGTAGTTTCAATGTTTCCCGAATCGAGTCCATCACCGCCTTGGAGTCTGGAGGATGAAATTCCTCGATGTCTACACCACCTGGAATCACACACAGTTCCGGTTGGGTGAAAGTATAGTATTTTAGAAAACGGTTTTTCGAATATTCACTCAAAAAGAAAATGGTTCGGGACATGGCATATCCTACCCCTTCCATTAACCGAATGAATTGAAGTTTAATTTTTAATTTCCACGGTATTTCTGAATTCTCGGTACCAACCTGATTGATTTTTTCCTCATCGTACCAGGAGCTATGAAAATGGCAGACCTTAGGAACCTTCCATAATTGTGAATGCAGAATAGCCACAAAACCGACCAGGGGATTGTGAATATGCACCAGATCGATTTCCCCAGACTTCAGAATATGGCGGACCTGCTTTCGCACAGCTCCCCATAGAGAAATAAAACCCTTGCTGGCCTTAAAGGAAATACGATGAAAATGAACGCCATCGATTTCTTCATAGTCTGGTAGCGATTCCGCAGGTTTGCAGGTTATCAAATGCACCGTCTGCCCTCTGGCCACCAAGCGTTTATTGACTTCATAGGTCAAACCCCAAGCACCGCCCACGTCATCGGGATAACAATGGTATTGGAGGGAAAGAATTGACAGGTTTTTTTCAGGACAGCTCATAAGTTGCAAAAATGATAAAACCAATGTGAAATATTTGCAAGGAAACTACAGTTGCGGAGAGCCTCCGCTCTCAAATTGCAATGTCTTTACCCTGCCCATAGTCGGCTTCTCGGCTCAACGATATTACCATTTGCCTCCCACGGCTAGTGGGCTTTTGGGAAACACCACACCGACCGTTCCCATTGAATTCCAAGCATTTATACTATATATTAATAGTAGTAAATCCTTCCCTGAATTCAGGGGGCGATCTGGTTTCGACGGGAGAGCTGAGACAAGGGTTGCATGCACGGGATGCCGTTGGCCCGTTAAAAAACGGCTTTTACATAATCGCCAACGATTATGATGTAGCTGTAGCCGCTTAATTTAAACGGTTACCGTCCGCCGCATCCATGTTCGCGGGAAGCGGGTCGGACGTCATTCAGCGAGCTGGTTTGGCGCGCATGTTCCAGGCGGGCTGGACGAGATTCTTAGGAACTGGCTTAGGTTTAATCCTGCCTCTGGGAGTTGGCTTGAGCGAGATTTAAAATAGAGGATAAGCATGTAGACGCCTTTGATTGAAACCTTTCGGACGGGGGTTCGATTCCCCCCGCCTCCACCAAATTCCCTTAGCAGGGATGCTGTGATATCCCCATCATTACCTTCATACCCCAGAAGTAGTAAAAAACTGTTGCTAGTCGCCACCAGCCGCTGGCTGGCGCCGAGTGGAAAATATAATTATAAAATTTTGAGAATGAGACGAGGTAAAAAAAGACAGCGGCCAAGGAGATGCCAGCCCTGGCGAGCAAACATTATTCCAGCCCAATTGATTCTTGCCTCATTCCCTCCTGCGCGTGGTATTTCTCTTAAGCTTTTACCCTTTCTACCCCTGCGGGGCACGCGTGGTATCCCCAACTATAAATTTCATACCCGGTACGGGTAAAAACTAAGGTGAAATATCACGGGGCATGAAGACTGAGGAAGAGGACATCACGCGTGCCCCGTAGGGGTAGAAGTGGACTCGCCGCCGGAGGGGCAAGTAGTCAAAATCACTTGAGGCTTACAATACAGCTTCGTGCGGGACACCGCTGTCATTTATGGGCTTACGGAGGAGACCTGGTAAATGAAAAGGCTTAATCCCGCCGCGAATGGCGGGACTCAATGACCGTACCTCCCTATAAACTATTTTTCCTTTCCTGAATTTCTGCCCTCCTGGCTTTAGCCAGTTTCCCAAGCTCACCCAGAGCTTTACGAGCACGAGCCGCTGCGGCTTTTATACTTTTGGTTTCGAAGCTCTCATTTTCTGCCAGGTAGTTTTCATAAGCAGAAACAATTTGTTCATGCGTTGCCATATTCTACTCCCATATTAAGGTTGATATGTTTAAAACCAAATAAATAATTACCACACTACCTTCAACCGATCAAACTTTATTCAAAAAATATTCTTGATTTGCCCATCCCGATTTTATATATAGCCAACTGATTATAACTCGAAGTTTTATTGCTTCTAATTTTCCGGAACCCTGCTTTCCGCCTGAAATCCTCACAAAATTTTCATCGGGTCGTGGACTAATCCTGGGTCAAATGCATTGCGAATTCATACCCAAACACCTTTC
>Ga0066376_10005495_pt1 | contig 10737 bp, 8 predicted proteins | sample Knorr_S15_td_Bot_FD_77009 | JGI IMG/M metagenome (GOLD analysis project Ga0066376, IMG submission 77009) | Marine microbial communities from Southern Atlantic Ocean transect - Knorr_S15_td_Bottom_ad_5009_LV_A | ecosystem: Environmental > Aquatic > Marine > Oceanic | place: Southern Atlantic... | reverse complement strand
ATCGAGACCACCGGCCTCGCCGATCCGGCGCCGATCCTGCACACGCTGATGACCGACAAATTCGTAACCCGGCATTACGTAATCGACGGTATCGTCGCCACCGTCGACGGGATAAACGGTCTGGAGCAGCTCAATACGCATGCCGAGGCGGTCAAGCAGGTGGCGGTCGCCGACCGGCTCCTGATCACCAAGACCGATGTCGCGCCGCGCCAGCACCTCGATGCGCTCGCCGCGCGGTTGGCCGTACTTAACCCAGGAGCGCGGCTGCGCGAGATCGCCCAAGGCCGGGTGGCGGCGCAAGACATAATCGATATCGGGTTGTTTGACCGAACGGCCGAGCCCGCCCAGACGCTGCGCTGGCTGCGCGACGAGGCCCATGCGGCGGCGGCCGGGCATGAAGGATCGCGCGGCCATGACGTCAACCGCCACGACGACCGCATCCGCGCCTATTGCACCTATTTCGATTTTGCGGTCAGCTGGGCCGGATACGCCGCCTGGACCACGGCGATGCGCCGCTACCCGGGCGACAAGCTGCTTCGAATCAAGGGGTTGATGCGGCTCGGCGACCGCGCGCTGCCTTATGTGGTGCAGGCGGTGCAACATGTCTTCGGCGAGCCGATACGGATCGAGAATTGGCCCGGCGACGATCCACGCGCCCGGCTGGTATTCATCACCCACGATCTCGACCGAGCCATCGTCGCGGAGTCGATTGATGTATTGCGTGAGGCGCAATAACAAAAATACCGCTTGTCGAAGGGAGGTTCAGGCATGGAATTGGATTGCGTCGTCAGGGGCGGCACCGTCGTCTTTCCGGAACGCGGCGAGGCGCCCGCCGATATCGCCATCCGCGACGGCCGCATCGCCGGCATCCTCGGCCCGGGAGAAGCGACCGGCCCGGTGCGCGAAACCATCGACGCTTCGGGCCGCCACGTCTTTCCTGGCCTGATAGACCCGCATCTGCATTTCGGTTTTGCCGAGCCGATCGAGGAATTTCGCACCGAAACCGCTTCGGCGGCGGTCGGCGGGCTGACCTCGACTATCGCATATTTACTGAGCAGCGATCCCTACAGCGAGGTGTTCCAGCAGGCGGTCGAGGACTGCGCGGCGCGCGCCCATATCGATTTCGCGTTCCACTTCTCGATCGCGACCGAGACGCATCTTGCCGAGTTCGAGCGCTATGTCCGCGACTACGGCGTCACCTCGTTCAAGCACTTCATGAATTTTAAAGGCGAGGAAGGCCGCTATATGGGCCTCGCCGGCACCGATGACGGCTTCATGTATGACCTGATGCAAACCGCGGCCGGTTTCGAGCATGCGGTGATCGTTACCCATCCCGAGAATATCGAGGTGGTCAACCGCATGAAGGCGCAGTTCATCGAAGCGGGCCGCGACGGGCTCAAGGCCTATTGTCAGTCCAAGCCGGCCTTCACCGAATCCGAAAACATGGTGCGGGCGATGCATTTCGCCGAGCATCTGCGCGCGCGCGTGTATTTCCCGCATGTCAGCTGCGCCGCGGGCTTCGAGGAAGTGCGGTGGTTCCGCCGGCGCTACGACCGAGTCCTGGTCGAGACCTGCCCGCATTATCTGACCCATGACTGGGACTCCAGCAAGGGTAGCCTGGACAAGGCCAACCCGCCCCTGCGTAGCCCCGAGGACGTCGAGGCGACCTGGGCGGCGCTCGCCGACGGCACAATCGACACCGTCGGCTCGGACCATGTGCCGCGCCGGCGCGCGAACAAGGAGAAAAATATCTGGCAGGCGTCGCAAGGCTTTCCCGGCGCCGCGACCATACTGCCGGTGCTGTTGAGCGAGGGCTATCACAAGCGCGGTCTCAGCCTGCGGCGCATCGCACAGGTCTGTGGCAGCCGGCCGGCCGAAATCTTCGCCATCGACAAGCGCAAGGGATTCATCGCCCCCGGCCACGACGCCGATCTGACCATCGTCGATCTCGAACTTGAGCGCGAAGTGCGCTGGCAAGACCTGCTGTCGCACGCCGACTACGGCCCCTATGACGGCTGGACGCTCAAGGGTTGGCCGGTGATGAGCATGGTGCGCGGCACCGTGGTGATGCGGGACGGCAAACTGGTCGGCCCAGCCGGGCACGGCCGGTATCTGCATCGGCCTCTTGATTAAGAGCCCCGTCGCCGCATTCAGTCGATCGAGGCGACGATGCGGCCGAGCCGCTCGATGCTGGCCAGCACCTTGTCTTGGTCGAGGCCCGGCCACTGCATGCGCATGATGAAATTATTCACGCCAAGCGTCTCGCGATAGCGGATCAACTCGTCTCTGACAAAGGCTTCGTCGCCGATCAGGAAGCGGTCTTCCTTGAACTGGTCGAACGGCTGATCGAACCGGTCCTGCTCCGACAGGATTTTGTCCTGCCCCCAGGCGGCGTAGGCGCCGTATTTGTATTCGAGTTGGGCGCGGCAGTCCTCGAACGCCGTGGCCTGGTCGGAACCGACATAGCATTCCCGGCATAGCGGGTATTCCGCGGCCGGCGGCAGACCGGCGGCGGCTCGCGTTTCGCGATAGGTCGCCAATTGTCCGGTCAGGCTCTTGAGCGTCGGATAGAAGGTAATCAGCCAGGCGTCGCCGATCGTCGCGGCGCGCCGAATTGCCGGATCGACCACCGCCGCGACCCAGATCGGTGGCCCGCCTGCCTGCTTCGGCTTTAGGCTGATGCTGGCGTCCTTGAGTTGGAAGTACCGGCCCCGATAGGTGACCTTGTCTTCGATCCACAGCTTGCGCATCACCTCGATCGCCTCGTTGAAGCGGCCGACCCGTGATTTTTTCGCAATCCCGAGATTGTCGAACTCGGCATCGCGATAGCCAAGACCGACTCCAAGGATGAACCGGCCGCCCGACAAGACGTCCATGGTTGCGGCCTCTTCCGCCACAATCACCGGGTTGAGCAACGGCAGCACCAGGATATTAGGGCCAATCCGCATGCCTTCGGCCTCGGCCATGAGCCGGGCCAGGACTGGCATCGGCTGAAGCATTTGCAGCGGCGCGGTAAGGAAATGATGCGCCGCCCATAGCGATTCGAAACCGTTCGCCTTCGCCGCCCGCACCTGCGCCAGCAAATCGTCAAGCCGCAACCCCACGTCGGTGTCGGGCGTAAACTGGGTGGCGAGATAGAGACCGATTTTCATTTGCAATCCTGTTCTCAGTTCTCGACTATTCGGCCGACGGCGTCGGGCCGGCGGTCGCGGTAGAACGGCCAGACCTTCCGCACCTCGTCAACCCGCGCGAGGTCAAGGTCCGCGACCAGAACTTCATCCGCCTCGCCGGCCTGACGGATAACCTCGCCAATCGGGTCGATGAACAGGCTGGCGCCGTAATATTCGCTTTCGAACTCGACGCCGACCCGGTTGACCCCGCAGACGAAATAGCCGTTGGCGATGGCATGGGCGCGCAATTCCACCTCCCAGACGCTTCGCGAATAGCCGCGCGTGGTCGTCGCCGTCGGCACGAACACCACCTCCGCGCCGTTCAGCCCCAGCATCCGCGCCGCTTCCGGAAAATGGCGGTCGTAGCAGATCATCACGCCGATGCGTCCCTCCGGCGTGTCGAACACGGGAAAGCCGCTATTGCCCGGGCGGAAGTAAAACTTCTCGTTGAAATACGCGCTCATCGGCAGATGATGCTTGCGGTAGACCCCCATCACCGCGCCGTTGCAATCGATGACCGCGGCGGAATTGTAGAGTTCGCCGGCCATCGCGCGCTCATAAAACGGTGCGATGAGGATCAGGCCGAGCGACTTGGCGAGCCCGCGCATGCGCGTGACGGTCGGCCCGTCGATCGGCTCGGCCAGGTCCTGGGCTGCCGGATCGATGCGCTGTGCGAAGAACCAGGTGGCGAAACATTCCTGCAGGCAGGCGACCTTGACGCCGTTGCGGGCCGCCTCGCGCAGCAGTTCCTCGGCGCGGTCAAGGTTCTCTTCCCGCCGCATCGACGCCGTCATCTGGATCAGTGCCGTGCGCATGCCTCCGCCTCCTTCGCGAGCATGCGAGTTTAGCACCTGGCTCGAAAAGGAGCAGCCCTTCGTATTCCTTCCCCGGGAATTACTTGCCGGCGCGGCGCGATACGGCTTAGAGTTGATGCTCGCAAACCCTGCCGGGGGACGCATCATGGGTAGAAAAATAGTTGTCGGGGCGGCGCAAACCGGGCCGGTCTTGAGCGAGGATATGCGTCCGGCGGCCGACGCCGCCTGCGCCATGATCGAGGAAGCCGCCGCCAAGGGCGTTGAAATCGTCTGCTTTCCCGAAGTGTTTCTGACGCCGTTCTTTCCGGCCCAGTTGCGCGCGGACTACGCGCAGTTCTTCATGGAGCTGCCGAGTCCAATCACCGATCCGTTTCTGGACCTTGCGCGCGAGAAGGGAATCGCCGTCATCTTCGGTTACGGCGAACGCGCCGGCAGCTATTTCTATAACTCGTCCGCCATTTTCGACCGGGACGGCCGTCATCTCGGTACCTATCGCAAGACCCATCTGCCGGCGATCCTGCCGTCGAACCGCGCCGGCGGCACCGGCAGTTACGAGAAGATGTATTTTTCACCGGGCGGCGCGCTGCCGATTTTTGAGATCGACGGGCTGCGCTTCGGCATACAGATTTGTTACGACCGAAAATTCCCGGAAGGATCGCGGGCGCTGGCGCTGCAAGGCGCGGAGATCATATTCATGCCGATCTGCGCCGCCACCTATGGCGAGACCACGCTGCGCGACAACACCTGGGCGTTGCCGTTACAAAGCCGGGCATATGAAAACGGCGTGTTCGTGGTCGCCGTAAACCGCTGCGGGGACGAAAACGGGCGCCGTCATATCGGCCAGAGCATGATCGTCAACCCGGTGGGCGCGGAGATCATCGTGGAAGGCGGGCGCGACGAACCCGTGTTATTGGTCGCAACCCTCGACCTTGACGATGTCGCCGAGGCGCAGCGCAGCCTCCCCTGGTGGCGCGACCGCCGTCCCGACCTCTATGCCAGACTCGTGGCGCAGTAGGAGACGCCAATCATGAACCGGCCAAACTTCCCGACCCCGAATCAGGAAGCCGCCGCCGCGGCCCTCGAACACCTGACCGCATGGGCAAGCCACACCGGTTGGCGCGATATCCCGGAGCCGGTTCGCCGGCGCGCCGCCCGGGTTCTGATCGACGACCTGTCCGCGATCGTCGCTGGCCGGGACGAACCGGAAGTGCGGCAACTCCAGGACCGCATGCTCCGTTTTGCCGGACCGCCGGAGGCGACCGTGTTCAACGGCCGCGGCGGCGGCGCCGACCGCTACACCGCCGCAACCGCAAACGCCGCGTCCGGCTGCTGGTGCGAACTGGACGAAGGCTACCGCGTTACGATCTGCCATGCCGGCATCTATGTACTGCCGGCCCTGCTGGCCGAGGCGGAAGCCGAGGGCGCGCCGGTAACCGATGTCCTCCGCTGCCTTGCGGTGGCGTATGAGGTCGTGACCCGAATTGCGCGAGGCTTTCCCGGCACCACCCGAAATCTCCATCCGCATGGCTGCTTCGCCGTCATCGGAGCGGCCATCGGGGTCGGTTTGCTGCGGGGCTACGATGCGAGCGGATTGTATGACGTTTTGAACACCGCCTGTTGCATGGTGACGCCGAGTCCGTTCGATCAGGCCTATCGGGGCGCCCTGGTTCGCAACGTGTGGTCGGCGATCGGCGCCGGCAACGGCATGCGCGCGGCCGACTGGGCGAACATGGGCATTACCGGACTGGATACGGCGCCGGTGCGCGTGTTCGCACAAACGTTCGGCGCCGAGACGGACGCGGCGGCGATAACCGAAGGCCTCGGCGACGACTGGGCGATCCTCTCGAATTTCGAGCGTCGCCACGCCTGCTGTCAATTCGGTCACTCGGCAATCGAATCGACACTCACGCTGCTGGCGGGGATGCCGGAAGGCCGTGTGGTCGGCGATCTCGAACAGATCGTCGTGGAAACCCATCCACTCGGTCTCAACCTCGATACCGTAACGCCGACAACTACGCTGGGCGCCCGTTTTTCCATGCCGCACATCATGGCGGCGACGGCGCTTCTCGGCCATGCCGACGTTTCAGCCTTCACATCGGAGCGAATCGCCGACCCGAGAATCGCGGCGTTGCGGGAACGGGTGAGGCTGCGCCCATACGAGCCGACACCGGCCCCGCCGCTGGACCGTCCGGCCAGGGTCACCTGGATTTTCGCCGACGGGACAAAGCAAACCGCGGAATGCCCGAGCGCCCGCGGGGAACCCGGGCGGCCCTTCACCGAAACGGAGATCTTGGAAAAATCATCGTTGATCACGGCGTCGGTTTATCCAGCCCTGGCGGATACGGCCAAGGCGTTGCTCGATCTGGACGGCGCCGTCATGGGATCGTCATGGCGGTCCGTCGTTGAAAGTTTCAGCAATCGCGCGCCGTAGGCGCCTGAATTTTCTCTTACTGCGGATCGGACGGGAAATATTCGCCGCGCATCCGCCCGGCGACCGGCAGACCGCCCTTCACTACGAGATGCACGCGGTCGCTGTCCTGCAGCAAGCTGATGTCGGAGAGCGGGTCGCAGTCGAAGACAGCCAAATCGGCGAATTTGCCCGGTGCGATCGTGCCAAGATCGGCGTCCCGTTTCAGCGCCCTGGCGGCGTCCCCGGATGCCGCCTTGATCGCCTCCAACGGGGTCAGTCCGGCGCGCACCAAATATTCCAACTCGCGTGCATTCTTGCCGTGCGGGATGCGGTTCCCGAGGTCGCCGCCGGCGGCGATCGGAATACCGGCATCGCGCGCCCGCTTCAGGCTTTCGAGCCAGAGCGGTTCGTTGATCGCCATCTCCTCGCGCTGCTTGGCGGCCAGGTTCAATTTTTCGCCCAACTCCCGCACTGAAAAGAGCGTGCATAGCGTCGGCACCAGAAAACTGCTGGAGCGGCGAAACAGGTCGATCGCCTCGTCATCCATTCGCGTGCCGTGTTCGATGGTGTCGGCCCCGGCGCGCAGCGCGAACTTGACCGCATCGTAGGATTGGGCGTGCACCGCGACGGTACGGCCCCAGCGATGCGCCTCTTCGACGGCGACATGGATCTCTTCCTCGCAGAAGGTGGTCATCCATGTATAGGCATAGGGGCCGACCTCAACGCCGCTGGCGCCGAGCTTGATGTTGTCCACGCCGTTCTTGATCTGTCGGCGGATCGTCTTGCGAATTTCATCGGGACCATCGACGATCGCCCCCAGCCCCGTCTCGCTGGACCAATGGGGCGGCAGATTGTCCACCATGCCGCCGGTCGGACAAAGGATCTGGCCGCTGGCGACGATACGCGGGCCAGGGATCATGCCCCGGTTTACGCAGTCGCGGACAATGACCGCGACATTGCCGACCGTACCAACGTCGCGTATCGTCGTATAACCGGCATCCAGCACCTTGCGGGCGTTCAGCACCGCGTTGACGGTGCTCATCTCCAGCGGACAGCGGTCGAGGGCGTCCAAGGTGGTGAAGCCGCTGTAAACCAGATGGGCGTGACAGTCGATCAGTCCCGGCAGCACGCACCGTCCGTCGAGGTCGATGCGCACCGCGTCGGCGGCATCGGTCGGCCGGAATTCGGCCATTTTTCCGGTCGCCTGGATACGGCCATCGCGAACATGAACGAAGCCATGTTCGACCGGTTCGGCGCCCGTTCCATCGATGATGCGGCCGCCGAGCAAGCAGAGATCGGACGCCTTGGCGGTCGTATTCATAACGCCTCCTCAATTTCGGATCGCATGGTTACCGCGGGACGCGCCCGCGTCTCCGCGAGGTTCAAGCCGATCCAGTCATCGACACGGAACGCTTCACCGCGATACCCCCGGTCGGCTTCGAGCGGAACCTCCCGCCCCTGCTTGTAAATCCGCCATATTCGGCGTTTGTCGCGGAGCACGCGTATATCCGCGCTTGGATCGCCATCGACGATCAGGATATCCGCCCGCATGCCGCGGCTCAGCGTACCGATCTCGGCATCTCGTCCAATCGCCTGGGCGGCGTGCGCCGTGGCGCAGGTGATTGCTTCGAGCGGCGCGTAACCGCAAGCGCACAGATATTCCATCTCCAGCACGCCGTCGGGAATATGCGGGAAGCGGTGCGCCGCATCGCTTGCGAGCGCAACCCTGACGCCCAATTCCCTGGCCCGGATCAGCATATCGCGCGACGCCGCGAACGCGCGCCACGCCTCATCCAGGAAAGCCGTGTCCTCGCCGCCCGGAGCGCCTGGCAGGCATCGCGCATGCAGCCAGGCGATCGTGGCGCCGAGCAGCACGCCGCCATCGCGGATCAAGCACAGCGTTTCATCGGTCGCGAATTCGCCGCCATGCAGCGACAGAACGCCGGCGCGCACGGCCGCGCGCACGCCGGCTTCGCCATGGGCATGGGCGTGCACGGGTTTTGCGAATTTTTGCGCTTCCTCGACAACGGCGCGGATTTCAGGCTCGCCGAGGTCCGGCGTTTCGGCATTCGAATACCGCGAGCCGGCGACGCCGGTTGCCGCCACCTTGATCCAATCGACGCCACCCTTCACCTGTCGGCGGACCGCCTGCCGCGCCGCTTGCGGGGATTCGACGATTTCGGCCAAGGCGCCGTCGATCTCCTGCCGGATCCAGGGTGGCGTATTGTCCAGCAACCCCGCCGGGCCGCACAGGATCGGTCCGGCGGATACGATCTCGGGCCCCTCGACGAGCCCCAACGCCACCGCGTCCCGCACCGCCGGTCCGATGAAACCGCGGCAGCCCCCGTCGCCGATGGCCGTGAAGCCCATGCTTAGGATGGCGCGCGCATTTTCGGCCGCGCGCAGCGTATTCAGCTCAAGGCTTTCCCTGAATTCCTGCTCCCAAACATTCGTGATCGCGGCGTGATAGGTCAGGTGCGTGTGGCTATCGATCAAGCCCGGCAAGACGGTGCGGTGATCCAAATCCACCATAGTGGCGGATTTGTCGAAGCGCAGCGTATCGACAGGTCCCGCCTGGCGGATTACGCCGCCCGCGAAAACGACGCCCGCGTTGTCTTGGGGTTCCTGGCCGGTCCCGTCGATCAGCCGGCACCCCCGCAGAACTGTTTCGTCGTTCATTGGCATCAATTACGGCAATGCGTTCTTGTGCACCCGGCCGCCCTTGACGATCAGTTTCAGATACCGGTCTGGGTCCTGGAGCACGCCGATGTCGTCCAGGGGATCGCCGTCGAGCGCGATCACGTCGCCGCGCGCGCCGACGGCTATTTCCCCGGTCTCGCCGACCTCGCCGAACAGCTCCGCCGCCGTCACCGTGGCCGAGCGGATCAACTCGGCCGGCGATTGGAACGCGCTGCGGATGGCGAATTCCGTCAATTGGTGGCGCTGCATGACGCCCAGCAGGTCGGTCCCGAAGACCATCTTGACGCCGCGTGCATGGGCCTTGGCGTGGGTCACGTGTCCCGCCTCCAGCACGGCGTGGACCTTGGCCACCAGGTCTGCCGGCATGCCCGCCTCGACCCCTTCGTCGGCCAAGGCCTGATGGGTCGACATGGTGGGCACCAGGAAGGTGTTTCTTTCCACCATCAGGTCCATAGTTTCCTCGTCGATCAAATTGCCGTGCTCGATGGAGCGCACGCCGAGGCGCAGGACCTTGTTCGCCGCCCGCGCCGTGTAGATGTGCGCGGCGACGTAGCGTTCGGCGGCCTCGGCTTCCTCGACGGCGGCGCGCACCTCGTCATCGGAAAACTGGGTGCTTGAGACGCGGTCCGTCGGCGAGGCGACGCCGCCCGACCCCATGATCTTTATGAAATCGGCGCCTTTGCGAATTTCCTCGCGGCAGGCGCGGCGAACCTCCGGCACGCCGTCCGCGATCACGCCGAGCCCGGCGCAGCAGCAGCAATTGTCCCATGTCTCGGCGGGCCCACGCATGTCGCCATGGCCGCCGGTCTGCGATATCGCATGGCCGCTGAACAGGATGCGTGGACCGATGACATGGCCTTCATCGACCGCGCGGACGAGGCCGAAATCGGCGCCGCCGCAGTCGCGCACGGTTGTGAACCCACGATCCAGCATGGCCAGCAGCAGCCCGCTTGCCCGGGCGCCGGTGTACAGGGGCGACCAGGTCAGCAATTGCGGGAAACTGGCCGTCGCGGCGATGACGTGAACATGGGCGTCGCACAGCCCCGGCATCAATGTGCGGCCGCCGAGGTCGATCTCGGTCGCGTCGGGCCGCGCCGTCGCGGTATCCGAAATCTCCGCGATGCGCCCGTCTTCGATGACCACGTCGCGGCGACCGATGATGACGCCGGCCCGTGTGTCGAGAACCGAAGCATTTCGCAAGACGAGGGGATCAGCGACGTTCATATCCTGGGACTCCATCAAGTAATCCGAGTCGGGGGAGCGCTACTACACCACGGGCGTGAACAATGGCGCAAGGCACGTGCGCCGGGGGTAATGGGTTAGTTTGACGTTTAAAACCCGCTGGCTAGTATCACATGATATCACGGCTATTAGTGGAACCATTACCGAGCGTGACGGCAAGTACGCCGGATTGCGTCGGCAACGATTTCCGCATAACTAATTGAAAACAAGATACCTGCGACGGTTGCGAGGGCAAATGCGCTATATAATCTTATTGTGTAAACGTGTTTTGCGGTTGCGAACGGTGCAACGGAACCATGTGGGCCGCCTTATCGCCGCGCCGAACATGCCGCGAGGACCGGTCCATTACGCCCCCTAAGTTTTTTTTACACGGTCGAAAAAACGTGACTATCCCACCGGT
>Ga0066376_10005494_pt1 | contig 10738 bp, 9 predicted proteins | sample Knorr_S15_td_Bot_FD_77009 | JGI IMG/M metagenome (GOLD analysis project Ga0066376, IMG submission 77009) | Marine microbial communities from Southern Atlantic Ocean transect - Knorr_S15_td_Bottom_ad_5009_LV_A | ecosystem: Environmental > Aquatic > Marine > Oceanic | place: Southern Atlantic... | reverse complement strand
CATTCCTCGGGTGGCTGGTCTGCGATGTGGCTACAGGTGAAGAACCCCGACTTCTTTGCCGGAGCGTGGCCTCTTGCGCCGGATCCAATTGACTTTCACTACTTTCAAACCCTTGATATGTACACTCAAAATGCAAACATGTACGTTGACGAAGAAGGAAACCAAAGACCTCTAGCAAGAAGGGGCACAACGCCCTACATATTTACAGAGGGGTTCGTTGCCATGGACGATGTGATCAAGGATGGCGGACAGATCGGTTCGTTTGAGTATGTGTTTAGCCCGCGGGGAGATAATGGCAGACCTATAAAAGTCTTCAATAGAGAAACGGGTGCTGTTATACCGGAGGTGATGGAACACTGGAAACAGTACGACATCCGCCGCCATCTCGAATCGAATTGGGAAGAACTGTCACCGAAACTCGCAGGGAAATTGAACATTATTGCGGGTGAGTTTGATACTTTCTATCTTGAGGATGCCGTCATCGCGTTGCAAGAATTTTTCGCGGACAAAAAATTTGATGCCTCGGTTCAAGTGATCGAGGGCGGAGATCATGGTACTGTCATGCGGCCAAGCACCATTCGTAAAATGGATGAGAAGATTGCGCAGGACCTTGGTCTTGAGAATCAACAGAGGATCACTGCCAAGCCCGACCCGAGATAACCCATGAACAATGCGAACGACAATTTGGGACTACCTTCGGGAAACGTTGTTGCGATCGAAGACAACGATAAATTGATCGATGCAGTCATGCAAGAACTCCTAAAGCAGGGTTTGCGAAGTGTTACCGATCACGGCACATTCCACCTCGTACTCAGCAGCAACAACGCATTGGATTTAGTGTACGCACGGATGATGTATGACCCCGATCTGCGAGCAATGCCATGGCTCGATACGCATGTTTGGTTGCTTCATCATGAAGGGGACGAGCTTGTTCAAGAAACGATCATCTCGCATTCCGGCATCCCCGAAGAGCAAGTACACCGTTGCAGTGTGGAAACCTTGATTCAGGAAGATCCAAAAATAAGGTTCGATTGCTGCATGGTGGAACTGGAAGATGTTCCAGCGCTCGGGAATGCGACGTGCAATCAGTGCAATGTGCTGTTGGTTCTGGCCCAAGATCGAAATAAACTCGCGTTACTCGATGACTGGTCGTATCAATCGGACGTGTACTGGTTTACAAAGACGATCGATTTGAACCCAGAAAATCCTTAAGGATCTCCGTTGCCGCCAGCGCATCGCGGGCTTGTTTTTTCTGCTTGTGCGTCTTGCCGCTTCCCGAGAGTCGTTCTTCGGCAGAGGCACTGGTGAGCCGTTCATCTTGGTAGTGGATCTTGACATTTGCAGTTTTTGCAACACGATCACCAAATTCCACGGTGATTTCAACTCTCTTTCCGGGGGTGCCGTCCATGTGTAGCGGCAACCCCATGACGACCTCATCCGCGGCGTGTTCCTGGATTGCTTCTGCAATCGCATCGACCAACCTCGGGCCAATTGGTATCTCAAGGACGCCCACGGGATGCGCCATGTGGAGTTCATCATCACCAACTGCAAGTCCGGTCCGTTTGTCACCAAGATCTATCGCAAGGAACCTCATTGCAATGTTGAATCGACCTTGGAATGCAACTCCTTGACTCGCTGCGATTCAGATCGAGTGCAAACGAGTGTCGCGTCCTTCGTGTGCACAATGACGAGATCGTCGCACCCAATCGTCGTGATGGTGTGGTTGGGATCATCAGAAACGCAGAGCATGTTTGTTGAATCAAGATGCACTTGCGCAACATTCCCCGTGTTGCCACATGCATCTGCTTCAAGAGTCTCGCCATAACTTGGCCATGAACCGACATCGAGCCATGTTACCTGCATCGGTACGATACAAATCGAGACCGATTCGTCCGTCGAGGCGGGTTCCATCATTCCATAATCGACGCTGGTTTTTGGCAGCGTCGGGTACACCCGATCAAGCACTTCCTGCTGCGATTCCGTTCCCCACGCATCGCCGATTTCAGCAAGTTTCGCAGCTGTTTCTGGTTGTATTCGATTCAGCGCTTCAAGGAACTTGCCCCCGTGGAAGACGAACATTCCGCTGTTCCATGCAAATTGGTTTGATGCGAGATATTTCTTCGCCGTTTCAAGATCTGGCTTTTCAACGAACCGATCACACGCAAATGCCCCTTCAGCGATTGAATCACCGAGTTCCACATATCCGTACGCAGTCGATGGTCCGGTTGGAGTGATTCCGAATGTGACCATCCGAGAAGGATCCTCTTCCACAAGCCCGAAGCCAACATCAAGGCAATGTGCAAAGACATCTTGGGGTTGAATGATGTGGTCTGCCGTAAGGACGGCAAACACGGCGTCTGGATCGAGTTTTTGCAATACGGTTGCGGTAAAACCAACAGCGTTGAGGGTGTCCCGACCTTCTGGTTCACCGAGCAGTTGCGATGCCGGAAAATTCTCCAACGATTCGCAGATACATTCAGCGTACTTCCCACCAGCGCAAATCCAGCGGTTGTCTGCATCCACAACCCCGTCAAGTCGCTCAAACGCAAGTTCAAGGAGTGATTTTCCGTCGAACAAACCAATGAGTTGTTTCGGTGTTCCCTCGCGGCTTACTGGCCAGAGCCGGGTCCCGCTGCCACCCGCCATAATCATTGCATGTCTCATTGAGGTGATCCCCTGAGTTGAAACGAAGTTTGTACGAGTTGGTCGGCGGATTCTATGTTCGGATCACTCTCATATGCACGTTGTACAAGTCGTTTTGCATCGCCTTGGCTTTCTCCAAGTTGCATCAGCATCGCGATGGCGTCTTGGCAGCAAGGTGGCAATGACAATTCGATCGTTGAAGTGAAATCTCCAATAAATTGATCAACCTTTCCATGAAGTTGCGCGATGATCGTCTCCGCCGAGCGCGTGCCGATTTCAGGCAAACTCGTGAGTGCATCCGAATCCCTGTTTGCAATTGCGGCAGCCGTCTCCATGAATGGTCTGATCAACGCGCGGAGCGCCTTGCGGTTGCCGATTCCCTTGACGGTCGTGAACAATTCAAAGAACGCCCGGTCTCGCTTGTTCGAAAAGCCAATGAGTTGTGGGGTGATTGTGTTCCCTTGGGACAATCCCTCAAAATAGTGCAATGTGTAGAACTCGATGGACTGTCCGATTTTTCCAAGCAACGTTGGGACATCGGCAGCAGGCACGAGCACAGCGTAGGTCAACGCATCGACATGAAGCAGGGCATGACGATCAGTGATTTCGGCAAGTTCACCTCGAATTCGGGTAATCACACGGTTAGTCTACCAACGACCATCCAGTTGCTTCGGCCATTCGAGAGCGAAGAGCGGTAGTTATTTCGGATTGCGTTGCTGATTCCGGAAACTCAATCAGGTCAATGAAATGAACCTTAGATCGTGATCGCTCAAACATCGCGTCATCCATCACGTCATTCGTTGGAGTGTCCGCGACAGTCACAAGGAGCACACTGGACTTCGTGTGCGCGATCATTGCACCCACGCCCTCTGTAAATGGGTGTATTGCTTCCCGAGGCTGGTGGATTCCACCCTCTGGAAATATTCCTATCACGCCATCCTTTCGAAGGTGTTTTAGTGCAATTCGAAGTGCTGTCGAATCATTTCCGTCTCTCGATACGGGGATGACTTCCGAATGCTTCCATACAAAACCCAGCGATGGTTTCATGAATTCACGAGCCATCAGCCAGCGTATCTTGAATCTGCACTGTGATTGCACCAGCAGGGGGTCGACGGGACTCTGATGCTTGCACACGACAATGAGTTTCCCCGGAAATACCGAATTGGGAATAACCTCCCGACCCTCGGTTTTCAATCGGTGGATGAACCAGACATACACCCTGTTGAAAAGCCAGAGTATCGCCGCTGGTCCGTCACCCATGAAGCACCGGGAAAGCAACGGCAGCAGGACAAGCTGAATTAAAGCGATTCCTAGGCACAAAATTGCGATGAAGAGGGTAATCAAGAACATTGTGTCGTCCACATGCTAGCCGAGAGAGCGAATCACCGGTATCCTGCCGGTAGTTTGCGCGAGTAGGCACTCTATACATGCCTAGAAGAGATGATATCCATTCGATTTTGATTCTCGGTTCGGGACCAATAGTCATTGGTCAAGGATGCGAATTCGACTATTCCGGTACCCAAGCATGCAAAGCCCTCCAAGAAGAGGGCTTTCGAGTTGTATTGGTGAACTCAAACCCGGCGACGATCATGACCGACCCCGATTTCTCGGATCGGACATACATCGAACCAATCACACCGGCAGCAGTCAAGAGGGTGTTGCAGCGCGAGCAGGACTTGGGCTTTCCTGTAGATGCCCTCCTGCCTACACTCGGTGGGCAAACCGCCTTGAACTGTGCATGCGAGCTCGAAGAACTCGGGACGCTCAAGGAGTTCGGGGTCGAAATGATCGGAGCGACACGCGAGGTCATCTTCAAGGCGGAGGACCGAAGTGAATTTCGGGATGTCGTGGACCGTGTCGGTCTACAGCAAGCCAGAAGCGAAACCGTTTCCACAGTGGAGGAAGCGCTGGGATTCCTGGACGAGATCGGACTCCCCGCGATCATTCGACCTGCCTTCACGCTTGGTGGAAGCGGTGGAGGCATCGCGTACAACCTTGATGAATTCAAACACATCGTTCGCAGGGGACTTGACGCATCGAGAATACATCAGGTTCTCATCGATGAGTCGCTTCTTGGCTGGAAGGAATATGAACTTGAGGTCGTCCGAGACAAGAAGGACAATTGCGTCGTCGTGTGCGGAATCGAGAACATCGACGCGATGGGTGTGCACACGGGGGATTCGATCACTGTCGCGCCGATCATGACATTGTCGGACAAGGAGTACCAGAGGATGCGCGACGGGGCGATCGCAATCATGCGCGAGGTCGGTGTCGACACGGGTGGATCCAACGTGCAGTTCGCCGTGAACCCGAAAGATGGAACACTCGTCGTAATCGAGATGAATCCCAGAGTATCGCGAAGTTCCGCACTCGCTTCGAAGGCGACGGGGTTTCCGATTGCCCGGATCGCGGCAAAACTTGCGGTCGGGTACACCCTCGACGAATTGCGCAACGACATCACACAAACAACTTCCGCATGTTTCGAACCCTCGATCGATTATGTTGTCACGAAGATGCCCCGCTGGACGTTTGAAAAGTTCCCAGAGGCAGACGAAACCCTTACGACCCAGATGAAATCCGTTGGCGAGGCGATGAGCATTGGGCGAACATTCAAGGAAAGTTTTCAAAAGGCAATTCGCTCGATGGAAGTGAAGCGGTTTGGCTTTGGTCTTGACAAGAACGATGTGTGGTTGCGTGCAACAAGAGGCGACCCCGAAGTCGAGTGGCCCATTGACGACGACACGATGGTTCGAAAATTGTCCGTCCCAAGCCAGGGGCGTATGTATTACATCAGGTACGCGATGAAACTCGGGTGGTCGCTCAAGCGGATACACGATTTGACGAGCATCGACCCTTGGTTCCTCGACCAGTTTTTGCAACTTGTCGAATTTGAAGACGAGTTGCTTGCGGTCGAATCGCTCGAATCCATGACTGCAGAAATGATGCAGCGTACGAAGGAACTGGGCTATTCAGATCCTCAACTTGCATATGTTTTCTACGGTGTTGTTTCCACGAAGACGATCCTATCCGTGCGGAAACACCGAAAGCGCAAAGGCATCGAACCCGTGTACAAACTTGTCGACACGTGTGCTGCCGAGTTTGAAGCGATCACACCATACTACTACTCAACCTATGAGCGACCCCTTGTGCAACTGGGTGCGGGCGAGGTTCTCGATGACGAGATCCGTGTCTCGGATTCCCCCAAGGTGGTCATTCTTGGTGGGGGACCAAACCGGATCGGGCAGGGGATCGAGTTCGACTACTGTTGTTGTCAGGCGGCGTTTGCTGCGAATGAAATGAATTTTGAATCGGTGATGATCAACTCCAATCCGGAAACTGTGAGTACCGACTTCGACACGAGTGATCTGCTGTTCTTTGAACCACTCACCCTTGAGGACACCCTCAACATCCTTGAACGTCTCAACGGGGGTGGATCCGATATCGAGAACCGCTCGGGGGGGGTCGTTGGGGTCATCGTGCAGTTTGGTGGGCAGACGCCGTTGAACTTGGCGCATGGGCTCGCTGCAGCGGGAGTACCGATCATCGGAACGGGACTGGAGGCGATCGACCTTGCCGAAGATCGAGACCGCTTCAAGGCGATGCTTGACGAACTCGCTTTGCGACAACCCTGCAACGGAATTGCGTATTCGCTCGATGAGGCCGTTTCAACTGCCGAGGTGATCGGCTATCCAGTGTTGGTGCGACCAAGTTATGTCCTTGGTGGACGGGGCATGGAAATCTGCAGCGACGAGACGGCGCTTCGGTTTTACATGAAATCTGCAGTGGATGTTTCAGATTTGGCGGATGCGCCGATCTTGATCGATAGATTTCTTTCCGAAGCGATCGAAGTGGATGTCGATGTTGTCGCGGATTTTGAACCACATGCGGAAACCGCATCTTTCCAAATCGAGTTGTCCAAAGACCCCCCGCAGGCAATCGTGTGTGGTGTGATGGAGCACATCGAACAGGCAGGCATTCACAGCGGCGATTCAAGTTGTGTCTTGCCGCCTTATTCACTACCGAAATCGATAGTGAACGAACTGAAAAAACAAGCGTGCACGATGGCGAAGCACTTGAAGGTGCGTGGCTTGATGAATGTGCAGTTCGCCGTGAAGGATGAAACCATCTATGTCATCGAGGTGAACCCGCGCGCTTCCCGCACTGTTCCATTTGTCGCAAAGGCAAAGGGTGTTCGATGGTCGAGGATAGCCGCAAAGTTGATGATGGGAGCCTCCTTGTCCGAACTTGGGACAGTGGAGATTCCGGACACGGGATTCTTTGCCGTGAAGGAACCCGTGTTCCCATTCGAAAAATTCCCCGGAGTTGATGTGATACTCGGTCCCGAGATGCGATCCACGGGCGAAGTGATGGGGATGGACCGGTCACTGCCCATTGCGCTTGCAAAAGCGAAGATGTCAGTCGGCAGAATGCTGCCAACCTCGGGCAACGTCTTCCTCTCGATTCGTGACAGCGACAAACAGCATCTGGCACCCGTTGCCCGTTCACTGGTTTCGATGGGTTTCACGGTCTTCACAACATCCGGAACGCGTGAACTTCTCGCTTCGCACAGCGTCGACACCAATTTGATCCGTAAAATTTCGGAGGGTGCAAGACCGAACATCCTCGACAAGATTGCAAATGGTGAAATCGACCTCATCATTAACACCCCAACTCGGACAGGTGGTCAGACGGACGAGGGGCAAATCCGCGCGATGGCCGTTGAGTCAAGAATACCGATGATTACAACGATGACCGGTGCACTCGCAGCAGTTGCAGCAATTGAAGCATTGCGTGGTGGAACATGGTCGGTTTCCGCCCTTCAAGATTATTTTGGAACAGCGGAGTCACCAGTTGCATGCTCCCAACACGCACCCGCTTGATGAACCTCCCAAGAGTATAATTCCCCCTCTCCCCCAATGCCAGAGTGGATGCCAACTTTCGTTACCCCGCAACTGATCACGTCGGTGATCGTTATCGTGGTGATCCTGCATCTTGCACTCGGTGCAGCTGCATACTTCATCTTGCTTGAACGCAAGGTGAGCGCATGGATACAAGACCGGATTGGTCCCAACAGGGTCGGGACGATGGGGTTGTTGCAACCAATTGCGGACGGGTTGAAATTGTTCATGAAGGAAGACTTCATGCCCAAGGGTGTCGACAAGGGTTTGTTTATTCTTGCACCCGCGTTGACGGTCATTTCCGCGATGATCGGTTTTCTTGTCATTCCATGGGCGGGATCCTTGGAATTATCAGGAGGAGAAACCGTCGCAATCATGGGCGCGAACATCAACATCGGTGTGATCTACTTGGTCGCAACAGGTGCGCTTGGGGTGTACGGAGTTGCAATCGGCGGGTGGGCATCGAACAACAAATACTCGTTCCTCGGCGGATTGCGGGCAAGCGCACAAATCATCAGTTATGAAATCCCGATGGGGCTCTCGTTGCTCTGCGTCATTCTTGCCTCGGGTACGCTGCTCCCCGAAACGATTGTTACGCAGCAACTTTCGGGGCAATGGAACATCGTGCAACAACCGATCGTTGCAATACTGTTTTACGTTTGTCTGCTTGCCGAAGCGAACCGCGCACCGTTTGACCTTGCGGAGGCCGAACAGGAACTCGTTGGTGGATGGCACACCGAGTACTCCTCGATGCGGTGGGCACTCTTTTTCATGGGTGAATACATCCATCTCTTTGTTGGGGCGGCTTTCTTCGCAACCCTTTTTCTGGGTGGTTGGTCACTCAACCCGTTGACTGGGTGGGATCTTCCCGCATCGGGCGGAGCACTCATGATCGCCCTGCAAGTCGGCATTGTCCTTCTCAAGGTCTTTTTGCTTGTCTTCTTCGCGATGGCAATTCGCTGGACACTCCCGCGGTTTCGATTTGATCAACTCATGCGGCTTGCCTGGGAAGGGATGATCCCAACCTCTCTGCTACTTGTCTTGATCGTAACCATGTATGTGTACCTTGGTTGGTCCGCGTATCTTTGGACAGGATCGATCCTTGCCGTGCTGATTATGATTGTTGCTCGACCGCTACTCCCGAAGAGCAACAGCAACAAACGCATCGAACTGCTTGGCAGTCGTTTTAGCGCACCCACCCAGGGTATGCCACCGGAATAGCCACTCGTGAATGAAACAAATAACCTGACGGACAAACTCGGCGGTCTTTGGGTTTCGTTGTCATTGCTCGTTCGGTGCAAGTTTCGTACCGGCAAAGGCAGCTATCTTGCATGGCGGAGGGAAACTGCATTTGGGAGCAAGGGATCGTTCCCAGAATTGACTGCATCGAAGAAGTACCGTTCAATCTGCGCATGGGCAACGTGGGCGTGGCAACAACAAAGAAACAGTTCATCGAACAAAGAGTAAAAATTCAACACACTGCGTAACCGCATGGCGACACCGTGTCGTCACGTTGTCGAGGTAGGATTTGCCGGTAAAGATGGCAAAGCCGAAGACTATCCATATATGCACAGCGTGCAATGCGACATCGCACACATGGTTGGGCAAGTGCCCGCAGTGCAATCAGTGGGACACACTTGAAGTGCGCGATCAGGAAGAACCACGTGCAAACCAGAACGCAGCAGCAGCGTTTGCATCACAAATAGATCAGTTTGGGGGAGAGGTTGAAGCAATACAACTCCTTGAGATAGAAGCACCTTCGGTTGGTCGCTTTTCAACTGGGGTCGGCGAACTTGACCGCGTCTTGGGTGGTGGGCTCGTTGCTGGCAGCGTTGTGTTGATCGGGGGTGATCCGGGTATCGGAAAATCAACCTTGATGATGCAATCTGCAATTGGAGTATCGCAATGCGGCCATACCGTGCTGTACGCATCCAGCGAAGAGTCTGCATATCAATGCAAGTTGCGCGCAATGCGGCTTTTGAGAACCCATGCGGGAGAATCAACCCGATTCGACGGGTTGTATGTCCTTGCAGACACCGATTTGGCGCGCATTGCAAAGCAGGTGATCAAACTCAGACCACAGGTACTGGTCATCGACTCCATACAGATGGTCTATCGAAGGGATCTGGAGGCATCACCCGGAAGCGTTTCACAAATACGCAGATGTTGTCTTGAACTTGTCTATTTGGCGCGAAAATTACAAATGGCGGTGTTGATCGTCGGGCATGTGACCAAAGACGGACAATTAGCGGGTCCAAGGGTGTTGGAACACCTGGTGGATGTCGTCTTGAACTTCGAGGGAGACCGCCATCACGCGCTTCGAGGGCTTCGGGGCGTAAAAAATCGGTTCGGAACCACGCTTGAGGTTGGATTGTTTGAAATGGGGGAGCATGGCTTGGAAGAAGTGAAGGATGCTGCAGCGTTTTTGGACCCTGATGCACCGCCGAGGGCTGGTGCTGTCGTCTCCCCGGCGATGCACGGAGCAAGATGTTTGCTTGTTGAAGTGCAAGCCCTCGTTGCTGCAGGAGTCTTTGGTCAAGCCCGCAGGAGGGCAACAGGCATTGATGGGAGCAGATTGACGATGTTGTGTGCGGTTCTTGAGCAGCATGCAGGTCTACAATTGATCGATCAGGACATTTATGCAGGCACCGTTGGCGGTTTAAAGCTCTCCGAGCCCGCAATTGACCTTGCATTGAGCCTTTGCATCGTTGGAGGGTATTCAAAACGCATCCTTCAACCAAAATGTTGCGCCATAGGAGAAGTTGGGCTCGGCGGGGAGGTTCGTAGCGTGCCACAACTGCAACAGCGGGCCGCCCAAGTTCGCCGAAGAGGGTACAAAACAATACTAGTTCCGATAACGCAAGAAAAAGTTGCTGGGGAAGGAGCGGTCGGTGTCGCTTCAATCGCGGATCTTGGGGGTTTTTTCAAAAAGAATTGATTGATCTACAATTCGCAATAAGGTTATCGGACGATGAAATAACCCAAATTAAGGAAGTGGCTTAACCCATGATCTGACACATGGTTACATGCGGATTTTTAATGGCTATGTCGTTTTTTTAACGCTTTTCCGCAGCAACACACCCCAACTCCTCATAACTAGTTACCATCCCGCCTTCAACTTTTCGGTTCGAGTGAACCGATATTGAACAATCGTCCGTTCCAGTCGTGTTGGCTGGAGTCTAGCGGACGGGTGGATG